>CEQY01086182.1_pt1 | contig 14730 bp, 14 predicted proteins | sample 361391 | NCBI WGS metagenome assembly CEQY01 (sample SAMEA2621075, study PRJEB7988) | marine metagenome | isolation source: saline water (ENVO:00002010), including | reverse complement strand
GCAGTTGACGCGAAAGTAGTAGACGCGAAGGCAGTTGACGCGAAAGTTTTCGACACTAGAGTTATAGATAATAGTTCTTCTATAGATAGTATAGGAGTTGATTTTACTGAGGGATTAGTACCATTAAATACTGAAGAAAAGAAAGAAGGGGATTCTTCTAAAGAGTCTTCTAACCCCATTAATGGTATGATATCAATGTATAATAGTTTAGTTAATAATAACTATTCTAAGATAGATTCTAATGATGATATTGATTATAGAGAGAAATAAACTCAATTATAATCTTTTCGTGTAATAGTAAGATTTTTTGTAAAATTAAATTTATCCATATTTGTTGTTCGTCTATCTAGATTACACTTTAAACATGCTATACATGTATTGTCATCAGTATGTGGTAAATCATTATCTTTACGATCTAATGTCCATTGTTCTGGGTCTCTAATTTTACTATAAAATATTCTAACCTGTTTTTTACAATAAAAACAAGTTAGTTTGCTAGCCACTAGTTTCATAACTAGTTCTTCTTGACTAATTAACGCCCCATTATCTTGTGTAAATCCTTTTTTTTTATCTTGTTGCTTATAATTATTTCTTTTTCCCTCTAATTCTTTTAAAAGCAAAGATTTATGTTCAAAGTCTTGTTCATTAAAAAGTATGTTTATCATGCCTACTTGTTCATTGTGTGGAATATAGCCTAATTCTGCTGCCGAACCACATCTAATCTCTTTTTCACCTTCCCAGATTGTAGATTTCTTATTTGTTAAGTTAATATGTTTCATATTTTAAATGAGTTAAACTCTGTGCTTTATATTAGTATATGGAAAATATTAAAATAAAGAATATTTCTAATATTATTAATAGTGTAGACAATGCTGATAATGTAAGTAATGCTGATAGCAATAATCCTCTCAATACTGACACACAACGGACAAATAAAATTGATAAAAAATATAAGGACCAATGCATTGAATTAAAGAATATTGAATATAAGACTATGTTACTTAAAGGTAATGGTAAATTGGCCCCAACTGATAATAATTCTTTTAATATAGAAAGTATTTTAGATAAAGAAAGCACTGAATATAAGAAAGAAACTTGGAATAAATTAGATAATACAATTAAAAGAAAAAAATTACATTTATTTGCTGAGCAATTTGCCAAAGATAATAGTTTATCAGATGATGAATTAAATATTATAAAAGATTCTTTAATTCATTACCTAGATCGTAAGATGATTAATAAATCAAAAGAAGTTACATATAATAAAGAAACTGGACTTATTGAAACGATTCCAATGCTTGAATATAATGTAGGGTCAAGACGGTTTACATTAAAACGTAATGGTAAAACTAGTATAAATATGAAACCTCCAAAGACGCGTAAAAGAAGTGATAAAATTAGTGATAAATCAGATAAATGTAAAATTGATACAAAGAAAGAGTAAAGATATAGTATAATAACTATGTTAAACTCCCAATTTAGTAAAGAGTTAATTTCTAATAAAGTAGACATTAATAATGAAGATATAACAGACCTACTTGAGACTGCTGGTACATTGATAGACACACTAGTTCATAAAAATCCTATGTTATATAACGACCCAAATTTTCATGAAAATATTCAAGCTGATACAATTAGTTTACTGAAGGAACAACTAATAATATTTTTAGATGATGATTTAGAAAATGAAATTATTGTAGCTGTTGATACTGCTCTTCAGTTATTTTATCATAATGTAGTTCCAAAAAGGTCATATATAGATACATTTATTAGGATTAAACCAAATTATCAAAAAATCACAGATAAACTAGATATAATTAGGTCCATACCACAGCCTGACCAAAGAACCGATGAATGGTATGAATTTAGATATAATCATATTACAGCAAGTAGTGCCTGGAAGGCATTTCTAAGTGAAAATAAACAAAATGAATTAATCTATGAAAAATGTTGTCCTTTGAATTTAGACAAATATAAAGGTGCTTCTATAGATTCACCTCTTCATTGGGGGCAAAAATATGAACCTATTTCAGTTCAATGGTATGACATGATGAATTGTTGTAAAGTAGAAGAATTTGGTTGTATACCACATCAAGAGGTTAAATGTTTAGCTGCTTCTCCTGATGGTATTGTTACTGACAAAGATTCGGATATATATGGTAGAATGTTAGAAATAAAAAATGTAGTTAGTCGTACAATCAATGGTGTTCCTAAGTTAGAATATTGGATACAAATGCAATTACAAATGGAGGTTTGTAAATTAAATGAATGTGATTTTTTAGAAACAAAATTTGTAGAATATGAGGATGAAGCAGAATTTAATAATGATGGTTCTTTTATTCAAACACAAGATAATAAGTTGAAAGGTGCGATGATGTGTTTTACGAAAAATAATAAACCTTTTTATGAATATCCTCCAATAAGTATTAGTAAAGAAGATTTTGAAACATGGGAAAATAAGGTAATGGAGAGAAATAAAGAATATACATGGGTAAAAAATATATATTGGAGACTAGAAGAAATTAGTTGCGTTCTTGTATTAAGAAATAAATTATGGTTTAAAGCTGCTAAACCTGTTCTAGAAAATATTTGGAGCAAAATTGAATATGAGAGAAAGAATGGTTATGAACACAGAGCTCCAAAAAAGAATAATTCAAAAGCATTAGTAAATAAAACGCCAGATAATTTACCATCAACTGGTTGTCTTTTAGATGACAGTATTTTTAGCGAAAAAGAAAGTTTAGAGAATAAAAAAGACAATGAAAAACAGCATAAAAAAGAGAATAAAAAGGGAAATAAAAAGGAGATAAGTGTTTCTTCGGTTAATAAGATTATTAATATTGCTACTGAGAGTTTAGAAGATACTTCTATTTCTCCATAAATAAAGGATTTAAAATCATATAAATTAGATATATAATGGATGACACAGAAATGTGCGTTACAAAAAGAAATGGTATTCAAGAAGAAGTTTCATTTGATAAGATATTAAACCGAGTAAAGAATTTAGGTAATGAAGCAGTGCCACCATTAAATATTAATTATAGTCAGTTGGTAATGAAAGTCATTGACCAGTTATATCCTAATATCCCTACTACTATTATTGATGAACTTACAGCTGAACAATGCGCATCATTATCAACAAAACATTTAGACTATGGTAATCTCGCTAGTCGCGTGGTTATTTCAAATAATCAGAAAAATACAAAAAACACATTTAAAGAAGTAGTGGAAACTTTGTGGAATTTTAAAGATATACATAATACTAAGTCTTCATTGATATCCGAAGATTTATATAATACAGTAAATAGATATCATGAAGAAATTGAGAGTATGATAGATTATAAGCGCGACTATTTAATTGATTATTTTGGATTTAAAACTCTAGAACGCGCATATTTGATGAAAACCAATAATTCTACGGTAGAAAGAATTCAACATATGTGGATGCGGGTAAGTATAGGCATTCACAGTACAGACTTGGCATCAGTAAAAGAGACATATGATTTAATGTCGCTTAAATTTTTTACTCATGCTACACCTACACTTTTTAATGCTGGTACTCCTAGACCTCAGCTAAGTTCATGTTATCTTATTGGCATGGAAAATGATAGTATAGATGGGATATATAATACATTACATGAATGTGCTAGTATTTCAAAGTGGGCAGGAGGAATAGGATGTCATATGCATAATGTTAGGGCTAAAGGTTCTCATATTAGAGGGACAAATGGGACAAGTAATGGAATAGTCCCTATGTTACGAGTATTTAATATGACAGCAAGATATGTTGATCAAGGCGGAGGGAAACGTAATGGAAGTTTTGCTATGTATTTAGAGCCATGGCATGCTGATATAGAAGAGTTTTTAGAATTAAAGAAGAATCATGGAGACGAAGAGATGCGAGCTAGAGATTTATTTTATGCCTTATGGATACCATCATTATTTATGGAGAAAGTAAAAAATAATGAAGACTGGCATTTATTTTGTCCAGATAACTGTCCAGGGTTAGCTGATACACATGGAGAGGACTTTAATAAATTATACTATAAATATGTAAATGAAGGTAAAATGGCAAAGGTAATTAAAGCAAGAGATCTATGGTTCAAAATATGCGATTCACAGATGGAAACAGGTACGCCATATATGTTATATAAAGACCATGCGAATGAAAAAAGCAATCAAAAAAATCTAGGTACAATAAAATCAAGTAATCTGTGTTGTGAAATAATTGAATATAGTGACCATGAGCAAACTGCAGTTTGTAACTTAGCTAGTATAGGACTAAGCAAATTTGTAAATGATGACAAATCATTCGACTTTGATAAGTTACATGAGGTTACTAAGGTTGTTACATCTAATTTAGATAAAGTTATTGATGTAAATTTTTACCCTACAGAAAAAACTAGATTATCTAATTTATTACATAGGCCCATTGGTATTGGTGTACAAGGATTAGCAGATGTGTTTATGTTGATGGATATAGCATATCATAGTGATGAAGCAATAGAACTTAATAAACTCATTTTCGAAACGATTTATCATGCTTCATTAGAAAAATCCTATGAAATCTCTAAATCTAGAGGTATTAAATTAAAAAATCTAGAAAGGTCTATATTTAAAGATGTAAATAACAAAATATGCCAAGAGTATAATATTGAAAGTAATGAAGATATAAAATTATACAAGCCTATTCCTGAAGAACTTGGAAGAGATAATTTATCAGGAGCATACTCGTCTTTTATTGGTTCGCCGGCTTCGGAAGGCATTTTACAATTTGATATGTGGAATGTAACACCAACAGATAGATATGATTGGGGATTGCTTAAAGAAAATATAAAAAACCACGGTATAAGAAACTCTCTTCTTGTAGCTCCTATGCCGACAGCTAGTACATCACAAATTCTAGGAAATAATGAATGTTTTGAACCAATAACTAGTAATATCTATTCAAGAAGAACATTAGCCGGAGATTTTGTTCAAGTAAATAAACATTTAATGAAGGATTTTATTGATATGGGGATGTGGAATGAAAGTATTAAAAATAATATTATAGAAAATCATGGTAGTATTCAACAAATTGATGGTATACCTGAGAATATAAAAAATAAGTATAAAATCGTATGGGAAATACCAATGCGACATATGATTAATATGTCAGCAGATCGTGGAGCTTATATATGTCAATCGCAGAGTTTAAATTTATGGTTAGAAGACCCTGACTATAAAGCGATGACATCAATGCATTTTTATTCTTGGGAAAAAGGATTAAAAACCGGTATATATTATTTAAGACGAAAACCAAGACATCATCCACAGCAATTTACAATTAATCCAGAAGAAAATAAACAAGATAATGAAAATTCTGGAAATACACAAATGAGTAATATAATAAATAATTATGAAGAACCATGTGAAATGTGTTCAGGTTAAGGACAACAATATAGTTTATATAACTTTTTCAATGAATTTTGACTATGTTTGGCAATATCGTGTCCGTGTTCAATAAATATATAACACCTAAGACAAATAAGTACATCAGCCATAGAATCATGGGTCCCGAGTGGGATAGTTCCAAAGAGTTTTTTATGTAATTCTGTTAGAGTTGGATATTTAAAGTATGTATCTCCTTTTCTTCCTTTTACCGGAATAGCACATAAGGAGGTTGTTCGTTTCATAGTACAATATTCACTTTTATAAATTCCTTTACTAGCAAAATTATGAGGAATATTTTCACGACAACAAGTAGATAATATCATTGCTTTATCAAACGCTATATTATGACATACTATTATGTCTGCTACACTTAAATAGTCTTGGAATTCTTCCATGGCCAATTGTATAGATACTCCTTTACGTTTAGAAATAGTTCGGGTAATTCCATGAATTGATACGCTTTCTGGGGTGATTACAACATTATCTGGTATATTTATGATAAAATCTTGAGTTGTAATAGACTTTCTTAATGTTGTATCATAAAGAATAAAGCTTAGTTGAATAATATAAGGCCATTTTTCATAATCAGTATATAGCGCATTTCTTTCGCTAGGTAGCCCAGTAGTTTCTGTATCGAAGATAAGAGCAAGCATGTTTATAGTTATGTTCTTTAAGTATTTTTGTATCAATTTTTTAAAAAATTGATACAAAAATAAAATACTAAAATAAGTTAGTTATGGCAAACATGAATCAATCATTATTCGAGAATTTCGATGAAAATGAACTAATATGTTCAATTACTCAAGAAGTTCCTAATAATCCTGTATTGGGAAAAGATGGACATATATATGAAAAATCTGCTATAGAAAATTGGTTGCGTAAAAAATCGGTATCTCCTATTACAAAGGAACATATGACAGTTGCTGATATAAAGGTATGCCCAACGATTAAAGCAATTTGTGATTTAATTCATTCAGGCAAGATTCAGCTTCAAAAAGAAAGAGAAAAATCTCGACTATGCGTTGAGGAGATGAATTCTAAGACAAGCATTCAAAAAACCGCAAATATTAATGGTTATCCTTCAGCATATTCTGTGGTAGATAATAAATTAATCTTTACATTTAGTGCTTCAGAAAACAGTATGTATTCGCCGAAAAAAATTACTGATTTTCAATGGTCTGATCTAGCACTATGTTTAGATATTTCATATTCAACTAGTTCCTTGGTAGAATCAAGAGATGAGAATGGGGTTCAAATTGAAGGAGAATATACAATTAATGACTCGATACGACATGGAGCAAAAACTTCTATATATGCTATAAAGAATACTGGTAGTAGAATCGCAATTTATCAGTTTGATGATAGTGTTGAAAATGTTGTTCCTCTAACACAGGTAACAGATGATAATATAGATTCAATTATAGGTAAGATTGATAGTATGAAACCTCGTGGGGCAACAAATATTTATAAACCAATACAGAGTATAATTAAAGATTTAAGTGAACGAGTGGACCAAAGTAGAAATCCTGCTATTCTATTGCTTACAGATGGAGTCCCGAATCAAGGAGGTAGTTATTCGGAAGAAGAGGGTGCTGTAAGATTGTATAAAAAATTAGGAGTATTTTATCCAATATACACATTTGGGTTTGGATATTCTCTGAGAAAAAAACTTTTATACAATATTGCGCAGAGAACTGGTGGTGTAAATTCTCATATTCCAGATGGGTCATTTGTAGCGACAGTATTTAGTAATGCTTTGGCAAATATATTGAATACATGTTGTTATAATTTGAGGTTACATTTAAGAATTCTAAATGAGGAAGCTAAATTCTCTTCTGATATAGTTAATTCAGATTATGTAATTGAGACTTGTAAGAATGATAAAGGATTAGTAAATGAGGTATCAATTCTTCTGGGTTCTCTTCAGTTTGAGCAAATGCGGGATATAATTGTTAATATAGAGTCTAATGGTCCAAATGCTACGATTGAATATAATTATACATACAGTCAAGGTAATTATAATAAAATATCAACTCCCACTATCGTAACAGATATTTCATCTTTTGGAAATATTCATAACAATATGGAGTTTGAGATTTTGCGTGATTATATGTGTAAAATGATGGGCAAGATGACTATAGATAGAGAACGTGGAATAGATACTTCTATGCGTAGTCTACATATAGAAAATCATGTAAAAGAAAGAAATCTAGAAGATAGTTACTCAAGTCTTTTAATGGATACCTGGATGGACCAAGTACATTTAGCAAATGTTTCAACTGACCCAAAACATAGAGATTATTGGGAAAAATGGGGATGGATATATTTTGACCAACTCAGATCTGCGATAACAAATCAATGTAGTAATAACTTTAAAGATAAAGCATATGAATGTTTTGGGGGAAAATTATGTAGAGAGACCTCGGATGAAATAAGTGACATATTTGACACGATCCCCAATACAGAACCAACTGGACATATTTATAAAACTTATCGTGGAGCTCAACCAGTATATAGATCTAATCCTAACTATACAGCGGTTCCAATTTCAAGAATGAACTATTCTGGCAATTCATGTTTTACGGGCGATTCCCTGATTAAGATGTCTGATGAAAATATGAAATGTATGAAAGATCTAAGGCCAGGAGATATTGTTAAAACGGTATCTATTCAAGATAATCCTAAAAAAGGTGATAAATTCGAAACACATGGAATATCAAGTGTGATTAGTATTTTAAGAAGTAAATGTCCTAATAATTTAGCAAAAATTGTGTTTTTGAGTGATAATTGTAAAGTAACTGAATGGCATCCAGTTTCGTTAGGTGGATGTGTTGGTAGTTGTGAATTTCCAGTAAATATTGCTGTAGGTAAGGAAATTGAATGTGATTATGTATATAGCGTTGAACTTGAAGAAGGAAAACATTTCACAGTAATGGATAATGGCATTTTAGGGATTACTTTAGGGTGTAATTTAACAGAAGAACAATATAGGTATGATACAATTCTTAAACATGATTTCTGGGGAACAGAAAATGTGCGTAATTGTCTTAAACTAGATAAAAATTATCCTTATGTTGATATACATCCAAGTATGATTGTAAGAAATATAGAAAATGGCGTTCAAAAAGAAGTTATAAATATAAATATTTAGCATATTATTAAAATCCCAACAATTATAAAAAAAATATTTTATCTTTTTATAATATACAATGTTCTCTCCAAGAAGATCTTCCTCAGTTCGTCGTTCTAACCGTGGTCGCTATCGCAGACGCACAATGAGATCCCCATGCCGTAAAAAGTCAGCCTCTATGTGTAGACGCACAAAGGGTTGCAAACGTGCTTCAGGCAAAAAAAGAAAATTCTGTCGCAAATCTAGAAATACTCGTCGTCGCAGAAAAAATTAAATAAATTAAATAAATTAAATAAATAAAATTTTAACTATTTTTTAATTAAAATTTTAACAGCATAATTGTAATAATTATTTATAATTTTGACAAATACCAAAAGTTTTTCTGTGATATTTAGTAATACCATGTTCTTTAATTCCATCTAAGTGTTTTTTTGTTCCATATCCTTTATTTTTATTTAGTCCATATTTTTCATCTAATGATGGGTCTAAATCACATAAACTTTTAATATACTCATCTCGTGATACTTTAGCTAAAATAGATGCTGCAGCTATAGGAGTATATTTATTATCTCCTCCTTCAATACATATGTTCGGTATTTGAGTCAAGCAATCATTTTCTATTACTGTATATGGTTTAAAATCATTCCCGTCAATTAACAAATTAATATTTGTTGTGTCTTTATTTAAAACTTCTATAACTTGGTGAATTGCCTTATGCATAGCATTATGTGTGGCATTTCTAATATTTAAACAATCTATTTCTTTCTCACTACATACTCCAACACCCCATGCTATAGCATTTTCTTTTATATATTTAGCAGTTTCAAGTAATTTTTTCTCTGATGAAAAACGTTTGCTATCTTTCATTAAAGAATGATTATACTCACTGCTTTTAGGAAGTATTACAGCAGCACTATATACCGGACCAAACATAGGTCCGCGACCTGCCTCATCAACACCTATTTCAATGCTATCATCGTCTGAATAAAATGGAAGCAATAAAGAACTCTGTATTATTTTAGGCATTAAATTATAGTAAATAATAAATTTTTAATCAATTTTATAATAAACTTTATTATTAATAACTTTTTTTCGGATTATACTCTATAATGAAGATAAAAAAACTACATTTATTTTTAATACTCTTTATGTTACTACTTTTGTCTACGGTGACATGTTGTAATGGACTCGAAGGTTATTCAAATAAGAAAGAAAAGGATAATAAAAAAGGTAAGGATAATGAAAAATATAAAGATAATAATATATTCCATGATTCATCTAATATTGATAATGTAAAAAACCCATTATTACTTGATGAAGGTGATTCCTCATTTGAATCATCGTACAATCCTTCGCATAATCATAAAGATAATTTTTCATATAATCATCAAGATAATTTTTCTTATAATCATCAAGATAATTTTTCTCAAGACTTAGATGAAAATAGTGACCTTTATATTTTAAAATCGCAGATTGTCCCACCTGTATGTCCGGCATGTCCTAGCAATACTTGTCCAAGGAAAGAAAAATGCCCTCCATGTCCTCCATGTGAAAGATGTCCTGAGCCTGCATTTGAATGTAAAAAAGTGCCTAATTATTCTTCTGGAAATAATCAATATTTACCAAAAGCAGTATTAAATAGCTTTAGTCAATTTGGCTCATAGAAGTTTTATCGAGTTTTCATACATTTTTTATCTATATTTAGCGTTTCACATTTTTTATCTTGAGGAACAATATTGATTACGCATTTAGCTTTTTTTCCATATAATGGTTCTGTACATCCTTTATGTTTTTTGGTTTTTCTAAAATTAAATATCTTAGGTTTTTCTTCGGTACATCTAGATCTAAAATGTTCGTATCTTTCACGCACTTTACAGAAAGTTAACCCTGATTTTTTTCCTAACATTTTATTAATAATTTCATGTAATTCATAAATATATCTTGAGAAACTGTCTCTATTTTTAAAAACACATGATTTTAAAGGATGAACTTTATAATTATTTTTTAAATTCTCTCTACAATGTTTACATGGAAGTACATATTGTAAACTCTCCATAAAGCTTTTATAGTATTTTTTGTCTTGTTTTGTAGGTTTTACAGGATAATTAAAACTCATTGTATGTAAATAATGCCACATACTTGGACCCCAAATAGTAGTTAACATACCATCTCCACTATAATAATCTTTTTTTTTAAAAGTTTTTGAAGAACTACTTTTTTTATTAATTTTTTTATTAATTTTTTTTGTTTTTTTCATTAAAATATAATAAGAAAAAGATAATATCAAATAATTAAATTATATATTTTTTAATATTATCTTTTTTACTAATTTTAGGAAGTTCTAATCCCTTACACATTAAAATAGCATTATAATAATCTTTATCACATTTGTAGTCTTTTTTTTTTATTTCAATAATATTTAGATTACAACTAGTAAACAACATATTATTAGATTCATTAAATCTTTATATCACTTTGTGATTTTCGTAATTATAGAAAAATTATACTCCTATAATTATATATAAATGGATAAGATAAAAAGTAGTATTTCTAACATTTCTGATAAACTTTCTAAATCATTATCCGGTTATAATATAATTATATCTATTGTTGTATTAATAGCATTAATTATTGCTGTAAAATATGTATGGGATAATTATGTTGGTCCTAAATTAAATACAAAATATGTCTCTAACAAGGAATTTGTAGAGAAAACTGATGGTAATAATGTTGCTGAAATATATTTCTTTTATACAGAATGGTGCCCACATTGTAAGAATGCTCGTCCTGAATGGGATAAATTTAAAGAAATGATTGGAGAGAAGAAAATTAATAATAATAATATATACTTCTATGAGGTAGACTGTGATAAAGATACAGCAACCGCAAATAAATTTAAAGTAGATGGATATCCAACAATAAAGATGATTTATAATGATCAAATCTATGAATATGATGCCAAACCTGATGCTAATAATTTACAGCAATTTGTAAATATATCATTAAATTAAAGATTTTAAAAAATCTTTTGCTGCATCAGCACCAATATCAATAATCTTCTCTCTAGTATCTTCTGAACTAATAGCATAATACCATTTATCTAATGATACATATTCGCTCATTTTTATATACACTGTGTTCTTTGAGAATTGTCTTGACTTATTATCAAGCTTTTTATGAAGCTTTTCAATAAGAACAATAATATAATCTAATGATTTTGTTTCACATGTAATATATTTATCTGTTTTATTAAAATTCATAATTGTAAGTATATCATCTAAATCACATTCATTTCTCTCTAAACAATTATTAACTGGTAAATTATTTATTACGCCTCCATCGATGTAACAGCCGTTTTCATATAAAACTGGTTTAAATAATATAGGTACAGCCATGGTCATATTTAAGGCTGTTAATATATCTAAATCTGGATGTGTTTTATAAGAAATATCTATACATTCTAAATCTGAAGAATTAAGATTTATACTGAACATATGAATTTCTTTTTTTGTTAAATCATAAAAGTTTTTCAATGTCATATCAACGGTAAAATTCTTAGCAGTTAATAATGGTTCTAAGTATATTTTTATAGTTTCGCGGTCAAAAATACCTTTTTGATTAAATGATGTAAATAATTCGTAGGCGCTTTCTAGGATGGGTTCCCATGGTCTTTTTATAAAATAGTCATCAATCCAATCCCATTCATAATCTAAAGATATTATTAATCCTATAAATGCTCCTATGGATGTTCCATAAATTGTTTCAATATTTTTCAAGTGCCAAAAATTATTTTTATTTAGTTCTCTTAATGCACCGAATTCAGCAAATCCTATAGGACCTCCTCCTCCAATTACAATATGCTTTATTGTCATTAAATTGTAATAGGATATTTTTTATATGTTTTTTTCTAAATAAAAATCAATGGATACTATTTTTACGCTTGGAGATCTTACAGGAGATAATGTTAAGATAAATATGGACGATTTATATGAAAAAAAGAAACTTCATGACCTCAACACTGTTAACACATATACCAAGATTCTAGGTAGAATACATAATAAAATTAAAACTCTCTCTAGGCAACAAAAAAATGAACAACACTGTTGGTATATTATACCTGAAGTCATTATTGGAGTGCCTAAATATGACCATGGTGAATGTACAGCGTATATCATTGATAAATTGCGTGATAATGGGTTTATGATAAGATATACTCATCCAAATTTGATATTTATTTCATGGAAACATTGGATACCTGGTTATGTCCGCAATGAAATAAAAAAGAAAACTGGACACATAATAGATGGTTATGGCAATAAAGTTAGCAAAACAACAAAGAATGATAATATAGAATCAGATAATCCTGATGAACTAATGTTTCAAAAAAATAAAAATAATATTCAAGTAGAATCTAATAAACAATTTACTGATATCAACTCATATCAACCATCTGGGAATTTAATATATAACCAAGACCTACTAAAAAGAATAGAAGATAAAAGCAAATAATCCAAATAATCCAAATAATCCAAAAATTCCAAGTTTTTCAAGATTCTAAAATCAAAATTTCTTGTTTGTTGGCAACAAAACCCATTTTCTTAAAATAGAATTGACAAAAACTTGGAATTTTTGGAATAGGTTTACCCTTATTTAGATAAATGTAGGCGTTAGTGTTCAAATAGGTTTAATCTATGTAGGCCTACATGTCCAAGAATTCTGAGAAATTTCCAAGAATATTTGGAAATTTTAGTTGCTCAAAATGCTACAAATGCTACAAAAAACGAGCACTGTTTTTTGGCAAAAAAATGTAAAACCGAATATCATCATATAAATATAATAAAAAATTTGGTTTTGTTACTGAACTGCTCAAAATGCTACAAATGCTACAAATAACGAGCAACTTTTCGCCCTACATGATTGTAGGTAGATGAAAATGTGCGAACGCAAATAATTAAAACAGTTTATTTAAAAATAAAATATGAGTAATGTATATGCTTGAAAAATTTGAATGTAAATTATGTAATTATATTACAGATAAAAGATATAATTGGGAACGACATAAGTATTCTGATAAACATATTCAATTATTAAATCCTGAGAGTTTATTGGCAAATAATTATAGATGTAAAGATTGTGGGAAGAATTATAAGCATAGGGCTTCATTAGCTAGACATATAAAAAAATGTCATAATAAAGAGTATATTGGAGATAATAATATAATAGTTAATAAAGATCATTACATTAATAATAAAATTAAAGCAGAGTTGTATAATAAACAAAGTAAAGATATTAATGATATGAAAACATTATTAAACCAATTTATTAGTAATCCTAATAATGCACAGAATAATATACAAAATAATATACAAAATAATTTAAATATAAATATAATTCTTGAATCTAAATGTCAAGATGCTATACCATTAAATGATTTTGTTAATAAACTACAATTATCATTGGAAGATTTATTTTATACAAAAAACAATGGTTATATTGAAGGAGTAAGTAATGTATTTTTAAAAAATTTGAAAGAATTAGACCCCGAAAAAAGACCCATTCAATGTAGCGATAAGCGAGGAACAAGCATTTATATTAAAGATACTGAAGAATGGAAGAAAGACAATGATGGGACTTTTTTAGATAATCAAATAACTGCTGTATCAAAAAAACAATTAGAAACATTAAAACATTGGGAAAAACTCCATCCAAATTGGATGAAATCAGAGAATGAAACAAAAATATATATTGATTTGGTTCAAAAAGTTTTAGGTGGCACAAATGATGAAGAGGTAGAGAGAAATAATAAATTGATTCAAAAAAAAATTGGACAAAAATGTAATATAAGTGATATTATTGTTTAATTATAATAAGCATATTTATAGAAATGTATGTTTATTATAAATTTATTGGTTAAAATGTACCTGAACCAATCATAATACCACCTCCAAGTCCAGACCAAGAACCTCCGCTTGATTTATCACTAGATCTATGATCATCATCATCATCATCATCATCATCATCATCATCATCATCATGATTATCATCAGTATTAGCGCTATCAGTAGCAACAGGAACATCATCAGTCTTAGCATCAGTCTTAGCATCATCATCAGACTTAGCAGGAGCATCAGCAGGAGCAGCAGCAGGAACAGCAGCAGGAACAGCAG
>CEQY01175588.1_pt1 | contig 14734 bp, 14 predicted proteins | sample 361391 | NCBI WGS metagenome assembly CEQY01 (sample SAMEA2621075, study PRJEB7988) | marine metagenome | isolation source: saline water (ENVO:00002010), including | reverse complement strand
AATGTTTATTACGAAATTCGTTTATCGTCATAGTTGGTAAACCAACAAGATTATTTAACAAATCAATTATTGATCATCAATAAATTCTTTATGATGTTTAATTGCATTTTGCTTATCTAAATTACTTACCTCGTAATTGTCGCCATCCTTTAAGCCGTTATACGTGATTAGAAACAAATCTCTTAAATTATCTGATTTGTTAGAATTAGAGAAATGTAAGCATAATGGATCAAATATCAAAACTGATCCTTTTTTACCTGTAACAGGAACTGATCTTTTTTTAATTTCATCATGAAATTTAGGATCTGTTTCACCTGATCTTATAGATCGATCGTTTAAAAAATATTTATTTATATAATAATTAGGATCTTGAGATTCTCTTTTTGCAATATACATACATCCATTTTGTTCAGTATTATCTGTTACCATAATATTTAGATGAATAAATTTTGATGCATAAGTCCACCAGCCAGGTGTTTTTTTCTTAAGCCTGTAGTTATAAGTTATAAAGGCCCCGTCAGTATGTGGAACAAACTCTCCTCTACTATTTTTTTTTTTAGAAATATATTTATCTTTAAAAAATACAACATCGTCTCCTATACATTCCTTTAATATTTTTAAAACTTCAGGTTTTTCTATTATTTTTTTAAGATTATTATTTTTTGGTATAATATTAGTTATTCTAAATGGGTATCCCGTTTTGTCTTTGCTGTGTTCAAATTCTTCAATTTTAAGATTTTTTACGATTTGTTGAATCTGGTCAACCTCAGATGAAGAGTAGAGGTCTTTAAGAATAACGTAACCATTTTTATTATATTCTTCAAAATAATTCATTTTAAAAGTATATATATACATGAAAATTAATTTCAACTAATATCAACTTTTATGATTGATCTAAATTACCTTAAAAAAATTAAAAGAATACACACCGACGATAAAAGAAATTTCAATCTTGGTCTTAGAGCTGATAGAAACGAAAAAATAGAGGACTGGTCAATTGCTATTTTTAATAAAATTTTTAAAAATATCAAAAATCACGAATTTACCTCATATTATAATACAACTGAAATCAGAAAAATTAAGATTAACATATCCAAATATTTCAAGCTCAACGATGAAAATTTTATTATCAATCATGGAGGAGATGGAGTTATAAAAGAATTCTTGCTCCTCAATTATAAAAAAAATCTTAAAGTACTTATTAATTCGAATAATTATGAGATGTACAATGTATATTTTAAAGCTTTAAAAATTAAGTGTATACAAGCAAAATATTTACTAAATTTAAATGAAAAAAATATATTTAAACTTAATAAAAATTTCTTTTTAAAAAAAATATCTCAAGTAGATATAATTTTCCTAACAAATCCTAATCAAATTTCAAACAACGACTTTTCAATATCTGAAATAAAAAAATTATGTTCTAAATATCCCAAAAAAAAATTTTTTATAGATGAGTCCTATTTTGGTTTTGGAAGTTCTTCATTCATATCTTTAACCCACAGACACAAAAATATTTTTATTATGAGAAGTATAACTAAAACTTTTGGTTTAGCTTCTGCTAGAATTGGTTTTTTAATTTCTAATAAAGAGTCTATAAAATCTTACAAAGCGTTAGAGACCCCATATCCTATAAGTTTATTTAGTGGCAAATGTCTTAATTTTTTTCTAAAAAATAAAAAATTATTTTCTAATTATAATCTTAAAGTAAAAGCTGGGCGAAATTTTCTCTGCAAAGAATTAGTAAAAAAAGGGTATATTGTGCATAATTCTAACGGATTATCTGTATTTTTATATTTTAAAAATAAAAAAGAATTAAAAAATAAACATAAACTTCTCGAGAAAAAATTTATTTATACGAGAGCAATGCAAATTAATAAAAAAAGTTTTTTAAGAGTTACAAGTGGACCAATTAAACTCATGAAGAAAGTTTTAAAATTTTTGTAAATTAATTAAAAATCTTAGCGTTATTTTTATTCAACTCTTCAAAAAAATCAAAATTTTTCAGCCTTATGTTAAGTAATTTTAATTTATTTTTTTTTATATAATTTATAGATTTTGATAATTCATTTTCATTTTCAACAACAAAAAATTTTCTTTTATCAATTTTTAATCTTACTGCATTTATTTTTGTACCAGCTTCAATATTTGGAAGAATTAAGATATTATTCATATAATAACTTTCAAGTATTGCGCTAGTCGGCCCCGAAATTATTGTCATCAAACTTTTTTTTAATAATAAATCTAGATTTTCATTAACAGGTTTAAAGTTCACTGGCATTTGTCCAAATGAAGTAATTTTTTTTAATGGCATTATTGGATGTTCTTTTACGATGATTGATAAATTATGATCATTATTACAAGTCTCTGTAACTAGTTTTACTAAAGCTTTGTCAATTTTGTAAATACCAGACAATACCAATAAGATACCCTCTTTTTTTCTAAGAGTGGATTTTTTTAGACCTTTCGAATTTTTAAATCTAGAAGTAGGACCAAGCACTACTGACTGTTTTTTATAAAACTCTTTTACTACACTTTTAAAATATTTAGAGATGGTAATTATTTTATGTGGTGTAACTTTTGAGAGATATTCAAACTTTGAAGGGGAGAAACTAATAAGATTATAATGTCTTGTAAAGTTTTGATATCCAAATGAATTCTTTTCAAAGGACTTGTAAAAGGTTCTAAATCCGAGATTCCAACCCCTATCGATTACTTGATTTTCGAACCAATTAACACTTTTGCGCACATTTAAATTTAAGGATGAAATATTTTCAAAAAATTTATAGTTCAATATTCCAGTGATGACCGAGTTAAAATTTTGATAACTCAAAATTTCTTCATTAACAATTTCAGACAAATTATAATTTTTAAAATAATATTTATTACTAAGAAATTTTTTTCTTCTAAAAATATAACAAAAAGCAAAAAAAAGATTATAAAAAGAGAGATAATGTTCTTTAAATATAATATTTTTTAAACTTTGTTTCTTTATATTTCTTGTCAGTTTAAAAAGTTTAAAAGATTGAAAAATTGTAGGAGCAAATAAAATTTCAATTTTTTTTTTATTATTTATAGGGGGATAAAAGCCAGAATTTAAACCCTCATTAGTAGTTATGAAGGTATCAATAAGAGTAATTCTATTTTTAGTATTAATTTTCTTTTTTTTAATAAACAATTTAAGGTAAATAAATATGAAGATCTGAAAAAAAAAACTTTTTAAGATAATAAGAATTTTATTATTTTTCATATTACCTTCATATTTAATTACTAGATTAAATTTTTTGTTAAAATATTTATTTAATAACAAACCCATTTTTTTTGAATTTGTTACAATTTCTAGGTCTTTTGTTTTTATTTTTTTAAGAGTTTCAAAAACTGTAATGTAATTAATCAAGTTACTCATATATGGATTTCTTAGTGTTGGCCTTGTCATCCACCAGTCCAAATTAATATATTTATCTTTTGTTAATTTCTGTATCCAGTCACAATAAAGAATTCTATTTCGATGATACATTTCATCGTAAATTTCTCTTATCTTTTTAGGAAAAGAAATTGGTTGATTTTCTATATTCCATTTCATTCTAATTTCTATGTAAACTAAAAAAAAATTTATCCTTAGGTTTAGTGCCAGAGTTGAAGAATTTTTTAATTTTTCCTTGATAAGAGTATTTATTTTTTGTTAAAACTTTTTGACTGGCTAAATTATCTTGGTGAGTGTCAGCAAATATAGTTTTTAATTTTAAATTCTTAAACCCGAATTTTGTTGCTATTCCAATGCTCTTTGTCGCTATTCCTCCACCCCAAAAACTTGGATCACCAATTAAATATCTTATTTCACAATTTTTATTTTTTAAATCAATATTAAATAATTCTATAACACCAACATAGATACTATTAAATTTAATTAAAAATAGTTTACAAGTTTTATCTTTAATTTTTTCAGCGATAAATTTTTTTTGAGATTTAATAGTATGTTTTTTTAAACTTCTGGAAGAAAACCTAGAGACTTTTGAATTATTAAGCCATTTTACCCACTCTTTTAATAAATTTAATGAAGGAACTTTTTTTTGTATTACCAGGCTAATATTATTTTTCATTTTAATTAAAACAATTGAATTGAATATTATTTATAATACGGAGAAACTTATTATTCAATATTAAGCTTTTACTCCCCCATTTTATCAGAAATTATGTTTCCTACCGATTTGTACCCTAAAACATTCAGATGAAAATAATTTTTGTTATATAAAATTAGTGGATTTTGAAACTTTTTTTGAAATTCTAAATTTAAATCAATAATTGGAATATTTAGACTTTTAACTAACTCTTTAATTTTACCGTATTGTCTATAATTTAAATCATTTAACAAATTATTTGTAAATCTATTTTTTTCAGGTAAGTACACGAAGTATAAATCAATATTCTTTTCTTTAGAAATTTCATTTACGTTTTTTAAAATTTTTTTTAATTCTTTAGGGATAATAATTTTATTCGTTGTACTATCGATCATTAAGTATCTTAATCTTTTTAATTTAAAAAATTCTAATAATTTTTTTTTCGTTATTTTATTCTTTTTTTCTAAAGCTGAATTTAATACTTTAAAAAGTTTTTTATCAATTTGTTCTTGGCGAAGTGATAATCTTTGAGAATAATTTTTAATTTCGAGATATTTTTTTAATGTAGGATTTGATAGCTCATTAATTAAATCTCCTAAGTCATTTTCTTCGTAATAAATCCAAAAAATATTTTTTGGATTAACTTCATTTATATATTCTTTAAAAATTGCATATTGTACAAGAGGACCAGTACCTCCAAAACCTAAATTTAAAACCTTTTTTCCTTTATAGATATTTTTGGCAATAGTTTCGTCTCTATCAACACATGAACCATGTGTAAAAGAGTCCCCAATAGTTACTGCATAAATATTCTTATCTTTCCACAATTGGTCATCATTATTAAAACCAAACTTATCACTTTTGTATCTTATCAAAGGCCCATCTTCCTTACAAAAAATAGTTTCTATTTTCGAAATACCAGCGAGTGGAACAATGTTTTTATCGATATTCTTTTCTCTATTATGATCTGAATAATAAATGACTGGAACTAATGTAGGAGGATTTTTTTTAAACTCTTCAATATATTGATATTTTTCATCTATTTTTTTGTTACTCATAATCAAAAATAATTCAATTAAATAAAATGAAAATATCGATGAGAAAATAATCATTGTAAGTTTAATTAAGTTTTCTTTTTTTATAAAAAAACCAACAAATGAAAAGAAGAAAGAAATAATTGATATTAAATAGTATTTAAAATAAAAGTCCCGATTTGCCCCCGAAGCATATATTTCACTTTTGTAGAAAACATAAGAAAAAAGAATAATTGAAATAATTACAATTGTTATAAAAAAAATAAGATTAAATTTATCTAATTTCATCAAATTTGTTTTTATATAGTAAAATCAATTATCCATCTATGATTATTGAAAATATCATCCAAAATCAATTTTTAAGGGTTTTTTCTCATTTTTCATTGGGGAATATTAGTTAGTTTAATAAAAGCTATAATATACGAAGTAAATAACTGTGGAAAAAAATAAAAATTATTTCAAAGTATTTTAAGCACTAGTATTAACTATATCTTAAATAAAAATATGAATTTAACGAAAGAACAAATATCAGAAATCAAAGATCAACAAACCCAAAAAAATGAAACAAAAAGGGTAACATCTAAAGAATTGGAAAAAATTTTATATGAGGCGACTCCAGTTTTGGATCATGGTTTTGTAAGAGTCATAGATTATATGGGAGATGATAGCTCTATAGTACAGTCTGCTAGAGTTTCTTATGGAAAAGGAACGAAAAAAGTTTCTACAGATGAAGGCCTTATTAAATATTTGATGAGACATTGGCACTCAACACCATTTGAAATGTGTGAAATTAAATATCATGTCAAACTACCTATTTTTATTGCTAGACAGTGGATTAGACATCGTACGGCAAACGTTAATGAATATTCAGCAAGATATTCAATTCTAGATAAAGAATTTTATATCCCAGCTAAAGATCAACTTTCAGCTCAATCTACTTCTAACAGACAGGGTAGAGGAGACTTAATTACAGGCGAACAAGCTGACGAAGTTTTAAAAATTTTAAAAGATGACGCAACACGAACCTATGATAATTACGAAAAAATGCTTAACGAAAGATTTGATGGCAGCACTATTGATGAAGGTAAAGCGGGGCTCGCACGAGAACTTGCTAGGATGAATCTAACTTTAAACTCTTACACGCAGTGGTATTGGAAAACAGATTTATTAAATTTGTTAAATTTCTTATTTTTGAGAGCCGATAACCATGCTCAGTATGAAATAAGAGTTTACGCAGAAGCAATGCTTGATACTGTTAAGAAATGGGTGCCTATTACCCATTCCGCATTTTTAGATTACAGGGTTGGAGCTGTACATGTTTCAGCCAAAGGTAAAAAAGTTATTCAACAAATGGCAAAGGGTGAGAAAGTTAGTCATGAAAGTTCTGGTTTGTCAAAAAGAGAATGGAACGAACTAATGACGTCTTTTGATTTCAGAGATAAATTAATTTAAAATTAATTTTAAATAACTAAATTAAAATATTTGTATAAGTAAGGATTTACTAGATGTTTAAATCTACTAAAATAAAAATTAACGTTTTCTATTTTACAAACTGTCTTTATATCTGAGGTCATTAGATTATAAACAAGAACTCTTCGCACACCACTATTACCATTATTGAATGAATGCCAAGACAGATTCTCATGTCTTGAAAAAAAAACACCTCTATTTATTTTCCAATCAATGGATCTTAATCCATCACCTTTTTTATTATCATAAAACTTAGTACCTTCACTTTTATCTGGAGAAAGAAAAATAACCCCACTGAGTAATTTATTAGGAGTGTCATTATGAATAGGATAATTGTAATTTGTTCCTGTATCAGTAATACCAAATTCTGAATATTCATAAAGATCAGCTTTTTCTGGATATAATTTTTTTAAAATTTCCAAGGCTTTCAAATGATAACCTTTCTGTAAATTTGATGCAGTATTATCTTCTATTCCTGTACCAGAGATCATGCCTTCCTCATTAATCTTTTTAACATAAACATTCATAGTGCCATCTTTAGTCTCTTTTAATTTAAGTGATTGCAATGTTTGAAGGTCTTCATTTGAAAGAAAGTTATCTACAATTTCTAATTTTAATGACATACTTAGGTTAAATAATAAATTAAAGTTAAGTAATTTTCAAATAACTTTAAATTCAAATTCTTTAATCTCCAATTTAAATTTTTCTTTTAAATCTTTTAAATTTTTAAGATTTGTCCTACTTTCATTAACAGTTTCGATGATATTTTCATTGAATACACAGCTTTGCCATTTCCAGACTTCTGCTAAAGGATTTTTCTTAATAATTTTTTCGGCTTCGCTTTTAAAAGAAGATGACGTGGCTAACTCATTTTCAAAAACTACTTGACGACCAAATTGTGTTTGAAAATTTTTTATGGTTAAAAAAGACGCATTCGGATAATCCGTTCCAAAATAAACATAATGCCCACCTTTTTTTATATGACTTAAAGTGATTAATGGCCACTTTTTTACATCAAGATTTTTAATATCTTTGATTTCAGCTAGCTGACCTACAATTTCATAGTCTTTATTATCTTTATTTTCCACATTGTCCATAAATTGATTAATGTCATGAATATTTTCTAATTTATACTTACCGAATTTAATGTAATCGATGCCAACTTTTCTTTTATAAAGAACCTTATCAATAGATTCCTTAAAACTTTTTTCAGTAGAATTTTCATTAACGCTCATAAGATGTATATGAGCTCGGTCTAGACCTCCAATACAAGCACACATTCCATGCTCGAAAACTGCAATATCTCTAGAGTACTTTATTTTGATGTAATGTTTTGATAAATTAATTAAAAACTTCAGCTCTTTAAGCATTTCATTATCAATAAGTCCAAATGAAGGAATAAAATCTTTTGTAACGATTAAAAAATAACCTTTAGTAAACGCTCCGTAACCAGAGATTATGAATAAGTTTTTAGTATGTGCAATTAATCTGTTAAAAGGTTTGACCTCACTTATTTTTTTTTCTTTGCTACTTTCCTTTAGAAATTCTGTCCAAGATAATTGATCTTTTAATTCCATGATTGTCCACTCATTGATTTTACAAAATGTTTAGCAGTAATAATACAATTCTCTGTTATTGATTTTATAATAGTTTTTCTTTCAGGGTTAAAGTTACTTGATAGAGTACCTGGCGCATAAACCCTGTTGGTAATTTGAAAGAATTTATCTGAGGCAAAACCCCTTTCATTAAATTTTTTACACACTTTTTTTAGAGACTTTAAGAAAGGAACTTCATTTTGATTTTTAAATAAAGATACAGGGCCAGAAACGTTTACAACAATATCACCTTTCAGCGTTCCAGATTTCACAGTTTTGACCTCAATTTTATTATGTAATTTCTTTAATTTAACAACTTTATCGTTTAAATTTTTAAGAACATTCAATTTTTCAAGTCTATTTTTGGCATCTATGGTTTCAGGAAATGTATATCTTGTCAGACTTCTGAGTTGACTAAAGACTTTATTATCATAAATTTTTTTTTGAGTTAAATTCAATTTTTTATAACACTTTTCTAAAATATTACTTTCTAAAATGTGCGTCCAGATATCATATTTGTTAAAATTCTTTTTTTGTCCTGATGAAAACTCATTTTTTATTAAAGATAATATTGTTTGAGCCTTTTTAATTTTTTTAATATTTTTGGGTATTAAATATTCAAACTTATGAGCGAAGTATTTTTTGGAAAACTCAGCTTTTTGAAGAGTTAGTTTACTAGGGGAAATACTTATAATATTTAATTTTTTTAGTATTTTTTGATTTAAATTCTCGATTTCTTGCATTGTCTCAAGCAAACCAGCCTTGTTACCAATAAATATAAGTCTGATATTATTTTTTTTATAATTTAAATTTTTTAATTTTATAATCAAATTATTTGTACCACCGCTAGAGTAAAAATCGTGAATATAATTTTTGTCTTCGAAAGCTATATTTGAATTAATATTTGATGGAGGTAAAATTCCTACACCAAGAATTAAACAATCGCTGATAAGATTTTTTTCATTTTTATTATTATAGTTTTTTTGAATTGAGAAGGATTTATCTTTAATTAATCGTTTCTTTATTAACTTACTTTTAAATATACATTTGTATTTTTTATTGGATTTTAAAACTTCAATTAATTCATTTTCGTAAAAATCGACTTTAATAAATCTTTTTTTTTTAGATAAGATTTTCAAAGTTTGAGCAAATTTTTCTTCTAAAAAAAATGAATAAGCAGATCTTGGAAGATAAATTTCTTTTAGGTTTAAAAATTCGTATTTTTTTTTTTTAACATTTTTTTTTAACCACTTATCAAGTTTTAGGTTTTTATTATCTCTAAAATATTTGATTAATTTTCTCTGATTAGTATTTTTTTTTACCCAATTTTTAAATTCATTATTTGATAATCTTAATGGATTATTAAAAAAACCATACTTCGAATTTAGTTTACTGTAAGCTACACCACCTGGAAAATTTGAAAATTTTTTTTCAATAACAGAAATATGGAGTTTTTTAAATTTATTTCTTTTTATAATTTGATGAAAAACTTCAGTTCCTATAACCCCAAATCCTGATATGATTAATCTCTCAAACATAAGTTTTTTTGAAAATAAAATTTACTTAATATAATAATAATATATGAAATTCAAACTTAATTATAAACAATACTCAGATTTTTTAAACTTAACCAATGATGTTTTTTACCCTTTAAAAAATTTTGTAAATAAGAATGAATTTACCTCTATTTTAAAAAGAAAGGTCTTTAAAAAAAATTTTTTCCCTTTTCCAATTTTTTTTGGTTTATCTAGAGATCAATTTAATAAAATAAAAAATAAAAAAAACTTAGTACTTATTTATAAATCAAAAAAAATTGCTAAAATAAATAAACTAGACTTCTTTCACGTAAAATACGATTTATTTGGAAAAAAAATTTTTGGTAAAAATTTTATTAATCATCCATATTATAAAGTTTTTAAAAGAGAAAATTTTATTTTCTTGAATTTTAATATTAAAAAAAAATATAAAGAACAAAACTTACTTAAAAATTTTACATCTCCTAAAGTTTTTAAAAAAAAGATTATAAAAATTAGACTTTTGCCAGGGTTTCACACTAGGAATGCACCGCATGCAGCGCACCAATGGATACATGAATATTTATTTAAAAAATACAAAAGTTTATTAATACAACCTCTAATAGGACAGTATAAAAAAGGGGAGTATAAAGATTATTATATAATGAAAACTAATCAAAAGGCTGCTCAAATTATTAAAAGTAAAAAAGTATTTTGTTTACCATTTTTTTCATACCCAAGATATGGTGGGCCACGCGAGTCCGCCTTACATGCAATTGTAAGAAAAAATTATGGATGCACACATTTTTGGATTGGTCGAGATCACGCTGGTTATAAAAATTTTTATTCAAAATACCAGTCTCAAAAATTTTGCAAATTTTATAAAAAAAAATTAGGAATTAATATTGTTTCTGAAAAAGAACCTTACTACAGCAAGAAACATCAACGTATAGGAAATAATTTTAAAAAAATTTCTAATAAAGATAAAATTTTTATTAGCGGAACTAAAATTAGAAATTATATTTTGAAAAAAAAATTAATTCCCAAATATATGATGTCACCTAAAATATCACGTTTACTCGGATACGAGTCCTTAATAAAGTAAATTTTTTATTTTTTTTACTAGCTCTTTGGATAGATAATTAATATCTTTATCAAAATTATTTTTAATTTTAATATGAGGTTTCTTTGGAAATTCTGGTTTGATATCTACTCCAACAATTTTTGAAATTTTTTTATGATACAGTTTCTTCTTTTTAGCTTTAATGATTTTTTTTAAATCAGATTTAATAAAAATTTCTACATAATTACTTTGGTTCTTTCTATTCCAATTTCTAAGTTTTTCCATCATCCCTATAACTGCAAAAATTACGTTCACGTTTTGAGAGGTAATCTTCTTAGCAAGTTTACAATACTTAAATACAGTATCTAATCTTTCCTTATAACTATACCCTTTTAGTTTAAAAATATTCCTAATATCATCTCCACTTAAGACAATTGTTTTTCCATAAGATTTATTTATGTCACCAACTATTTTTTTTGCTATTCTAGTTTTTCCTGAGCCAGACAGTCCTGTTACCCAAAATAAAATTCCCTTGTTTTTTTTTAGTTTAATTTTTTTCATAAGTTTTAAATAAATAGTTGAGTTTTAAAATTAATAAAAATTTTTTAAGCTCCCACCATAAATTAAGCTTTCTACTTTGTTTGCAAGACCATTCTTTTTATTAGAATGAACTATTACACCACTTAAAGAAATATTTTTTTCTACAGGGGAGTTTTTTTTAGCTTTTCCTTTTATTAATTTTTCTAAAAAAATTTTTTTATTAAAACCCATTACCGAGTTATAATCTCCACACATTCCTGCATCACTTACATAAGCAGTACCTTTTTCTAAAATTCTTTCATCTTTAGTTGGTACGTGAGTATGTGTACCTACCACTAAAGTGGCTTGACCATCAAACATATGCCCTATTGCCATCTTTTCAATTATTGTTTCGCTATGAAAATCTACAATCAAGAAGTGATAATCTCTGTTTAATTTATACTTTTTTAAAAACTCTTTAGCACTTAAAAATACGTTGTCGCATTTTTCCATGAAAATATTTCCCATGAGGTTAAGAACTCCTATTTTAAATTTGTTTTTGGTTTGAAAAATACTGAACCCTTTGCCAGGAGAGTCTTGAAAGAAGTTGATTGGTCTCAATACGCTTCTTTGTTTTTCAAGGTACTTTTTAATATCCTTTTTATCCCAAATGTGATTTCCTGATGTAATTACGTCTATACCTGATTTTAAAAGATCAATTGCTATTTTTTTTGTAATACCATTACCATCATTTGCTGCATTTTCACCATTAGCAATAATAAAATCTATTTTCTTTTTTTTAATTATTTTAGGAAGGTTTTTTTTAATAAATTTACAAGCACCTTTTCCTACAATGTCACCTAAAAATAAAATTTTCATAAATTAAAATTTGACTTAACTTTTGAGTTTTACATTTGATATATGAAATATCTGTAGCTTTTTTTTATTACCTAGTAAAGCTTAATCTCGAAAAGAAGAAATTGTCATTACTTCATCAATAATTTTTTATATCTTAAATTTAATAAATTAAAATCTATTAACAAATTCACCATCTAAATAATTTTTATTTTCATCTTTAAAAAAAGTATAAGACAATAATCAAAAGTTTTGATAAAAAATTACAAATGAAATTAATAGTCATATTGTTGTACGGAAGAAGCGGGAGCGATCTTTTGCAAAGTTTATTTGATAATCACAGTGAAATTTCACAATTTCCAGGAACTTTTTTATGGCCAAATTTTTATCGAAAAATCCAAAATGAAAAAAATTTACAAAGAATAGCAGAGATATTTACAGAAGATTATAAAATTTTCTTCGACTCAAGATTAAATAAAATGGAAAGACACGATCAACTCGGAGAAAAAAAAGACTCTTTTTTCTTAGTTGATCAGGAAAAATTTAAAAGTAATTTTGTAAATTTATTTGATGGGAAGGATATAAATAAAAAAAATATATTCATTAACCTTCATTTAGCTTACTCTCTATCTTGCAATGAGGATATTTATAAAAAAAAAATAATTGTATTAAATTTACATTTACTAGAATTATACACTGACTTAGAAGATATAGAACATGAAATTATTTTAACAATTAGAAATCCGATAGCTGCACTCTCTTCAAGCGCAAAACATTGGCTTGAATACATGTCTGGTAAACTCACTTCACCATGGCAATGTTATTATTTAATAAATCGTACATTTAAAATTTTTCAAACTTTATTAGAAAAAAAAGTTATACTACATGTTATAAAACTTGAAAGCTTACATCTTGAGAGCGATAAAACTCTCAAGAACTTGTCAAAAATAATTGGCATATCTTTTGATCAATCTCTATTAAATTCTTCATACCATGGAAAAAAATGGTGGGGAGATGCTCTTTCGAAGAAATATTTAGATGGTTTAAATCCTAATTTTAAAAATAATATTGATTTTTCTTTTTTTTATAAAAAAGATTTGATTTTAATTAATTATTATCTCTACGATATTTTTAAAAACTTTAATTATTTAGAAAAAGAAAAAAGAGAAATATCACGAAATTTTGCGTTGGCCCCATTGGTAAAACTTCTTCCATTAAAAATAGAATTATTATTTTTAAAGATTCAATTAAAAAATTTTAATATTAAAAATATTATCCTTTTTTTTTATTATTGGTTTAAAAGAGTTATAATTATGAGAAAAAATACTAATAACTTAAATTTACCAAAAGATGTAACGAGTCTATAATTAATTATTCATTAAATCTAATTTAATATTTTTTGCTATTACATCAAATTGTTTAGACACTTTGTGATTAGGTTGAGAAAAAGTTAAAGGTTTTCCTGTATCTGATGCAATTCGCAAATCCTGATTTAAAGGTAAATCACCTAAAAATTTTACCTTAAATTCATCAGCAGTTTTTTTTACTCCATCTTCACCAAAAATTTTATATTTTTTTCCATCATCACCTTCAAAATAATTCATATTACTAATTAGACCTAAAATTTTAACACCTGTTTTGTTAAACATTTCAATTCCTCTTTTTACATCAAGTAAAGCCAAATCTTGTGGAGTTGATACAATGACAGCGCCATCTACTTTAACTTCTTGTGCAAATGTTAATTGAGTATCACCTGTTCCTGGAGGCATATCTATTATTATAATATCTCTTTCTTTCCATAAAACTTTTTGCGTCATTGTTTTTATAGCACTGATTACCATTGGTCCTCTCCAAATCATAGGAGTTTGCTCATCAACTAAAAACCCCATTGACATACATTGAGCGTTGTATTTTTCTAGAGGTATTATCGCTTTACCGTCTTCACTTTTTGGTTTTTCATTTAGATTAATTAATTTTGGTAGAGAAGGTCCATAAACATCGGCATCAAGAATGCCAATTTTTAATCCTAGATTTTGAAGAGCAAATGCAAGGTTAACTGCAACAGTAGATTTTCCAACTCCACCTTTTGCACTTGAAACAAGAATTACGGATTTAGTTCCATTGATCGGAGTTTTAACGAATTGTTTTGGTGGTGGTTTTTTGCTCATCTTTTTACCTTATTAAACAATTTAGACATAATACCGCTCTTACATAACTTGTTTTTGCAGTAAAAGTCACTATATAAAGTGTCATGAGTTTCAAAGACAAGATTTTCAAAAACCAATCTCCTTGGGGATCACCTCCTCCTGGCGGTGGAGGACGTATGCCTGGTGGGAATGGATCAGGCTCAAGACAAGATCCACCTAGTTTAGACGATATTATAAAAAATTTTCAAAAAACAATAAACAAATTCTCCGGAGGTAAATCTGGTGGATCAAGACCGATTGTAATTGGTTTATTAATAATTTTAGGTCTATACATTGCTAGCGGTCTCTACAGAGTATTACCTGACGAACAAGGTGTAGTTTTAAGATTTGGAAAATTTGTAAATACAACTCAACCAGGA
>CEQY01200940.1_pt1 | contig 14738 bp, 14 predicted proteins | sample 361391 | NCBI WGS metagenome assembly CEQY01 (sample SAMEA2621075, study PRJEB7988) | marine metagenome | isolation source: saline water (ENVO:00002010), including | reverse complement strand
AAAAAAATACCATATCATTCATAAGAAAGACGAGTTGGATCTTGAAACGGATAAAAAAGTGTTAGGACTTTTTACCAACAGTGGGATGCCCGATGCTATTTGGCAGTCAAAAAACAAAGATAATAAAGAGAGATCCATTCCTAATCTTTTAGAGATGACTCAATCGGCAGTGAATTATTTAGATAAAAAAAGTGACCAAGGGTTTTTTCTGATGGTCGAAGGTGGTCAAATTGATTGGGCAGGCCATCGTAATGATGCGGGTACTATGCTTCATGAATTGATACACTTCAATCAGACATTGAATTGGCTCCTTGATTGGATAGAGAAAAATCCAGACACTCTCTTGGTCGTGACAGCTGATCACGAGACTGGGGCTTTTGGTATTGGTTATAATGTTCATAATCTACCCGAGCCTGTGACTCTAAAAGGCAGTGCATTTGGCAAAAGAAAGTTTAGACCCAATTTTAATTATGGAGACTTCAAGGTCCTGGATCAAATGTATCTTCAGAAAAAAAGTTTTCATACACTTTGGAGTGAATTTTCAAGTCTAGATAAAAAAGAACAAACTCCAGAAAAAATGAAGAAGAAGATTGAAGATAGTACAGAATTTAAAATTACCTTAGAAACAGCGAAAAAAGTTTTAAGGTCGAAGAAAAATAAATACAAAAATGATTGGCATTATAATTTAAAAGGAGACACCCTCCCCAGGGTCGATGAATCTGAAGCCTATTATTATGATGCACCTAATATCAGGACGGCCCTTATTGGTCGCACCATCAATGAGCAGCAAAATGTCATTTGGGGAACAGGTGGGCACACCGCCACTCCCGTTACCGTTTTTGCCATAGGTGGAGGGGATTATCATAAGAAATTTAGTGGTTATCTTAATCACAGAACAGTGGGGAAGTTGATGCAGGAGTATTTGGGGCTTTAATTTTATTTGCTCTGCAACTTATACCAAAAAATGTGTTTATTTATTAACATGATGTTCACTTGAGAGCATCAATTCTTTCGTATAAAGTACCTTGTACAATTTAAAAAGGAATATCTAAATGAGCAAAAACACTATGAAAGTCAAAGCTGCTGTGGCGTGGGCCGCAAATAAACCACTGAAAATTGAAGAGGTCGATTTAGAGATGCCTAAGAAAGGTGAAGTGCTTGTACGCATTAAAGCTACGGGTGTTTGTCATACTGATGCTTATACTTTATCTGGTGAAGATCCTGAAGGTTTGTTTCCAGTCATTCTAGGTCACGAAGGTGGTGGTGTTGTAGAAGAAGTAGGAGAAGGGGTCACGACTCTTAAAAAAGGGGATCATGTCATCCCTCTTTACACGGCTGAATGTGGCGAGTGTAAAATGTGCAAGTCAGGAAAAACAAATCTTTGTTCCAGTGTGAGAGAAACTCAAGGAAAGGGGCTCATGCCAGATGGAACCAGTCGTTTTTCAAAAGATGGAAAAATGATTCATCACTATATGGGAACATCTACTTTTGCGGAATACACCGTTCTTCCTGAAGTCTCCCTCGCTAAGGTTAGTAAAGAGGCGCCGCTGGATAAAGTGTGTCTCCTTGGCTGTGGAGTGACCACAGGTATTGGTGCGGTTTTTAATACGGCTAAAGTAGAACCCGGTGCCACTATTGCCGTATTTGGATTGGGTGGAATTGGTCTCTCGGTTATTCAAGGGGCGAAGATGGCAAAAGCCGGTAGAATTATCGCCGTTGATATTAATGAAGATAAATTTGAGATGGCCAAAAAATTTGGTGCCACTGATTTTGTCAATCCAAAAAAACATGACAAGCCTATCCAAGAAGTTATTGTTGAGATGACCGAAGGGGGAGTGGACTATTCATTTGAATGTGTGGGGAATGTGGAACTGATGCGATCGGCTTTAGAGTGCTGTCACAAAGGATGGGGAGAGTCGATTATCATTGGAGTTGCAGGAGCTGGACAAGAAATTAGCACCAGACCTTTTCAATTGGTCACGGGAAGAGTGTGGCGTGGAAGTGCTTTTGGTGGAGTGAAAGGAAGAACCGAGCTTCCTGGATATGTAGATAAATATATGAGTGGTGAAATTAATTTAGATGATCTCGTAACTTTTAAAATGCCACTGGAAAAAATCAATGAAGCCTTTGATCTCATGCATGAGGGGAAAAGTATCAGAACCGTTATTGATTATACAATGGAGTCGTAATGCCTTTTGAAATATTAAAAAAACATAAAACCTTTGATGGAGAAACGCTTTTTTGTGAACATCAAAGTGCCAGCACAAAAACAAAAATGAAGTTTTCTGTCTACTTACCGAAGCCAGTTGAAGAGATTGATTCCGCGATTATTTGGCTTTCTGGTCTCACTTGTAATGAGGAGAATTTTATCACCAAAGCCGGTGCTCAAAGAAACCTTGCTGGAACCAATACGATGATCATTTGCCCTGATACTTCCCCTAGAGGTTTGGAGATACCAGGAGCTGAAGATGATTACGATTTTGGAACGGGAGCAGGATTTTATGTGAACGCTACGACTGAATCATATCGAGAGAATTATCAGATGTATGATTATATCGTCAAAGATATAGTAGGACTTTTAAAGAGTGACTTTAAAGTTCAAAAACTGGCCATCAGCGGCCACTCAATGGGTGGGCATGGAGCTCTTGTCATTGGGTTAAGAGAACCACAACTTTTTACTTCAGTTTCAGCCTTTTCCCCCATTGTTAATCCAGTTGAGAGCCCTTGGGGACATAAGGCTTTTACAGGTTATCTAGGAGATAATAGAGAAGAGTGGAAAAAATATGATGCTTGTGAACTTATCAAAGCAGGACATAGTCACCCACAATTTCTTCTGGTTGATCAAGGTCTAGGTGATGAATTTTTAGCTAAGCAACTCCTCTCAAAGAACCTTGAGAATGCATGTGAAAATCGAGAGCAAAAAGTGCAACTCAACTTTCATGAAGACTATGACCATAGTTATTATTTTATAAGTACATTTATAGGTAAGCATATAGAGTTTCATGTGGGGCATTTTTAATGAGATTTTTGTTCTTTATTTTTTTAAGTCTTCTTTTTATTGCCTGTAGTACTTCTTCTGTAAAAAAGGAAAATGTCTTTGATCAAAGACTCACTGAATTTGAGTATCCCTTTCCCGTTTCATTTTTTAATTTAGACTCCCAAAAACAAAACTTTGAGATGGCCTATATGGACCTAAACCCAAAAGCAAAAAAAGTTGTTTTACTTTTGCATGGGAAAAACTTCTCTGGTTTTTATTGGGAAAGAATTGCAAATGATCTGGTAAGTAAAGACTATCGAGTTGTGATTCCAGATCAAATAGGATTTGGTAAAAGTTCTAAACCTGAATTTTATCAATATAGCTTTGCCAATCTTTCGTTAAATACCAAGAAACTGCTGGAAGAATTAGGGATTGAAAAGGTTCAAATTGTTGGCCATTCAATGGGGGGAATGCTGGCCACTCACTTTACTTATTCCTACCCAAAAACAGTGAGTAAGCTGATCCTTATCAATCCGATTGGACTTGAGCCCTATTTAAAATATGTAGAGTATAAAGATCCACAGTTTTTTTATGAGCAAGAGTTAAACAAAACACCCGAGAAATTTAAAGCTTACCAGCAAAAGAATTATTACGATGGCAAATGGAGTGAAGAATATGATTTTTTACTCGCTCCCTATTCAGGACAAATGAGAGGAGAGGATTGGCCTAGAGTGGCTTGGAATAATGCCCTCACTTACGGACCTATTTTTAGTGAGGATATCACCCATTTGTTTTCTTCCATCAAACAAAGAGTGGTTCTCATTATCGGAACCAGAGATAAAACTGGTCCAGGGCGAGGCTGGAAAAAGCCCGGAGTCAAGCACCAGCTAGGGCAATATAATAAGCTTGGTAAAGAAGCTCACAAGAAATTTCCTAACTCTGAACTTTTTGAATTAGAGGATCTTGGACATATGCCTCAATTCGAAGATTATGATCGATTTGCTAAAGTCTTTTTTCCCGAGTTTAGGCAATGAGCCTTTGCACATAATTGAGAATATGAGAAAAAGGAGAGATGAAGTTAATTCTCTCTCTCATTGTCTCACTGGCACTGCACGGGCTTATGATCTTGTCTCTTGATCAGTCGCATTTAGAATTTCTAAATAATTTTGCTCAAAAAAATAAACTCAACGCCCTGAAGAGTCGAATCTATATCCAAGAAGTGAAAACGGAAATTATAGAAAAAACAAAGCCAAGCTCAGAAAAAGTCTCTGCTCTGCCTAAAAAACAACCCCGGAAAAAAACAATTGTAGACGACCAAACTAACCAGTCCAGGTCGGGGGGAGAAGACTCACAAATGGCGGCTTTTTTAGGTGAAGTAAGAGAAGTCATTGTTAAAAACAAATATAAAAGTAGGGTGGCAACGAGACTTCAGTTAGATGGTGTGGTGGAAGTGGAGTTCACTCTTAAAGCACCCAATAAAATTGTGGATTTAAAAATTAAAAATAGCTCAGGAAAAATGCCTCTAGATGAATCTGCCCTAGAAACGGTGCGGAGAGTCACAAATTTCCCTACCATTCCCAACTCCTTAGAATTAAATGAAATACCCATTAGTTTTAAGCTCAAGTTTGAATAATTATCTGACAAATTGATGACAAAAATTTAGGCGTTTATGCTATATCAAAGTATGAAAAGAATTTTCCTTGGACTCACGGCATTACCATTGTTCGTTCAAGCTCAGTATGAGCTAGAAGAAGTCATACATAAGGAAAGAATACCTGTTCAAGAAAACTATGAAACACCGCTTGATCACGACGCAAGTGATATTTTAGCTTCAGAAAAAATCCATCAAACAAAACCTACCAGTGTTGATGATATTCTAAGACAATCTCCAGTGGCCACGACTGCCAGAGGTCCGAGAAGTTCAAGTGAATCAATTCAAGTCAGAGGGCTTGATGCTAATAAATTGAATTTAACCATTGATGGCGCTCGCCAAAATTTTCGCAGTGGTCATTCCACTATGACCCCTGTTAATTTTGAAAATTTGAAAGCGGTACAAGTTTTTAAATCACCTGCTGATTTCTCTAGGGGAAGTAGCCTTGGTGGGGGAGTGAATTTTGTCACCAAAGACCCTGAAGATTATTTAAAGGCCAACAAAAAATCTGGTTCCGAATTTAAATATCAGAATAGCTCGGCTAATGCAGAGAATCTCTATAACGCTAAGACAATTGTAAGAGAAAAATCTTATTCTGCACTTTTAAGTTTAACGACTCAAAACGCGAGTAATACTGAGCTCAATAATGGTGAAACATTGGAGAATTCGGCTTATGAAGATTTTATGGGATTTGCTAAAATTAAGTCCGGTCATTGGTCGTTCTCTCATGATTATTTTAGACGGGAGGATGATAACCCGCTAGATCCTTCCCTCAATCCTCCAGATACAATTGAATCATTGCAAGCTGATAGTGAACTCATTCGAAATAGCACGATCGTCGCCTATGAAGAAAAAAATTGGAGAGCATCTCTCTATTACACGACATCTGAATCCATAAAGACTCAAAGAGATAATGAGGTGGATGAAATTCGAAGGATCGAAACCACGGGACTTAATTTTAATCAAAATATTGAGCAGACAAGTTTTGGTGCTGAGATTTATCAAGATAGACTGGACTCTGAGCAACAAGGAGAATCATTAACATCCTATCCCAAGGCCCATGGGGTAAACGCCAGTGCTTTTGCTGAACATCATTTTAAAAAGAATCAATGGACTCTCACTCCCGGGCTCAAAGCGAATTATTATCAACTTGAGAGCGAAGATTTTGATAATAAATCAGCAAGCGAGCTCTCACAAAAGTTTAAGGTGAGCTACCATTTCGATGAAAGCACCTATCTCTTTGCTTCATATGCGCAAGGCTTTAATGCTCCTAGGGTGAGCGAAGTCTATCCATCGGGGCTTCACTCCCTTGGCGATGGATGGATCGTGCGTGATAATTATTTCATTCCCAATACAGAACTCAAACATGAGACTTCAGCAAATAGAGAGCTAGGTTTTTCAAGCTCAAAATTTGTTATGGATTATAGAGGACAGCTGTACTTCAATGCCTCGATTTATGAAAACAAGATAGAGGATTATATTCGAATTGAGCGAATTGATCGCTCGGTGTTAGACGAAGAGAATGGTACCAGCCAGTTTATCAATATTCCTGAAGTGACTCTATATGGGGGAGAAGTTGAGCTTGGCTTTCTCTACGATATCTATGAGTGGAAGGTAGCTTATTCTCAAGTGCGAGGTAAAAATGAGACAGAGAATCTCTACCTTGAAGATCTACCTGCTGACCAATACTTATATACATTTAATATTGACCTAGACAAATATCAAATGCGAGTGGGTTATCTAGGAATTCAAGCGCTGGAGCAAAATAGAACCAATCCTGAAACTATTCAGCGAACTGAAAAGACACCAAGTTATTTTATTCATAATATCTATGCCGATAAAAAATTGGGGAACAATTTTGAAGTGGGCATGCGAGTTGATAATTTAGGAAATAAGGAATATAGAAGACATGGCTCTTTTCTCAATGAGAGCCGTGAAGATATTAGTTTGAGTTTGAAATATAAGATCAATACACTTTAGGAGAACATATGAAACTATTATTAGTATTAATTGTTTTAAGCACTTCCGCTATGGCCAATATTCCACTGGGAAAATATAAAGCAGAAAAAATTCAATGTAAGACGGGTAAGGTCATGAAGCTCGGTGGTAAGTTTATGGTTTATGATCTGGAGCTAGAAATTAAAGCAAAAGAGATGATCATGACCGTTGTGGCCAAGTCAGGTGACTGGGCGCCTTTTAAACTCAACTGCACCCAAATTAATCGCGGCGAATATGTAAACACTCAAGAGAATAAATATGAAGGTGAGCTTCCAAATATCTCTGCCAAGTGCAATAACGATATGTGGACCAATATCTTAAAAAAGAAACTCTTTGGCGTGGAAGAATACGGTGAGTTCACTTATAGGGCTTCAGGAAATAAACTGGTGATTTACAATCCAAACACTGTAACCAAGTATTCTTGTGATAAGCCAGGTGATTATCCGATTTATACATATAAGAAAATATAACCTTTAAAAGTTATATTGATTTTAAATATTCCAAACCACCCATAATAGCGGCTACTTGAGCAGCATTACATTCTGCATCCGTTACCTTTGGGCTATCAGGGTAAACTTCAGTTGTAGTCACATAGGGTGCATCCGTGAGACCAGCACACAAATGAAGCTTTGAGACATCATACTCAATCACCCCAGGTGAATTCACAGACTTTCCAATGATTTTGCCTTGAGCATCTGAAGGAGCGATATGGGTAACCTGGGAAACACTCTCGATCATAGCCTTTTGAAAATCATCAGACTTGCGCCCACTATCGGCCACTAAATAAAAGCCATCAGGAATCTCCCACAACTCTTGTTCCACACCATCTCTTTTTTCAAGGTCTGGTCTAAAAACCGTGTTGTCTGTATCCGTGGTTTCATGCAGATCGATATGGGCCAGAAATTTTAAGTTTAACTCTGCAAGTGAATGATAGATCGCTGCACATTCTTGTGCAGGGCTGTCTTTAAAAAAGTTTCTGTTAGGATCGATTGCCTCTGGGTTCCAACGATTTATCGTTTCATAGCCCCATGGACTGATGCAAGGATAACAAACGAAATTAAAATCTTTTTCCATGTCACTCGCTTTTTCACTCAGAAATTTAAGGGCTCCATGAGGACCACTGGTTTCATAACCATGAACGCCACCAGTGATGAGAATATTAGGTTTGTCTGGTGCCATTTCTTTTGTCATCACCCGAAAAAGGGGATAGTTTCCTTCCGGATATTTCAACTCACCGTACTGTTCAACTTTAAAGTGAGCTTTTAGCTTTTCAATTTGGGTGACAATATCTTCTTGATAAGATCTTTGAATGGTATGTTTATTTCGCCAACTCTGATATTCATTATTTGACCATTTTTGAATTATTTTGCTCAAGTAACCTCCTGTGAATATATGCTATTATTATTAATATCTTAAACTTTGTCACTGCATCAAATATTCTTTGTGTATTATGTCAGCAAAAATTAATCGAAATTAAGACTTTTATTAGTTTTTGAATTGCATATAAGAGCAATAGACGGCAAAATTTGATTTGATCATTTTTTTATGAAGGTATGTAGCTATGGATAAACAGACTATGACTAAAGATATATTTGCTTCACTCGTTGTTTTTTTAGTCGCACTTCCCATATCACTCGGAGTGGCAGTTGCTTCAGGAGTTGAGCCTTACCTTGGATTAACCTGTGCAATCATTGGGGGGGTAGTAGCATCATCTCTCACAGGATCATCCCTACAAATTAGTGGGCCATCTACAGGATTAGCTGTGATGGTCTTACATGTAGTTCAGAATTATGGTGTTGAAGCATTAATTCCACTCGGTATTATTACAGGACTTTTTCAAATTGCTATTGCTGTTTTCAAAGTTGGACATCTCTTTCAAGCAACTCCACCTGCGTTAGTTAAAGCGATGCTATCTGGAATAGGATTTTTAATCATTATGTCTCAGATTTTTATATTGCTAGGAACCCCAATGAGTAGCGATAGTTATTTAAATATTCTCAATCTTCCTTCAGTTATTAGCAATGGAATTTCTGAGGCAAATGACTCTATTGTATATGGCAGCTTAACTGTAATTATTGTTTTAGGGATAATGATTTTTTGGTCTAGACAAAAATCCATAATTTTCCATCTTATACCTGGTTCACTTGTTGGCGTAGTGGTGACTGCATTTATTGCAGCCATTTTTAATTGGGATATTCCAAGAATTATACTATCTAGCAACATCACCGAAATTTTTTCTAATATTCAATATGCTAAAGCATTTGATGTTCTCGATATAAATTTCATTTTATATTCATTAGGTTTTGCTTTCGTAGCGAGCGTTGAAACAATGTTGTGTGTAAGTGCTTTGGATAAAATGAGTCATACGCACTCAAAATATAATAAAACTATTCTAGCTCAAGGGGTAGGAAATCTTTTTGCTGGGGGAATTGGAACAATTCCTATTGTCGGCGTTGTTTCACGAAGTGTCCCAAATGTTGAGGCTGGAGCGAGAACTAGACTTTCAGGTATTTTATATGCAGTTTGGATAACAGTCTTCTTTTTTATGCCTAGCGTTTTAGAATTAATTCCTATCGCTTCACTTGTAGGACTGCTCATTTATATCGGGTTCAAGCTGCTAGATCTCTCGCACATTATAGACTATGCAAAAGAATATAATAAAACTTCTTTAATATTTGCTACGACATTTCTACTTACTATAACTGTTGATTTATTGATTGGTGTGGTCTCTGGATTCTTAGTGGCAATTTTTATCCTTCTCTTTGAAGTTTTGAAATATGACTTAGTTGTTAGAGAAGAATATGGTAACAAAGTCTTAACCTTCACTGGTAAGCTGTCATTTTTAGATTTACCTGTTTTAAACAAAGAGCTTCAGCAAGCTGGAGAGGATGTACCATCAAATTTAGAAGTATGTTTACGAGAAGTTGTGTACTTAGATCCCACTATAAAAGAGCACTTGGACCAATGGGCTAAAAAAATGGAGGAGCAGGGTGTGAAGGTGAAGATTAAAGAATAACCTGCTTTAGCTTTTCTGCTATTTCTTTATTAGACAATGCTGTGGGATGGTGATCGTTTTGTATAGCATAATTTTCTATATCAAGATCATATCTCATCTCTATAACACTTATATTTTTAGTTTTTAGGCATTTAATGAGAGAGAGTGTGTGTTTATAGCTCACTGATGAATAATCTTTAGAAGACGGATGAATTAACGTATAAAACTTTGATGTAGGAAACTGTTTTAAAAATTCTTTTTGTGATTCTTGAATGATTTGGCAAGTGTGATTGACATGCTTCTGATTTATTTGAGGAAAGTCCACATAAGGCTTTCCAAGTACAGAAAGAGCTTTACCGACAAAGGAATAGAGAAGAGTTTGCCAATATCTTCCTTCAGTAAAGTTTTTTTCCCGAACAAGCTTCTCATTTTGGATTTCATAATAAGGTGTTGGCGCGGTCCATCTCAAGCTAGGCCATAATCCATTAGCCCTTCTTAGGTGATTTGGAATATAACTATAAATTAAAACACCACTCTCTCCCAATTGATCTTTGTTGAGTTGACCTGCTTGAAGCTGAGCGAGCATATAGTTTGGCCCGGTTCCACCGACACCGTAATTATAAACATTATAAGAAGGTCTATTTTTTTGAAAAAAATGAGGTAAGGTTTTGTCATCATTAATTCCAATTCCAAATATAAATGAACAGCCAAAGAAAACTGCAAAATTCTGATTGGTAGAGTTGCTCTGAGTGGTAGAGTGAAGCCTTCTCCCCTGGTCATCTATACTGTACACAACATCATAAACAATACTTTCTTTATATTTTCTAACATGTCGAAGTTGCGTTGAAGGGTTGAGTTTGAAACCTAGGTTTTTGTCTGGAACATTGAGCGGCTTTTCAAAGTAATTATACACTTCAGTGTTTGGAACTTGTTCAAATTTAAGACTTTTTAATTCTGTACTTTTTGCTGATGATAAAAAAAGAAAAATTAGGAATATTGAATATGACATACAGAAAGAAAAGTCCTTTATTTCTTATTTTATCGCATTGTCATTCTAAGTAAAACATCTTTTGTACTTCTAAAAACATCATTATTTCTAATGATACCGGCGTCCAGTAGATCCTGTTTGAATGTACTTGTAAGGCTGCAGAGTTTTAGCTCAGCTCCCTCTTTTGATTTGATTTCTTTTTGAAGCCCAACTAGAAAGCGGTGAGAGGTTTTCTCTATAAAGGAGACATTTTGAAAATCAAAAATAAAAACTTCACAGCTTGATGACTTTATTGAATTTAAGCAGTCTTCAGCGATAGCACTGCTTTTTTTTGATAGATAGCCATTAAATACCACAAGACAGATATTATTTTGCTCCACGATTTTAAATGTAAAACTCTTATTTTCTATAGCTTGGTTTTGTATCATTTCCCCACCTAAATGAAACTTTAGTTGTAACTGATATGTAGTCTAGCATGAAAATGAGCTGACTTTTTGAATGCAAACTTTTCAAACTTATAAGTTATTAAGAAAAGGAATATAGAATTTAAATTATAGTGACTTATTAAGAAGACTAAAGTGAATTCTGTAAAAATATTCTTTATAGGATAAAACCATTTTTGTACTTAAAAGAGAGCGTTTATTCTTTAGAATAAGAAAAATGACAACCTTTCTTGGCAGTGATAGTAGAGTTATGAGTAAGCTAAATAACTTCGAGGAAAAAATGGAAACCTTAATTTCAAAACTAAAAATAGAATCACTTTCAGATGCAACTGAGTTATTAGAGGCTTTATTTGATGTTAATCCAAGTGGAGTTTTTATCTATAATTTAGAAGGTGATTTAATCGCATGTAATGATAGAGCATGTAAAATGCATGGATGGTCCCGGGAAGAGATGAGCAATATGCGGCCAGAAGAGTTTATTCATCCTGATGGTTTTCAAACCTTTGTGGATTATCAAGAGACCTTGATGAAAAAAGGCGAATTTTCAGGGAAAAGTGTAGGTCGCAGGGCAGATGGAGGAAAATTTGAGGTAGAGGTCTTTGGGAAGCTGATTAAAGTTAACGACCAACAACTATACTACGGTGTGATCAAAGAAATCTAACTTATTAACTATCTCCCAATTGTGAAGCTTGAATTTATAAGTTAAAATCCAGGCTATGATGAAATACACTCCATTCACTCTCATTCTTTGCCTTTTTCCCCTTGTTCTCTTTAGCTCGAATACGATTCAAACCGGAAGACCAGGTCAATCTATCGGCGGTGGAGTTGTAGGAGCGGATTTTTTTTCAAGCTCAAATAGGATTAGATTATAATGAAGATAAAGCGGATTCAAAGCTTAACACCAGAGATAGTTTGAATAATATTTTTAGATATGGTCTCTCCTCTCGTTATGAGATAAGCGCTCTTTTTGATCTTGCCAATAATATTGATGAAGATAAAGCTTTCACCAATGTTCAATTAGGAGGGCGAGTGAGATTAAACCAGAAGGCCCATGATTGGATACCGAAGTTGAGTTTTCAAACTCGTATTCAACTTCGGGATAGTCTGGGAGAAGAAAATAATAACCTTAAGTTTGTCTCTATCTTGGCGGGAGTGTTTCCGTTACCTCAAGAGAATTCTCTCACTATCAATCTTATCGCCAATAATATTAATAAAGAAGAATACGATCTCACGGGTTACACCCTTGCTTGGTCAAAAAATTTGAATTCCAAAATAGATGTCTTTGTAGAACAATTCTCAAATAGGTCCGTTGAAGTTTGGAATAAATATTGGGATACAGGACTTGGGTATTTAGTTCATAATGATTTGAAGCTAGACTTTTCTGTCGGCACAGATTTGGAAAATGATTTAGACTCTCAATTCGTGTCTCTCGGTTTTTCTTGGCGCACGCTGTAATAAGGTAGGTAGACGTTTGAGCTATAAAAATGAACTCGATGAAGTTGAAAAAAGACTCAAGGCCTTAAGTAGAATACATAAGCCTGGACAATGGAAGCCAGAGAGTTATGTAGGGAATAATTCTTCCAGATACACCTTTTTAAACCTAAGAGTTCCCAAGATTAGAAAAGCCATGCAAGAGGGCTATAGCTTTTCAAACTTAAGTTTTGATCATCAATTTAAAATATGGACTTATATCTGGAACCAAACCGAATATTTTGAAGTGGCTTTATCTGCACTTCATTTTGTTAATAAATCTCCCGTTGAAGATCTCTTTAAACATTATAAGAAATTACTAATATGGCAAAATAAAGTTGATAACTGGGGACACTCTGATGAATTAAGCAATGCCTATGCTAGACTCTTGGAATACCAACCCAAAGAGATCTTTCCTGCCTTTGAAAAGTGGAATCAGTCTGACAATCCATGGAAAGTAAGGCAGTCGTTAGTGGGGTTATTCTTTTATTCGAGATTCAGAACAAAATACATAAGCTCGAGGATTGTTTTAAAGTTTATCAAACCACATCTTAATCACTCTCATTATTATGTCCAAAAAGCTGTGGGGTGGACGCTGAGAGAGTGTTGGAATGTCTACCCTGAGGTGACCTTCAATTTTATGAAAAAAAATGCAAAAGCTATCCCTCCTGCCGGATGGACGGCGGCTACAGAAAAGCTTAATCAAAAAGATAAAAAAGAGTTAATGACGATTCGAAAGTCTTAGGTTTTATATGAGAAAAATAGGCACAAAAAAAGACCGCATACGCGATCTCTGTTTTGTATCTAGAAATTTAATGGCGGGAGCGACGAGACTCGAACTCGCGACCTCCGGCGTGACAGGCCAGCATTGTAACCAACTCAACTACGCCCCCGCAATTTATTCAGTAGAAAGAATATAAATTTTCAGTTATTTATCGTCAACAATATTTTTGAAGAATTCTTAATCACCTGAAGCAAAATTACAGATAACTTCATCTACAATAAGATTTCCTTGTACATCATACTCACAAATTCGGTAGCTGGTTGTTTGACCGTCATAATCTTGAGTTTCATTATTTGCCATTGTGTCATTTGACCAAGTCATGGCGATTCCTTGCTCAGAATCACAAGTTGGGACAGTATTAGGTTTAAAGCCTTTCCCACCCATGATTTTCATTACGTTATATTTAGGGTTGATCGCACCCTTGCGAACCACGACTAGATCAAGCTCAAGGTGGCTTCTGTAAACAACTTCTGCAAAAACGCGCTCAGTGTTAATACCAATGGGAGTCTCTCCACAAATTCTCGCTTGCGCACTCAATGACCCCAAAATCAAAGTTCCTAATAAAACTGTTTTCAACATACATTCCTCCGAAATATTGTAATTTAAGCCTCTTATACTGGAAATGCCGCAGATCGATAGGCCCCGAGGTAAAAACTACACACTCAGCGCATTTTGCGTTGCTAATTCTTGTGCTACAGTAAATTCCGAGGTTTAGAATGGATTTTTTCTCAATTTTATGGGCGTTTATCGTAGAATCAGCCCCTTTTTTACTCTTAGGACTCTTTATTTCAGGTTTTATTCATGAGTGGATACCTATGGATAAAATTAAGAAGTGGCTGGGCGCAAAATCAATAGGCTCAGTTTTCAAAGCATCTCTTATAGGAGTGCCGCTACCTTTATGTTCCTGCTCAGTTATTCCCACAGCCGTGACGCTTAGAAAAAATGGTGCCAGTAATGGTGCGACGTCTTCTTTTTTGATTTCGACACCAGAGTCAGGTGTGGACTCCATTTCTATCACTTATGCTTTGATGGATCTCCCTATGACAGTTTTTAGACCGCTGGCAGCTTTTGCCAGTGCTTTTGTGGCTGGCGTTTTTCAGATGAAATTCAATGAGTTTGAATATATTGAAGAAGGCACCCGTGAGGCAAAAAAGGATCAATGTTGTAGTGGAGTGGGATCAGTTAAAAATAATAAAAAAAGATTGTCCTTGAATGTTAAAAAAGCCTTCCAGTTTAGTTTTGGAAAATTAAGTGATGATATTGCAGGATGGCTCACCATTGGGATTATTCTTGGAGCGCTTATTCAGTTTATTGTGCCTTCTGATTTTTTTCAGGGAACGGGTATGATTCAAAACCGCTTATTGATTTTAGCGGTAGGGATTCCTTTTTATATTTGTGCCTCGGCTTCTACACCTATTGCAGTCTCTTTGAT
>CEQY01177911.1_pt1 | contig 14741 bp, 19 predicted proteins | sample 361391 | NCBI WGS metagenome assembly CEQY01 (sample SAMEA2621075, study PRJEB7988) | marine metagenome | isolation source: saline water (ENVO:00002010), including | reverse complement strand
ATTTAATGATAAAGTTAAATTATTAGAATTTAATAATTATTATTTAAAAAAAAATAATAAAATAAATAATTTTAATGATCCTATTAATTTTTGTTGTTTTGGAGGTGTTAATTCATTTTATAGAAAAAATATAGATAAAATATATAATACTTTTTATAAATTAGAACAACAAAATTTTAAATTTAATTTAAATATTTATATACAAATAGAAGCAAATAAAAAAAAATTATTAAAATTAAAAAATACAAATAATATTAAAATAATAATAAAAAATACTAGTTATAATGAAGTTATAAATAATATAAATAATAATGATATTATAATTCACCTAGGAGATCATGAAGGATTAGGATTAGGTTTTTATGAAGCATTAAATAATAATAAAATATGTATTACATTAAATACATATCCAAATAATGAAATAATTAAACATAAAGAAAATGGATTTTTAATAGATTGTGAATGGGAACCGTTAATAGATAATAAATTTGGAATTATAAATAAAGCAAAAATTATTGAATCTAATATTGAAAATATAATAAAATATATATTAGATCCAAATAATAATAAAGAAATAGATGATATTAGAATAAAAAATAAAAATATTAATAATGAATATAAAAATAATTTTATAAATATATTAAATGAGTTTTTTTAATAAAATTGAATAATAATTAATTTAAATTATTATTTAACTATTTAACTATTTACTTATTTAATGATAATTACTATTGAAATTAATAAATACAAATTATACGATAATTTAGGAGAAGAAAATTGTATAAATGAGTATAAAGAATTTTATATCAATAATAATTTTAGTTTAAATGATATTAAAAATTTTATGAAAGGTATAATATCAAAAAAAATAATGGAAAATATATATCAATCAATTATTAATAATTATATAAATAAATATTGTATAAAATATATTTTATCATTATCTAATATTGATAAAATATTATTACCTCAATTAAATAAATTTAATCATTCTACTTTATATATAGGTGTATCAGATAATGGTATAATAACTGGAATACCAATTAATTATAATATGATAGATAAATTAAAAGAAGATATATTACAAAAAATAACAGAATATTATAAAAATTTAATAGGATTGCATAAAAATAAAGGAAATTGTAAAATAGTATTAGGTGATGATACATTTTATACATTTGATAAAATTATAAAAGTTGTAAAAAAATATACACAAATAAAAATAAATATATTAAAAAAAAATAAAATAAAAAATAAGAAATGTAATGATCTATTAGTATATATTAATAAAATTTTAGAAGAAGAAAAAGAATATGATATACAAAAAAAATTTTATAATACAATGATTCGAATGAAAACAAGATTTAATATGAAATATAATTTACCTTTTTTTAAATTAATACGTTCAGATATAATGATTGATTTTAAATATTATAGTAAATTATCTAATGATGATTTTGATAAAGTACTATTTATTTTACAAAAAAATATTATAGAACGTATTGATGTATATAAATATTTACATAATGGATTTTATATTGATAACAGTCTTTTTCCAGATAATAAAAAAAAAGATAAATATTACGGTGAATTAATTAAACAATTTTTAAATGAATATAAAGAATTTAAATTTGAACAAATGAAAAAAAATATAAAAGTAAAAAAAATAAATAAAAAAAGTCCTATAAATAAATTAAATGGATTATTATCTGATATATCTTGTTTTAGTAATTATTTATATGATAATGATAAAATTGTATATATAATGATATCAATTTCTTTACCCATAATTAAAGATAAAAATGTATACTTAGGTTTTAAAAACTTAAATTCAGATATAAAAATACTATCTAGAACTTTAGCTGGTATATATCCTTCCACCTTTACTTTATACTAAAACTATTTATTTTTTTATTATATATATATATATATAAATGTTAAGAACTATAGATTCTTTAATAATTGTCTTATTAATTGTTTTAATTTTATGTAAATGCAGTGGTTTAGAATTTTTTGAAAGTAATAATAATAGTTATTCAAAAAATGATGTAATTAGTAGTTTATCTGATATGTGTAAAAACCAAAATGATACTGGACCTGTATGCCAACATCTTAATAAATTAAATAACAGCATTAGTACTGCTACTAATGGACATGTAAAGGGTATGTTTAGTGATGTTATTAAAGCTGCTAAAGATGCTGGAAAAATTAGTGCTGCTACAGCACAAAAAGCGATAGCACATGTAGATGTTGTTACTGATAAAATAAGTGACAAAATAGGAGATATGTCAAAAGATGAAATACGTACTTCTAATCCAGATATAATTGCTGCTAAAGCTAAAGCAGCAGCAAATATTAAGAAAAAAAATATGCATGAACTAGAAGAAAAAACGGATGATATGAAAGAAAATTTAACTAAATCAGTTGCTAATACTGTTGCAGAATTAGCAAAAAAAAAAGAAATAATGACAACCGCAGCAAGTAAGAATGATATGGCTGCAGTAGAAAAAGCTGCTAAAGCTGCCGTAGAAAAATTAACAGAACATATTACACCAATCCATCTTGAAGCACCTCCTCCAACAAAAAAAATAACTGCTGCTGTAGTAACTGCTGCAAAAGAAGCAATTGATGCAGCACATGAAATTAATCCTGTTAATGCGGTGGCACCAGATAGTGCACCAGATGTAAAAAAAGCAAAAGTTGCTGCTAAAATAGTTAAAATAGCGCCTCTCGCCATTAAGGAAAAACAAAGTGCAGTAAAAAATACATTTAACTCAATTGGAAGTTTTGTGACTAGTCATCATTTTTAAATAAAATTAAATATATTAATTTTAATTTTATATAAATAAATTATGGTAAATAAATTATGGTAAATACATTACTCCTATTAAAGAAAAGCAATATAAAATAGATAATAATAATACACCACAATCATTTGGACATGATGCACCAATGTTAAAAATCATATTTAATGAAGTATAAAATGCAGGACTAGATATAAAATAATAAATTAAACTACCATATAATGAATGTTTAATTTTAATACCTTTATTTATTTTTGCTGAAGACATAGATAAATATGTAATAATAAAAAAAACTAATGTATGTAAAATAATACCTAAATTAGTAGGACAATTCATAGATATTAAAGTAGTATTTATTAAACTAGAAGTTAAATTATATGTAAAAGGTAAATTAATTAGATAAAATAAAATAGCAGAATTAAAACTAATATTTAATTTTTGCTCAAATGTACTCATATATATATATATATATATAAAATTGATAAAAAAAATTATTATTAATATATTAAATATAATAGTAATATATTTAACAATGATAACAACTAATATCTGTGATTTTATTGAAAGATATCATAGTCAAAATAATACATTTTATCCAACAAAAGAATCAAATATCTATATAACACCTATACCAAAAAATATTAAATTAAAAAATTTAAATAATAAATTAGCTAAAACAAAAAATTTATACTGGGAAAATAAATATAATTGTAATATAAAAGTAAAAGATTGGTTAGGTATTATTAATAAGAATAAAATACATATGTATTATATTGATGAAATTACTGATAATTTACTAAAATTAAAAAACCAACAAATTTTTTCATTTAATTGGACTGAGTGGAAAAAAATAGTAAAATATAAAAATACTTATAAAGTTACACGTATGTGTAGAATAAAAAATCCTTTTCCAGATATTATTTTATATTAGTGTTAAAAATTTATTTTATAAATTATATATATATGTATAATTTTATAAAAATATTAGATACAATGCTAGCAAATTATATAAATTTATTGAATAAATTATATAAAAATAATAAATTTTATTTATTACTTCTATTATATGCAACATATAATATATTATCAACATTATTAACTTTATTATTTAGAAAAAAAGTAGATTTAACAACTAATTGGTTAAAAGATGCTAGAAAAAAATATGGAATTAAAGAACATCCTCCACCATTTATTAATACTAAAATTCCACCTGGTTTTAATGGTGGTGGATGGTATGGATATGGTGCAGATTTTGATACACAAGAATATAAAAATATTCCTTTACGAGGTAATCATGATAGAGATAAAGAAGGAACTAGAATGATGAGAGGTTGGTGGCCAGAATTTAATTGGTTAGAATATCCTGGTACAAAATATAAAAATAAAGTTTACAGAAGAGCAGATCAAGATATTACACGAATATTATATAATAATAGAGGGGAAATATTATCTCTAATTTGTCCTCAATTTGGTATATGTCTTCCACATTTAGGATGTATTAGAGTAGAAGTAACTGTTACTCATGTAAAAGGTTGGATTAATGAAATTAATAAAAAATGTAGAGGTAATGCTAAAATAGTAATTCAATTATGGATAGATGATTATTCTAATAAAAATCAATCTGGATTAATAAAATATATAACTGATAATTATAAGGGAAATTTGCCATTTAATAAAAAAAATGCCATACGAATAAAATGTTATGCAGATAAAGAAAATACTAATGAATTAATTAAATTTCAAGATATGAATGATATAATACCAAATTTACATCCTGATGCAAATATGATTGTAGGAATGGAAGGGGTAAGAGTAGGAAAAGTTGAAAATAATAAAAATTATTATATTGATAATTTAATAATAGAATTAGCTAGTATTCAAAGTAGTAATTTTATTGTTCCAAATAATATTATATCATGGCAAGTATATTTTACTCATCCTGAATTAGTTAATATGAATGAATATTTAAAACATGTAAAAGAATTAAAACATTCTATAGAATTAACTACAAATAATCCTTTACGACAAAAACATGTACCTGTTTTAAATGAATATGGAGAACATGTATTAATAGAAGAAGAAATAATATTAAGTTTAATTTATAAATTTATTTAAAAATGAAAAAGGACAACTCATTTGAATTACTGGTGTAGAATTAGTATTATATGATGGATATAATAAATTATTAAAATCTTTAATATCTGAGTATAAAAGAAGTAAAGAAGGAATAGCTAAAATTAATAAAATTAAATTTATAATATTCTGATTATTTTTTTTATATAATAGTAAAATGGATAATATTAATAATATAATTAAAGCACCTATATTAAATATAAGTGATAAACATTTTGATAACCATTTTAAATGATATTTTGATTTAGTAAAAAAAATTAATATAATATTAATAATATTAATAATAAATACTAAAAAGTATAAAAATTTAATTTTAAAAAATAAAATAAAAATAGAAATCTGAAAAGAAATAGTATGAATAATTAAATTAGTTTTATTTAAACTAATACTATCATTATTACTAAATGAAATATTATTAAAAAAAATATATTTTCGTAATTTTAATAAATTTATAATAAATAAAAGTATATGATTTATTTTTAATATATTAAAAATATTTATTGAATTCATTTATATATATAATAAAAATTGAAAAAAAAATTGAAAAAAAAAATATTATATAACTACTATAATTTTAAATAATTAAACATGATACTTGTTAAAAATGGAACAAGAACATTCTCAATATGGTGGTCGTCATAGACGACAAAAATCTCGTGGTAGGCGTGGTCGGCGCGGTAAAAAACTAGAAATTGGAAAACGTAAAACAAAAAAAACTACATCTAAACTTAAAGAAATAACAATAAAAGACAAAAAAAACTTGTGTAATTTTCTATCTGAATTTGCAGAAAAATTAGGTATAGAAATAGTACTCGCAGGACTTGGTGCATCTTCATTTGCAGATGGAAGAGCAACAAAAAAATCCGATTATGATCTGTGTGTAGTATATTATGGACGTATAGATAAACTTGAAGCTAGAGAAGTTGGACTACAATATGTACGAGAAGAACAAAGATTTCAAATATCCGATATAATACATAGAGTTAATGGAAAAAAATATGAGATTGATATTCCTTATTTCGCAGATAAGTCAGTCTTTGAAAAAAATGTAAATGAATTTGAAGAATTGTCTACTCTTCTTATTGAAGGAATTGATTATAACCCAGAACAACTTCTTATTTATAAAAAAGAAAATTATGAAATATGTTCTAGAAATGAACATGACCTAACAAAATTGCGATGTAACTGGAAAAAAAAAATAGCTAAAGCATGGAGTAAAGCAAGATTAAAATATGGAAAACCTAAATCAAGAAAAGATTATTATAAAGGATTTAAAATTTTTTATGTTATATGGAAATTAGTATTATACGCAATTCAATTAGCAAAATATAAAAAAATAGTTGATTTTAAAGAATCACTTGAATTCTGGAAAATAATAAAAAAAATACCATATGATATTATTTATTCTAAAAAAGGATATGAGGTTTTGTTTGAAAAACTATTAGAAATGGGGTATAATAAAAAAATAGAAGAATTTGAAAAACTTGCACCATATAAAAAAACAAAATCGCGTAAAACAAAATCACGTAAAAAAAAATTACGTAATAAATCATTTATAAATGTACCACTTGAAAATATTCTTGGCATATATCAATGTGATACATTTGTAGATAATAAATCAACATATATTGGAACACATATTTCTATTCATATTGAGACTGATGAAAATGAAGATATTTCTATTCATATTGAGACTGATGAAAAAAAAATATACTCAACAGAAATACAAAATTGTTGGATAGAACTACCACAATGGTATCATGAAGAAGTACAACATAGTAGAAGAAGAGAAATTTGGCTAGAAATGAAAAATGATACATCTAATATTAAAATAATTTTGCGTTGTGAATCCATGGAATTTAGAGAATCAATTTATGAGTATTTAATACACAGTTTTGATATTAATGTGAATTCTGGTGATCAAGATGATTACTAATATAAAATTTTTTATATTAATAATTAATTTAAAAATAATCCTTTGCGTCAAAAACATGTACCAATCCAATATTAAATGAATATGGTGAAATACCTAGTATTGAAATAGAATTATTAAATGAACTAGTTAATAAAATTATTTAAAAAATTTATCTAAAAATGCAAAAGGACATTTTTTTTGAATTATTTTTACAGAATTAGTATTATATGATGGATTAAATAAATAATTAAAATTAATTATATCAATATATAATACTGTAAATGATGGTAAAGTTAAAATTAATAATATTATGTTAATAATATTTTGATTATTACTAAAAAAATTAAGTAATAAAGATAATAATAAAACAAGCACTAATGAAATAATATTTAATATAACAGATATACATTTTGAATTATCACCTAGATGGTATATATAATTACTAAATAATATTATATAAAAATTATATAATGTAATAAAAAAACATATAAAATACAATTTACTAAATTTAAAAATTAAAATTAATATTAATAATTGAAATGAAAAAACATGAGCTAATAAATCGCTTTTTGTAAATGTCATACAATTATTATTACTATATGTGATATTATCAAACAAAATATATTTTCGTAATTTTAATAAATTAATAATTAATAAAAAAATATTAGAAATTTTTAATGTTTTAAAAATATTATTTGAATTTAACATATATATAATGTTGATAAATTAATTATTATTAATTTAGAAATAAAAAATTATACATCTAATATTAAAGTAATTTTGCGTTGTGATTTCTGGTAATCGTGATGATTACTAATATAAAATTTTTTATATTAATAATTAATTTAAAATAATAAGTTATAACCAAAGAATATTAAATAATTCATTATGATAATTATATAAAAATTTTTGTAATTTTTTATTTACTACTTTATCTGAAGATTTAGTATTTTTATTAGCATTTATATATTTATTTAATGTTTTATCATAAATAATTTTATATGTATAATAGAATGTCCAACTCATAAATATTTAAATATAATAATATATTATTTAAATAGAAATATATTTTATATATAGAACAAAATAATATTATATATATATATATATAAATAATGAGTAATAATATGTATAAACAAAAATATTTAGAATACAAACAAAAATATTTAGTAGAAAAAAATCAATTATATGGAGGTGCGACAGCTGCACAGAGACAAATAGCTAATATAAAAGAAGAGGCTAGTAAAAAAGATTACGATAAAAAACAAAAAGCAATTGCTAGTGGAAAAGCAGATGTACAAATAGATATACTTAATAGAGTCAATACAAAATATCCTGAAACTAGTTTAAAAAAATTAGAAAGCGGACTACAATTAACTAATCTATCAGATGAGGAAAATTTCTTACATAAATTGACTGTAAGACATTTTTTAGAGATGTGTAAAAATCTTAATGTAGGTGAAGTTGCGGATGAACTTGGACTTAATCATCTTGGAAAATTTAGATCTGTTAATGTTAAACTAAAAGACTTTAATACCCAACTATACGCCATGCGAGCAGGAGTTGGTCCAATATTTAAGTATTTACATATTGATAGAGAAGCAGCAATAAAAACAATTGTACTATTATGTAAGTCACTTAATATAAATCCATATAGTGCTGATGTTACTGGGTCTGATGGTAACAATGCAGAAGCAGTTCAACAAAGACTATGGGAAGTAATGGTACTAACTGGCATAGTTGGAGCACATTCAGCGGATATAGAACCATCACATTATCTTCCAGTCTTACAGACACCTTTAATTGAAGCGGGAGAATTTATGATTGAGGTGTATAGAATTCTTGATGAATTAGAAAAAGAAGCACGGTCTCATGTTCAAAGAACACAACATGATGCGATGGAAGTCGGTGATTCGATGGGAGTCTGATAAGACTATTTAAATGATATTTCTTTTGATTTTATATTAGATTCTAAATCAGAATCAGAAAAACTTAATAAAAAATTATATATATATAATGTTTGAAAATACTCAAATATTAAAAGGATTAATTGGATTAAATATTATTAATGCATTTATAGCTATTAAATTTCCATATTTTTTAAATAATATTACTACTTTAGTATTATCACTATTATTCTATTTTTATTATAATTCTAATAAAAGAACGTATTGGTATGGTTCTATGCAAAATTTAATAAAAAATAATAATTATCCTAAATTATATATAGATGATGATAATTATCTAATTACTAAAGCTTGTACGGATAATTTATGGACGACTGCTTCAAAAGAAAAAGATAATCCTTTGTTAAATAATTGTAAAGATTCTGATAACTGTCAAAATACAGAATTAACTTGTAAAAATTTAATAAATATAATAAATAATCAAGTAAAAGATAATACCTATAAATTACCGAAATCTTATAATACTTTCCATTTATTTGGTAACGGAGAATATAGTGATGCATCACACGCAGATGTGTTAGTCAATAAGAAATAATATACCAAAAATAGATTAAAAAAATTATTTATCTTTAATTGAGTCTTTTAGCATATCTGCTGTTTTTTTTAATATTTCAACAACTTCTTTTTGTTTTTCAGTATCTTTTATCATTGTTTCTAATTTTTTAATTTCAATATTTAATTGACACTTATGTAGAAGATATGTTGCTTTTATAGAATTATTTATATCATATAAATGTATTTCTTTTGATTTTATATTAGATTCTGAATCAGAATCAGAACTACTCATAATATATATTATAATATATTATAATATATATGAAAGTAATAAAAATAATTTTAATATTATTAATATTATTAATATTTTTTAATAGATCACCTTTTAGAAATTCATTATTACATAATAATGTAATAGTTAGCCCTTGTGATGGAACTGTTACATATGCTAATAAAAATAAAATTAGTGTATTTTTATCTCCATTAGATGTACATGTACAATATATGCCAATAGATGCATATATATCTGATATAAAAATAGTAAATAAAAATAATTTTAAATTAGCTAATACTCCTGCAAGTGCTCATAATGAAGGTGTGCGAGTAGTATTTAGTAGTAAATTAGGAGATATAATTGTTACTCAAAGAGTTGGATTTTTTGTAAGAAGAATAATAAATAATATAAAAATAAAAGATTATAGAAAAAGATCTTCTAAATATGGTTTTATAACATTTGGAAGTAGATGTGATATTGAATTACCGAATAATATAAATACTTGTCTTAAAAAAGGTGATTATTTAACAGGTGGTGAAACAAAAATAATTTAATTTGTATACATATATGAAAAAAAATCAAATATTATATATAACATTATTAATTTACATTATATTATTAGCATTAGAATATACACATCATTTAAATCATTGGACTAATTTTTTATTAGGTAATTATCATTATTATTCAATTCCATTACCACAAAATATTTTAGATAGTATTCCTAAATTAGTTAAAACTATTAATAATTATCAAGATTATACTTTTATAGATTTTGGAAGTGGATATGGAAATATATTATTAGAATATAATAATTTATTTAAAAAATTAATTGGAGTAGAATTAAATACAACTTCTCACGATCAAGCTAAAATAGTTTTAAATAATTATAAAAATATTAGTTTGTATAATACATCTATGGAAAAATATAAATTTCCAAATGAAAAAGTAATTTTATATATGTATGAACCATTATTTGAATTAAAATGTAAAGATAGAGATAAAATTTATAAAGATGTTATAAATAATTTATATAATAATAATAATAAATCATATATTATTTATATAAGAGCGAATACTATATCTAATGTAATTGATAATTGTTATTATAATGAAGATTATTTTAAAAATAAATTTAAATTAATTAGTAAATGTAAATTAGGATTATTTCCTTTAACTAGAGAAATTTATTTTTTAGAAAGTTTAAATTAAAAAAAATTGAAATAAATATTTATTATTATATTTATTATTAGTTTTAATTATTTAAGATAAAGAAAATGATGATGGGATACAGAAATAACAGACAAAAAAAACCAGATCAAAAATTCCATGTAATGGAATTAGAAAGACTGTACTTTAATAATGGTATTATATATATACCTAAGATAGACAATAATTATTATCCTGTAGATAATAATTTAATATTAACTACCGATACTACTGATACTACTAATTGCACCAATTTAATATATGACTTAATAAATAATGTAATAAATTATATATCATTTATCTTTTATGAAACCTATTTTTTAATAAATTTTATACTAAATATTATTATATTTCCAATAAAAAAAATAATAATATTATGCGAAAATATTTATATTATATTTACAACTTTTTGTACAAAAATAAAAAAAAAAATATTTATTATTGATGATTTAAAAAAAGAAAATGAGTATAATTTAAAAGAAATAAAAGATTTAAAATTGAAGATAGAAATGCAGAAAAATAGTACTAAAATTGCTATATTAAAAAAAGATAAAGATTTAAATAAATTAAATAAAGATATAAAAATTACATGTGATAAATTAAAATTAACTATTAATAAAAATAAAGAACAACAAATTACTATTGATACTTTAAGAAAAGAGATTAAAAATTTAAAAGAAGAGAATAAAAATATAAAACAACAAGAAAATTCAGTACAAAGAGCTGCAAGAAAAGCAGCAGCTAAAGCTGCTAAAAAAAATAAATAATTATTTTATTAAAATTGTTTCATATTAGAAACAGTAGAAATAACATTTTCAATTAATTCTGAATTTAGTTTGTTTTTATCAAATAGCCATTTTTTTTCTTGTACATTAAAAATAGGTTGTACCTCAATAGGAATATTTTTTTCTTCTGTACAACAAAGATATTGTACATTATTTATTATTTTAATATTTAGAGTATTTTCTGATTTTGTCGTTTTAAAATTAGCAAACCAAATATCAACTGTATCTGTATTAAATACATTTGATACACCAATCATAATAGGGAAACCGTCTTTAAATTTAATAAATACAGACCGCCATATCATATCACCGCTTTTAAGTGATATAGCATGGGTTGAAGTTTGAGTAGTTTCAAATTCATTACGAATTAGATTTATAATTTGTAATTTATTTTGATATGAAATAGATAAAGTAGGAACAGGGGTTTTACTTGTTTCATAAATAATATGATCATGAAAAGTCTTTGTTAATACTGGTAGTACATCTTTATTTGGAAGTAATAGTAATCCTTTACTTGGAATCACTGATAGGTCTTGTTTTGATTCTGATTCTGATGACAGTGTAGCCATTGTATATTATTTTATAATTATTATATAATATCACATATATTATAATTTATTCAATTTTTTATTAAAAATTAAATAATATAATATATATTACTGTAATATATATTAAGTTAGTAATACAATAATATAATGACTACTTTTGAACCCATTTTAATACCAAGAGATTATTGGTTAGATGTTGATAAATTTGATTATAATACATTTGATTATGAAGATATAAGATGTATATATAATAGTCCTAGATCTTTAATTGATGATTTTGAAAAAGTGAAGGGATTTAAAGAGTTTGCTAGATCTATAATACAAAAATATAAAAATAAAAGAAAACGAAATATAGTACCTACAATACCTATAACAACACCTACTATACCACCTACTACACGTATAATAACAAAGACCACAAATACAACAAATACAACAAATACCACAAATACAACAAACACAACAAATACAACAAATACAATAAAAAATAAAACTTTTGGAAAAGCAGTAAAAGATATAATATTAAATTTAAGTTTATTAAAAAAATATACTTATTATATAGATAAAAATCTCATAGTGCAACCATAAATTCCATCTCTCTTATATTTATATTTATAAATAATCTGTAATAATAAAAATAAATTGTTACTTGTTATATTGTGTTTTTTTAGGAATCCTAAAAAATAAAAATAACATTTCATATTATTTTCATTAGTTATAATTTCTTTACAAATAGTATTAATTATATTAAATTCTTGTATTAATTTATTATAATTTCTTTTTTGATACTTTTCTTTTATTTCTTCTTTTATATTTACCATATATATCATATGAAGTATTTCATATGGTAAGTTATAAAAACTATACTGTTTTATTTTATACATTATATTAAAAAAATTGAAAATAATACTACTTTAATAAATTATAATTATTTAATATATTACAATAAGTTAGAACATCAAACATCACCATGAGTCTCTCAACCATGAAACAGCTAGTGCCTTTATCTCTCAGTGATATGAACCTTCCAGAATACAAGTGTAATCGTACTAAAGATTCACTTATTAAAAAGCTTGTTGATGATCTAGTGAGGAAGCCATTGGGTCGTCGGTCACTTCTAGAAGAAAAGAAAGTTGGACCACAACAACGCCAAATTAATAATTTTTTCAATAACCATCCTAATACAAATTTCGATCAAGAAAAAGCTATGCGTCGCTATTTTTGTGGTGAATCCGGAGAAAAGTACTTCAATCTCTGGAACAAATGTCGTATTATGCTAAACAAACTTAATGCTACTGACGATACATTTGCAATTGTTATGGTAGTGCTTGCAGTGAATACGCATATGAACGTTAAGTCTGCTGAAATTCAAGAGCTTGTAGTTAATGCAATGGAAGCAAACAAAGTAGTCACTGATGCTGAAAACGATGTAGCAAAAGCTTACATCGCCAAAGAAAAAGTAACTGATGATACAAAGGCAGAAGCAGAAATTTTGCTCAACGAAAAGAAAGAAACTCTTAAAGAGAAAGTTGTTGAACTTCGTGATACTGTTATGAAGGTAAAAACTATGAATATTACTGCAAAGGCTGCGTAAAGAAATAAATATAAAAATTATGTAAAAATTAATATTTTATGAATTTTCATAAAATTGAAAATTAAATTGTATTAAATATATATTTAAATTAATTAACTAACTTTCAGCTACGATAGAATTCAAATGGAATTCACCAGAACCATTGATGAAATTATAGCAGATACTGAAACTACAGAAAAACCAGAATCATGGGCGGATATTACACCTTTCATGGATGAACCAGAACCAGAACCAGAACCAGAACCAGAACCAACTTTATGTGTATGTGAAAAAGGTATACTTTATTTAGAACATTCACCAACTGGTATTTGTGTATGGAAAAAAAATACTGTTCTATCATACTTCAAATATATAGGAGAAATTGTTAATAATAAACCAAATGGATATGGTAAATATTATAATACAAATGAACTTATATATGAAGGTGAATGGAAAAATGGACATTTTCATGGAGAAGGAATACGATATAGTAAAGGAAAAAAATATTATGAAGGTACTTTTAATTCTTCTAAACATAATAATCCTCCATTAAGTGCCTATCATGGAAGAGGCACACTATATCATCCAAATACAAATATACCTATGTGTGTAGGTACATATAATTATGGTAGATTATATGGTTTATGTACCAAATATTGGGAAAATAAAAATCCAAGATATAAAGGTTATATAAAAAATAATAGATATGAAGGAGAAGGAACATCTTATTGGAAAAATGGTAATAAAGAATATGAAGGAGAATGGTATAATAATAAGTATCATGGACAGGGAACATTATATTGGGAAAATGAAAAAGATAAACTTAGATGCAAGGGGAAATGGGAAAATGGAGTATTTCAAGATGAATTTAATAATACATTTCTTCAAGAATTAGAATACGCAGAAAAAAAGCAAAAACAAAAGAAAGATAAAAAAGCAAAAAAGAAATTAAGACAAAAAGAAAAAAAGAAAAAAGAAGCAGAAAAACTTAAAGCAGAAAGACTTGAAGCGGAAAGACTTGAAGCAGAAAGACTTGAA
>CEQY01066756.1_pt1 | contig 14744 bp, 16 predicted proteins | sample 361391 | NCBI WGS metagenome assembly CEQY01 (sample SAMEA2621075, study PRJEB7988) | marine metagenome | isolation source: saline water (ENVO:00002010), including | reverse complement strand
ACTATCTGATCTATGATGTTTATATCTATATCCATAAAAGGAGGTGTAATACCTAATAATCTCAAAAGACCATCAACAAATAAAGCAAGAGTGGTGAAACCAAGTATCATACTAATTATTGTAGCGTCACGATTGTGCTTCGCCATAGACTCTTCATCTATGCGTCTTGCTTCATCAACAGCATCCTTAATTAGTTTATCAACTTCATTTTTAGTATAGAATTGACCTACGACAGGCACGTCGTGAAATTTTATATCTGATAATGGTAATTTTACTTTAGACATAGACCACCTTGATTTCGTCATCAATCTCCTCTGCTACTTTAGCAACTTCAAGAACTCTCATAAATTGATCAACACTATCACACTCTATTTTTTTGATTTCTGCTTCAGAACCATAGATTCTGAACCATCTACCAGACAGGGAGATTTCTAGGCGGTCAACGTATTGATCGGTAAACATAGTATTAGAAGTTTTATTTAGTATAGCACAACGTGTTTCAAAGTCAAATGTCAGTCGTACGGTATTGTGCATGATCATCCTCTTCTTTTTTAGTTTCAACTTTAAGTTTATCCACATCAATTCTCTCAGCATGCACCTGATAGTACGCATCGATTTTACCACCTGCTTGATTTCTTATATAAACTCTCTTACCATACTCAATCCTATCAACAAATAATTCTTGAAATGCACCTATGGGAGTGAGTGTAACAGTTATTGATTCTTTGTTTACAAAATTTTGCCAGTAATCAGGGAGTTCTATGATACCATCAACAGATACTCTACCTCTAACATATATCGCATGTTCAGGACCTTCTAAACAACCATGATTTAATCTATAGTTATCTATATTTGGGTGATCCACAGAGAATAATTTTGTGGTTGCCACAATTGAAGATAACCATGAAGCGTGTCCATTGACTTGCAAACCACCATTTATCTCAACAGAACCAATTGTTTTAGTGAAACCTGTAACTTTTAGGGCAATAGGACCTTTACCAGTAATATCTACATCACCCTCTACATCTAATGCACGATTTGACACTGCTGGTTTAAACCCTGCAAGACCATCTGCTGCCACATTCATTACACCTTTTGCTAGTGGAGAATGAGCACCAAAAAATGACGGACCTTGCACAGCGAGAGTGCCATCAAAAGGTTTGTCTCCATTTTTTGTCAAATGGGATCTATCATCCTTAGGATTTTCTTGTCCTATGTAAATTTTGTGTGCGTCAATGTCGGGGATGCCTGCCATAATTAATTCTTCAGTGTTTTTATTTGGTCTTTTATATATGATGTCATATTAGATGGATTATTTTTACCTAGAATTTCATGAACTCTAAAACATTGTGCTATCAACACATTCCAACCCTCAGAGTGTGATAGTATTTTTTCCTTTGCGTCGTGAGTTATATTTTCTGCTGTTACAATAAAATCCCTATCTGCTTGAACTCTCACATTAGATGTTGCATGGATGTTTATCCCTGTGCCTTTATCTGCGTCTGCTTTAAGATTAATTTTTTGAGCAGTAAGTGTGATTGTACCGTTGGGTGCACTAATATTAAGATTTCCCTGAGAGTCTATTGTAAGCGGTGAGTTCAAGCACTTATGGGTTATTGATGACCCTGCTTTTTTATTTTCATCTGTGTCACCTTTATACTCAGAACCTGATAATTGAAAACCACCGTCTTTAAAAAGTCTAAGACTACAATCACCCTCTCTTGAATACAATCCCACATCTCTAGGTCTACGAGCACCCTCTTCTTCCTCTCCTATCATAATAGATCCACTTTCATTATGTTGAAAAATAATGGGAGGTATTTTACTTTTGTCTTTCTCTGTTTTTGCCATTAGTAGAATCTAGGACAACTTATAATAGTTATGATCTTCGCTTGAGGTACGATTGGATCTGTGTACGCCTCTCGTTTTACAAATCTGGTAATCGGTGCTATTTGAGCACCTATTCCAGTGTCACTTACAATTGAAAGGGCAGGTATTTCAGACAATCCTTGATCTATTGTACCATTTGCACCCACTATTCTACCATCTTCAATCACAGGTGTCAAGGTTTGCCCACTATCACTCTCTATAAGGTCACCTTCTTGATACCCTGCACCTGTAGCATTTACCTTTATACCCACCACTTCACCTATTACCTCAAATCCCTCGGTGTCAACAATCCCATCACCTGCGAGATAATTTGAACCACCATTACCAATTCTGATGTTAATTACTTTGTCATCCTCCATAATAGCTTCCGCAGTCGCTCCACGACCATTATCACAATCATCTACAATTGACACAAATGGTTTCTCAGTGTATCCAGATCCAAGTTCTTGCATATTTACACCTACAACCTCCCCAATCTCATTGACCACCGCATCTGCTGCTGCACCAAATCCTCCACCACCAAATATAACGACTCTTGGTGGGTAACACTTTTTACTTTTTACATTACATCCCCCAACTATATCAGATAATGGTGATGATCCGTCTGGAGAACCGACAGTGGTTCCTATACCTGCATTTGGAAAAGTTAGTTCAGCTAAATTATCAACTAAATTTGGTAATCCACTTCCATTTAATGTTGAATACTTATCCATAATAGATTGCACATTCATCACCTGTTTCATATCAAGACCTGAGTTTATAATAAAATCAAATGTTTCTTCACACTCTTCATCTAAACACTCTAGTAATTTGAGGGCAGCATTTAATTTTGATAGAGCACCTGTCATCATACTTTGAATACTAGGCATTGCTTTGCCAAGAAATGCACTAAGACCAGATAAGATAGGTCCTAAAACTGATTGCAACTTATCTGTGACACCTGCCAAAAGACCACTCATAAATTGTTCAGCAGCACAAAGTGGTATATTGACAAGTTTTCCTATCAATTCTTTTAGAAATTTCTTTATAAATTCTTGCAATCCCTTTATTATATTCTCCATGGCACAATAAAGACCATCCTTAAGTTGCTTTGCTTTTAGACTATCCTCTAAGAAAGTTGGTGATAAAAAATTAACTTTCTCATCTATTTTATCATTAATTTTTGTAAACAGGTCTTTTCTTACACCACGTATAATAAAAGAAAAACCACCTGACAATAATTTTGATACTTTATCTAACTCTTCATCTATATCAACAAGTCTGCCTAAAACAGGGTCAAGAAAACCCTCTTTATTTTTCTTCAATTTTTGAACTTTATCAAAAAATTCTTGTAAATCTTTCGCTATTTTACTCTGTCTTTCTTTTGCATCTTCACAAGCACCTGCATTTATTGATACTTTTTGTATTTTATTATCAAGATACGCAAGTTTTGTATCTACTAATTCTTTGTCTTTATTTCTTTGTTTACTACTACTATCAATGACAGAAGCAGTGTCTATAATTTGTTGGTCTTCTACAAGTGAAAAAGCATGACTATTTTTTATTTTAGTATCATATTTAAGAGCAGCAAACCCAGTTGTTCCATCCGCTAGAGCTTCTTTGAAACTTTTTATACCATCTATATTATAATTTGCAAAAAATGCACCAAGCACCACGGGTTGTTGTGCCTCTTCTCCATCAAGAAAGAAACCAACAACCATCTCTCCACCCTGTAAGGCAAAAGATGTACCTGTACCATTATTACCTGCACCAAATTGGGGTGCAACTAAAAAATGTGCCCATGGTAAATTCTCATCAGAAATACCACCCTCCTTCTCGTTTTCACCAGGATGATATCCTAAAATTCTTATTTTTGCTCTAAATCCATTATGAAATTCTTGGTTATTTTTTGTTCTCCAAACCTTGTCAGGTGCTACTTGTGCAATAAACCATTGGAAACCATCTTTACCAAGAAATTCAATATTAGATTGTCTTGTCTCAAGCATTAGTCATCATACATCAAGCACTCAGGTTCATCTGGGTGCATGTCACAGAATAATTCTAAAGCATTTGGATCGTGATGATCACCTGCTTCTATCTCATCATGATGATGATCTACATACTCTTCGAGTTCATGCAACTCGTCAAGTGTATGTCTCCTCATTGGTTCTGAGGTTTGAGGGTCAGCAAGAACTTCTTTGTCATGCTGAATGTGGTCTTCGATTGTTTTCATTTTACTCGTGTATGGTAAATGAATCTCTTACGAGAGTAAGTCCAGTAAAATCACCTGCTGGATTACCAAATTCATGTGATAATCTTGCGATCATGTAATTTCCACTCTCAGGTGAGTTCTTTGATTTCTTACTATCTATATTTAGGTCTGGAAATTTGAGTTTAATCATTGTTCCCACCCTTAATGAAAGATTCATGGGTACAGTAATGTCAAGCATTTGTGAAAACAAAGCAGAGTATCTCGCTGAAGTTTGAGCATGTAATCTCATCTGATCTTGAGGAGTGTTCAACCCCTTACCATCAGTGTCAGTTGTAGTGGTGCCCTTATCAAGCGTTCCCAAAATCACTCTTGAATATGGTTCTTTGAATGATAGAGGTGTCAATTCGTCTTCATTTGCCTTCTTTACATTCTGATTATACTTGAAATTATTGAAATGAACTTTTCTTGTAATTATATCGTAATACCAGTTTGCTGTGCTGTATGACCCTGCCCTTAATTTTTTTATTATATCATGACTCTCTGTGAAAAGTGGGTCACTTGCTAACTTAAAATTATTTGACACATCAAACCCAGCCTTAAATGCAGTCATTATATAAGGATCACCTACTGGGTCTCCACTGAATATTGTATCAATACTCTTGAAATTATATCCATCAAAGGTTTCATAAAACAAAAAACCAGCAGATCCATTATTTGCACCAGACTTATCAACAGTGGTTGAAATGGATTTCCTTAACAAATCTGCTATACATTTAAATGGTCTTCTATAATTGCCGAAAAACTCACACTCGTTTGCCACCTTATCGGAGTTTACAATATCTTCACCAATTTTTTCTTTTACTATATCTTTGACAGTATCACCAATATTACCTGTATATTTTTTAGTGACTCTCGTGGTATGATTATTCAATGCACCAATACTCTTGCACGTCATAGTAAAAAGTTCTTTTTTACTTACAATTGTATGTGCTTTGATATTTGTTATGATTAGTTTTAGTTCCACCTCATCATCTTGACTTGGATGGGAAAATCTAACTAACATTGCATCTCCACTTCTGATAGGGAGTTTATTGATTAGACCGTGTACATCCTCAAAAATTATATCAACATTTATATTTGGATTTATTATATTCTCATTATACTTCATAAAATTCAATTGCAAACCAAGTTCTTGTTTCACAGTAGCTTTCTCATCAAGGAAGATTGATATTTCCTTGATTTTATGATTTTTTGTCCAGATTACATTTTTATTCATGTCGTAATTAATTGATTTACTTGTCTTTCTAACATCAATTGACGGAGTGGATTATCAGATCTAATCATTGCTATAGTATTTTTGCCTCCGATATTATTTACAGGATTTAAATTATTACCATTTTGACCTAAGAAAAAAATATCTTTAGATGGTAGAGATGCAATATTTGAATTGGATGGAGGTTCTAAACTACTAAGGGGTGTTCCTTCTCTTAATAATTTTAAAGCATCCATAAGTTTTCTAAATGTTGCACCTTCTTTACTCTCTCTAAAAAGTTTTTCTAAATTAACACTTTCAAGAGGAGACTCGCTACCAATTTGTACACCTTTCAATTGCTGTCTCTTGTCTAAAACTTTTATTCTTTCTTCTAATATTTGATCAATTATGTCAAGAGATGCCTTTTGACCTCTTGATAATGATCCTAATTGTTTTCCTTCCTTTATTGCGTCTCTTGCTGCTTTTACAGCATTTTTTATATCTTTTATTGTTGCACCTTCACCTAATATTTCAGATAATCTGTCACCTTTTGCAAATCTCTCAACTAATTCGAGATCTTTATTGATATCTTCTGTTGCTTGATCTACTTTTATTTTTCCCGAAAATTTATCTAATTCACGTTTAGACATTTTGACAAAATCATCAAATGATAATTGATCCTCTGCCAATCCTAACGCATCTAGAAATGTTTTGTACCTTTTTAAATTAAATTTCTTAACTATATTAAGATTTCTCGTAAGTAATTCTAACCTTTCCAACCTACTCATAGATAATTTTTGCAATCCCTCTTCTGATATAGGTTTTCCTCTTTTTATTCCTTCTACCATTGAGTCTAAGACTTTATTTAAGGTTTTATCAGTAATTACCTCTACTTTTGAGATTGGAGTCTCAACATTCTTTTTTTTCTTGACAAGATTTGGTAATATTCTCTTAAGTAATACTTCTGCTGCTTTTCTTGAAAATACTTTTTTTGCTTGTGTTCTTAAAAACGCAATAAAAACAAGAAGTTGTTCTGATGGTTCCATCGTCAGAAAAAATGCGATTGATATACCTGCTATTGCAAGAAATGTCATAAAAGCATCAACTGTTATACCAACATCTTCAGGAACCTTAATATCTTTAGGATCTTGATTTGGTTTTTTTGTTGGGGGAGGTGGTGGTGGAGGAGTAAAATCATCTAAAGCAAATTTTCTTAATTTCTCATCATCTGTCAATGATTTAAGAGTCAAGTTAGGCGATAATTTTTCTAATTTATCTAAAACACTATCGAAATCATCTAAAGATTCGGAGAACAGTGTTTCAGATGTTCTTATCTGCACTCTCTCTTCCTCGAATTGTCTTCTTCTATTTGCTCCTGTGAATAAATCTCCTATTCTACCGCCTGCTAAACTACCAATAATTGCACCACCTGCACCACCGATTATAGTTCCTACAGGACCTGCAAGTGTCCCAATTGAAGCACCAATTTTTGCACCTGCTAATCCACCTGCAAATCCACCTGCAGCTCCAACACCTGCCTGTGTGTTAGTTTGACCCTCTGCTTTTCTGCCTACAAAATCTAATCCAGCACCTACAACAGCAAGTGGTTTAGCTAATCTACCAACTCTCCCTATTCTTGACAACCTAGATACTGATGTGCCTCTCTGCATTTTCAGGAGTTGTGAGGGAGTATTTGGAGTTCTCCTCAACCCTCTTGTCAATACATTGATTCCACCTGCACCTGCACTAACACCAAGGATATTAAGTGCACTACCTAACACGCCTCCTGTTCCTTTGTCTCTACCTCCTGACGCTAACCTTTTTAGTGTACGACCTCTATCTTCTACAATTTTTTTCTTGAGTGCGAGTGATCTTTTCTCTAATCCTCTTTCAATTTTAGAATTCTCTTTTAGCGATCCTTTTAGAAATAAGGTCGCTTTTTCTAATTTCTCTCCAGAATTTTTTACGGTGTTTTCAATCATGCGTATGCTGCCCAAGTTCTAAGTGCATCACTTGCTTCAATAAGATCAATATCAATCCCTGTACCAGTAGTATCAACAAATACATTTGATGGAACTGCTGCTAATCCAGTAAATTTTTTTTCTGTAGGCGGTGGTGTATCACTTGTCAAATCAAAGATATTTGTACCCTCAGACTCACTACCAGATATTTTTGTATCATTCAAGAAATCAAATGCTAAATTTAGTCCACCAGTATTGTTAGTTTCAAACATATTAATATTACTGTTAACGTTTGAACCTGCTATGGATTTATTGATATTGAGAGATTGATTATTGAAAACACTACCGACGTTAGAGACACTACTCAAGTTAGTATTAGTATTTTCGTTACCCATAGAAATAAAAGTATCACTTGCTTTTACATTGGATGAGCTAATTTCACCACCTTGTTCATCACCTTGATCAAAATTATCTAAATTTGCAGCAATATTAGTAGTTGCCCCATCATTTTTTGCTGTAATATTTGCTTCATTATTCTCTTCCTTTATTTTTTCATTCTCCTTTATCTCACCTAATAAATCACCACCCCCCGTCTCTTTCTTTCTTTCAAAAGAAATATTAGATATTATACCATCAAATCTTGCTAGAATAGTTCTAAATCTATCTACATCAGGTGCATTGATGGTTTCTTTTCCTCTTATCGTCCTTGATGCTGCTAATTGTCTTCTTCTATCTGCAGTTTGATTTGCACTTACCAAACCTGGTAATATAAGTGATGCTGCCAAAGCAGCAGAAATAAGTAGTGGATTCTTAAGTTTTGATGCACCTGCCACTTTAGTTCCTAGTTGTGCTCCACCTCTATTCAGAAATCCACTTTTAGCTAAATTTCCAGCGACTACAGAGGTTATAACTCCTAATATTTCTGGTGAAAAAATCGCAGCAGCAGCACCTATACCTCCTGCCCCTGCTCCGATATTACCCCTTGCTAATTGTGACAAACCTGCTATACCTGCAGCAACACCTAGTAATTGCCTACCAAGTTTATTTTTTAGATTTGATAAATTTTTTGAATCTTCTTTTAGTATTTTTTGCTCTTCTATGAAATATTTTCTCCTCTGCGTTATATCATCCTTTATAATATCTTGCATATCTTGAAACGTATTATCTATTGCTTGAAACTTATCAGTAACAGTTCCAAACATCCTTATCTGAGGTCTTTCAATGTCTACTATACCTTCTTCTGCTTTTGAAAGTCTTTCAAATATATTATTTCTCCCACGACTTTCAATCATGGGAGTCCGTGCCTCAACTTGTTTACCAGGTGTTTGCATTAGCTGCTTTGTGCTGTGCTTCTAATTTTTGTTTCTCAAGATACTTGACAAGATAGTTTACATAAACATCTCTTTCCCAAGGTATCATATTTTCAATATCACTTAGTGACCACTTATGATGTTGTATAAGAGAAAAATTTGTCTCCAACATTGCATCAATACTGGTGTGATATAGCATTATGCGAAAAAACTCGTCAAACCCTCAATTACAACTTCTGAATCTACTTTAGTATTAGGATTGGTGACTGTTCCTTTATATTGCAATTTAGGCATTGTGGCGAAAAATTCTTCAATTTTTGAAAATTGATTAGAATTAAGTTGTTCAATGAACTTCATCAATTCCTTTCTAGTGCAATCCCCAGATGACCATGCTTCATCAACTGTGAATATGGTGTCAATGCAATCTACAACAGTATCAAATGCTTTATTAATCATATCCTTATTGTCCAATTCAGACCCAACAAAGTTGTTGTCTAGGAATTTTTGCATCGATGGGTACTTCATTTTGATGTTTATGTCATCATTTACCTTGATCATGTCGGTGTGATTATCAGGAACTTCCAGTTTAATTTCCGATAACTTGATAGTCAAAGGAACTTTTGTTGTCATGTCATCTTGACAAGTAACGACCAGTTCAACTGACTCTCCAACAGATTTTCCTCTTATATTCAAAAACAAATATTCTAATTCAAAACTAGGTAATTTTTCAATATCCACTCCACGAGTTATAATACAAGATTTCAGCACACTTTTGAGTGTAGAACTGATATCTGCATCATTTCCTCCTTCGAGGGCAACAAGTAAAACTTTTTCCTCTTTTACAAGAAATGGTCTATACTTTATTTTTTTCCCTGTTATAAGTTGCAATTCAAATGTAGGTGCAACAACCTTTGGTAAAGGCATAATAATATTATTCAGTGACTTTATTTAGTATAGCACTAAGTGCCCGTTGCTCTGTTTTTAAATTCCTTCTGAGTATTGTCTGTATTATCTTTGCTTTCATTTTCTTTCACAAAATCAGGAGTTCTTTCTTCACCCTCCATGTCCGACTCTGCAAACGCACCACCCTTTCTTGAGGTTCTTTGAGTAAAGAATTGCTCATAATTGAAAGTAATTGTAGTTTTTATAAGTTCTGCTCTACCGTAAGCTAGAGGTGCAGACACTACACTTGTAGGAAATGCATTCATTATATGATAAGTAATGCTACTTGGTAATTTGACACCAAATTTGGTGGTTGCATTTAATTTTCCAAAATTATCAGTGGTGTCTCTACTGAAAGCAGTTATTTCCATATTGCATTTATATTTTTCTGGATACTTCATTCTTCTGTAAGCCGCTCCCCTTGCATGATTTATTCTTATATCTGCATTTGAACCGTAACTCCCATCTTTTATCCTTGTTGGAGAGATGAATTCTAACCAAGCGTTGAATGCTTCATTCGTGAAATAATCAGTTTGGGAGTAAAAAGTAAGTATAACGTTTGGAAATCTTCTAAATGTAGCATAGTTTTGTGACAAACCTTGTCTAAGACCATCAACACTACCACTTTGAATATCTGAACCTGGTAAAACCGCCTCCGAACAAAACAAAGCAAGGTATGAACCTGGATTTGATGAATTATTTCTACCACCTTTATCAAAAAAACCATGTTGGTTTATAAATTCCTTCAATTCAGGTGTTTGATTGAAATTTATGAATACATCATAATTATTATTAACTGCAGGTAGAACACCAGAGGACAAATCTGACAAATTGACGGTAGGTTGGTAAAATCTACCTGATCTAAATGCATCTGCTCTCTTTGCCATCTAAATAAATATGATTACTTGCTATTTATGTCATATAAAGGCAAATTTCGTCCCAGAAACCGTCAAAAATACAAAGGCGATGTAGGAGAGGTCGTTTATAGGTCACTGTGGGAATTGAAATTTATGAAATACTGTGATACTAATAACAAAATATTGAAGTGGTCATCAGAAGAAATTATAATACCCTACAAATCGCCTGTTGACAATAGAGTGCATAGGTATTTTCCCGATTTTTATGTCAAATACAAAGATGTGAAAGGTAAAATAAGAGAAAAGGTAGTTGAAATAAAACCTGCAAAACAAGTACAAGAACCTAAGATGCAAAAAAGAAGAACAAAAAAATATGTCACTGAGGTTTACACTTATGCCACAAATCAAGCAAAATGGGAAGCAGCACAGAATTTTTGTAAGGATAGAAGGTGGGAATTTCAAATACTAACGGAGAAGGAACTTGGAATATAAAAATGTATTTCCCACATCTACTGTTGTAGGTCAACCAATAATAGGGGAGGTAATGTTATATCAATACTCTGCAAAATATGCTGAACAATTACCTTTTTACGACAGAAATCCCATGACTTACATCGTAGCGATGGAGGGTAATGCTTTCTATGGTGTAAATTTACACTACACCAAACCGTCAAACAGATCGGGGACTTTAGACTATATTATAGGTAATAATGATTTTACCAAGTTGGATGGATATAATAAATACCTAAGATCTTATGTTCAAAGCATGTTTTTGCATCTAAAAGGAGAAGACTTAGATAAGGCATTGAGCATGCGACTTGAAAAGTTTGTCAATGACTTAGGAAGCATAGAAGTACGTATGACAAATCAAAAGATAAGGAGATTATTGAAATGAGTGAAAAAAGAGCTCCAGTTGCTTATGATGGGTCAGGACAGATGTCAAATTTTGCTGAGATAATTCTCGGTAAAGATAACACAGAACTTTTCAATACCTCTTCAGTAAGACCAGGTTGGAGATATAGATTTATTTTTTCTAAAGATGATGCAAATAAAAAAACTGGAATAATAGAAGAAATAAGTAAAAAGAGATTTGGTGGTTGGACTTTTATAGGTCAAGATGATGAATACAAAAATTTTGTGACAATTACGAATAAAGATGAGATAAAAGAGTTACAACAAAATCCAATACTTCAAGAACAAATTAAGAAACATCTTGAAAAGATTGCAAAAAGCAAGAAAGGTAAACAGGCACTCATAAACAGTGGTTTGTATGCTTATGTGACGGGTGAAAAAGATATGAAAGATTTTCCTTTCGGTTCAAAGGTAGATGCTGAAAAAGATTTAGAAAGAGATAATGCCCCTGATAACATAAGTCCTGAACAATTAGTAGAAAATTATGATGATATTTTTAAGAATAATTTAAAGTATCCAATTGATATGTTTGTTGGTGATGCGGAAACAGAAGGTGAAAAAGACAGTGGTTCACAAGATTATGTCTTCTTTGAACAATTCACCTACAGACCACCTCAAGAGGGGAGACAAATAGGTGCTTCAGGAGATGCGAAAAAAGGTGAACAAGTATTAGAATCAAAAGATGTAAAAAGAGTTCTTAATGAGGGTATTCAAAGAAATAGTAATATCAAAAAAGCTCAAGGGACTTGTATGCTACCAATTCCTAATAAACTCGGAATATCACAAGGTGTGAATTGGGGTGAAGGTAAAATAAATGCAATAGAGTTTGCTGCTTTCAATGCTGCTACTAACTCAGTATCAAATGTAGCAAATAATCCATTTGAAATTTTTACTGAACTTAATAACTTGAGAAAACAGGGTGGTGCTATTTTAGACACGACTTTTGACGGTTTAAGAAAAGGTGAATCAAATCAAGCAACATCAGCAAGTATTGCAAATGCTGTAGTAGCAAAAGCTTTACTAAGTAGACTTAATATAAATGTTGATGTAGATCAATTTATTACCAGACAAACTGGTGCTGCAATAAACCCAAATTTAGAGTTACTCTTTGCAGGACCGCAATTGAGAACATTCTCATTTCAATTTGAATTTGCTCCCAACAGCACACAGGAAGCAAGTGAGGTTAGAAAAATTCAAAGGTGGTTTAGAGAGGGAATGTTGGCAACTAAAAACAATATAAGTGCCACTGCCACTCTATTTTTAGGTTCCCCAAATGTCTTTAGAATATGCTATAAAAATAATAGTAGAAGAATAAAAGGTTTAAATGCTTTCAAAATATGTGCACTCACCTCATGCGAGATTGATTTCACTCCAGATGGTGTGTATCAATCATATGAAGATGGACCTGAAAATGGTGTTTCAATGCCCGTCAGATCTCAAATGGCACTTACTTTTAATGAATTGACACCCATATTTCGTAATGATTATGGTGGATTTGGCAATAAGTTCAATCAATTTGATGATCCTACTCTCAAAGACGTAGACATCAATATAAGTGGTGATAACAAATTTACAGAAGATGATTTAGGATTCTAATGAATTATTTCGATCTATTTCCAAACGTAGACCTTCCTTCTTTTTCAGACAAAAGGAAATCAAGTTATGATTACATAACCCTTAAAAATTTATTTAAACGAGCCAGAATAAGGGATGACATTTATGGAACTGTTACTGCTTTTTCAAAATATGTCATAATTGGTGATGAAAGACCTGATAATGTCGCACAAAAAATATATGGTGATGAAAATTTGGATTGGGTTGTGCTTCTTTCAAATAATATGATAAATGTGCGTGATGAATGGCCAATGAGTCAATTTGACTTTCAAAGATTTTTGCATAATAAGTATAATAAGGATCAATTAGGGGAAATTCATCATTATGAAACTAAGGAGATAAGGAATAATCAAGATATTCTTTTGCTTCAATCAGGTTTAATTGTAGACTCCGATTTTGAATTTAAATATAGTGATGGAGGTATCAATTATTCCGTAAATAATTTGAGTTCTATTTCTATTCTTGAATATGAAATAAAGAAAAATGATGAAAAAAGAACTATAAACGTGCTTAGACCAAAATATATTGGTCTTATAATTGATGACCTTAGACAAATCATGACATATACAGATAGTTCTCAATTTGTAAATCGTAAATTGAAAAGAGGAGATAATATCAGGATTGCAGAACCTAGATAAAAAACCTTAAGGGCGATTTTTGCCCCGAATTTTTTTTCCCCTTTTTTTGAAACTAAAAGGCGTTTTTCCTACAGGTAATGAACACCGATGTGATATGCTATGGATACCCTATCCTCCAGTGATCTATTCACATCAACGTAGTGTATAAGGTTGCTATTAAAAAATACTCCTCTATTTGTCTGTGGTGTGAAATACATTGCATTGTAGTCTCTTTTCGCTATAGTGCACGTATTCATAAACTTATTGGGATATGGGTTCATGACAATCAAATCACCTGAGTTTTCGTTTGCTTTCAACCATAAAGCTCCACTAAACTCACCAACTGTATGATGATGCATCATATTAGACGCACCAAAAGGATTGATATTGCAGAATAATTTGTTGAAGTTGACCCAATAAGGTTCCTCTATTTTATAGTGCTTGATATATTTTTTGAACTCTCTCAAAATTACATGTTTGATAGGGTGATCTATATCTTTCTGCCAACCACCCATGTTTGAGTTACCATCTGACTCAGGACAAGTCTTTTGTAAATCATATACGTAAGATAAACAAGAGTCTACGACAGATTGATCTCCATCGTAGACTCCTATTGTCTCTTCAAATGAGACGTACTCCATTACTCTTCTGCTAAACGCTGAAAGTATGATAGGGCATCATCATCGGTGGTCGCATTAGCGGTTACTGGTTCTGGTGGTGCAGTTACTATCTCCTCCTCTTCAGTTGCAACCTCTGGTGCTACTGGTGGACGTGATGTGTTCAACACTGCGTTCAACCTCTTCTCAAGGTCACCATATGATTTGAACTGATCAGCAGCAGTAAACTCTTCAAGAGAGTATTGTTTCTTCCAGATTGCTTCAAGAGCATCGTCATCATCAAGGAGTGCACTGGTTGCAGAGAACTCAGATGAATCGTAATTACGATAACCTGCTACGTTCTTCGCTTTCAACTTGAAGTTAGCACCCTTCCAAAAATCGAATGGATCAATCGCTTCTTCGTCCTCAAACTCAGGTTGCATTGCTGCTGTGAGTTTATCAAAGATCTTCTTACCAAACTTGTATAAGAATACTTTACCCTCGTTGTCAGGGTTGGTAGGATCTTTCACAACATAGATGTTACTGATGTATGTGAGTTTCCTCTTCTGCTTACGTGCAAGGTCTTTGTCTGCATCGTTGCC
>CEQY01011850.1_pt1 | contig 14780 bp, 13 predicted proteins | sample 361391 | NCBI WGS metagenome assembly CEQY01 (sample SAMEA2621075, study PRJEB7988) | marine metagenome | isolation source: saline water (ENVO:00002010), including | reverse complement strand
TCTAATGTTTTACCATTTTCATCATATAGCGCTGGTTTTACTCCAAAAAAAGGAAGAGTAGCTGATCCCGGTTTTGTGGGTGTGACGCCTGCAATTGGAGATATAAGAACTGAGCCAGTCTCAGTTTGCCACCATGTATCAATAATATCGCATCTAGATTGACCTACAACACTGTAGTACCAATCCCACGCCTCTGGGTTTATTGGTTCACCAACAGTGCCTAATACCCTTAAAGTATTTCTTTTAGTTTTTAAAACAGGCTCATCGCCTTGAGCCATAAGGGCTCTGATAGCAGTTGGAGCAGTGTAAAAGATATTAATTTCGTGTTTATCACATATCTCCCAACACCTTGATGCAGAAGGGTAGGTTGGAACACCTTCAAACATTAAAGTTGTAGCCCCATTTGAAAGAGGACCATACAAAATATACGTATGACCAGTTATCCATCCAACATCAGCAGTACACCAATATTTATCTTCTGGCCTTATGCCAAACAAATATTTAAAACTAATATGAGCACCTAACAAATATCCAGCAGTAGAATGCAATACACCTTTGGGCTTCCCAGTTGAACCAGATGTATAAAGTATAAAAAGGGGATCTTCAGAATCCATTGGCTCAGGATCACAGGTAGTTTCAACATCTTTAGATAATTCCTCATACCAAATATCGCGATTTTCATCCCATGGAATATCTTCACTAGTTCTCTTTATAACTAAAGTGGATTTTACATTTGGACATCCTTTAAGAGCTTCATCAACATTAAGTTTTAACGGAACTTTTTTTCCGCCTCTTAAACCTTCATCAGCCGTAATTACAATTTTACAGTCAGCATCAAGAATTCTATCTTTTAATGATTCCGGTGAAAAACCACCAAAAACAACCGAATGAATAGCGCCAATCCTTGTACACGCAAGCATTGCAAAGGCTGCCTCAACTATCATAGGCATATAAATACAAACTCTTGAACCTTTTTTTACACCAAGATTTTTAAGAACATTTGAGAATTTACAGACTTCATCATGGAGTTCTTGATAGGTCAGGCTCTTAGAATAAGATGGATCATCCCCCTCCCATATTAATGCAGTTTTATTTGCATCACTCTCTAAATGCCTATCTATACAATTGAAGCTTACATTGGTTTGACCACCACTGAACCATTTAATGTTCGGAAAATCATCATTATGAACCTCTTTAAAATCCTTAAACCAAGATATATTTTCATTTGCTAACTTTTGAAAGAATTCTTTAGGATTTTCTATAGATTCTTTATGAAGCTTTTGATATTCCTCAATATCTTTTATATGAGGGTTAGTAGATTTAGGACTATATATCTCTTGAGACACAATTAGTCTTTAAATGATTGAGGGTTGAGGATTAATAAAATTCTTCCCCTTAGGATTAGACATTATCATTGTAATTAATGCCTCATAATCATCTTCACTTGACTCTAGGTTGATATCCGCGGCATTTATAATTAAAAGTGGTGCTGCATTATAATCAAGGAAAAATCTTGAATATGCATCATTTAATCTTTCTAAATAATCTAATGTCAGATATTGTTCGTTGATATTTCCTCTTTTGGTAATTCTTTCTTTAAGTATTTCAATAGGAGCTTGAAGATAGATTACCAAATCAGGTGAAGGTGCATCTATGGTTATATGTTCGTATACTTTGTCATACAAAATCATTTCTTCATTTGAAAGAGTTACTTCGGCAAAAAGCCGATCCTTTTCAATTAAAAAATCAGCAACACGAACATTTTCAAATAGACTGCGTTGCTTTAGGTCTTGTATTTGTTGCATTCTTTGGAATAAGAAAAATAATTGAGTAGCAAGAGCAGATTGACTTGGATTCCTATAAAAATTTTTTAGAAATGGATTTTCTGCAGGTTGTTCTAAAAAAGCATCATAATTAAATGATTCAGCAATCTTGTTTGCAAGCGTAGTCTTTCCAACGCCTATTGGACCCTCAATGGCAATATATTTTGGTAATGGTATTTCGTTTAAAGCTGGCTTCATTACAATATTTAATTTGTAATTAATAGATTATCTTAACTCTTCAGAGAAACCAAATTTTTTAAATGATTCTTCTTTATTTTTTTCATGCAATTTCTCAATTAAAGACTTTTTAATATTGTTGTCATTTTTTTGAAAATTAGTCCACCAATTACCTAAATAGCTACTCTCACCTGATGCCTTTTCTCTTACCAATAGAAAATCATAAGCAGCTCTAAATCTAGGGTGTTTAAGAGTTTTGTATGGCTGTTTGCCAATTCTGCTATGTAGCTTAAGTTGTAAGACCCATATATCTTTTATATAACCATGAAATTTTCTTGGGATTGCAGTAATTTTTTGTTGTCCTCTTAAAATCCTATCCATTGATCTAAAATATTTTCTTAGATTTATTTCACCTTTTTGTTTAGAAGCTTCAACAAGTTGAGGCCATAGAAGGGCAGCAATAAGAAACCCAGGAGTAACAGATTGATTGTTATACAATCTCTTATCAGTATTTCTTAAGGCCTCAATCATTACATTATACGTATACTCATTTAGTTCAGGATCTGTTCTCACCAAATATCTATTTAAACCAAAAGATAACAATTTATTAAAGTTTTTTTCAGCCATGCCATTTAAGAAAATCTTGCAAAACTCATCAAACAATCTAGCGTTAGAAATGCTTGAAAGTAAATGGCCCTTATCGTAAATAGCTTCTTTGACAGCCTTATCAATTTTAAAGTTCAACTTATTGCTAAACCTTATAGCTCTTAAACTTCTAACAGGATCTTCAGAAAATCTTTTTTGAGGATCACCAATTGAAACAATAATTTTTTCATGAATATGCTTCATGCCATTATTATGGTCTTCAATTTTTTGAGTAGAAGGACAGTAGTACAATGCATTAATTGTGAAGTCTCTTCTAAAAGTATCTTCTTCTAGTGTTCCCCAAATATTATCTCTAATGATTTTACCTGAATGATCTTTAATTAGATCTCCATCATTTAAAATATTTTCTCCAGATCTAAAGGTTGCGACCTCAATTAATTCTGATCGATTAAATATATGAACTAATTTAAATCTTTTTCCAATTATTCTTGATGATTTGAATATTTTCCTTATCTGTTCAGGCGTAGCATCAGTAGCAATATCAAAATCTTTTGGAACTATTCCGCATAAAAGATCTCGAACACAACCGCCAACTAGATAGGCATTAAATTTTTTATTTTGAAGCTCATTTACTATTGATATAGCGAATTTACTTATTTTATTATTGTTTATCAAAATTAGGATTTGATAGAAATATGTGAATCATCCGTTAAGCTGCTTTTCTTTTATTTCATCTAATGTTTTGCAGTCAATACAATGAGTTGCTGTAGGTCTTGCCTCAAGTCTTTTAATGCCAATCTCATCTCCGCATGACTCACACCACCCGTATTCATCTTGTTTTATTTGTTCAATTGATACAGCAATTTTATTTATTAATTTTCTTTCTCTATCTCTAGTTCTTAATTCAAATGCGAATTCTTCTTCTTGAGAAGCCCTATCAATTGGATCAGCATATGTTTCGCCTTTTGTTCTAAGGTGATCAAAGGTTTTCTGCATCTCTTCTTTAAGATGTTCTTTCCACAAAAGAAGAACAGCAATAAAATGTTTTTTCATTGCTGCGCTCATATACTTTTCATTTTTTTTAGATTTATATGGCGCAATCTTAGATTTATTAGTTGCAACAGTGCTAACACTAATAGGCTTTTTAGCTTTCTTTGATGCTGATACTTTTTTAACTTTCTTGATAGACGTCTTTTTAGCTTTTGTTTTTTTTAGGGTAGCTTTCTTAGTTGGAGCTTTTTGTATAATAGTTTTTTTAGCTTTTGTCTTTTTTGAAGGCTTTTTAGTTATTTTTTTTGCTTTTGTTACAGCCATTATGTTTTATCAAATATTTTAGGGTGGAGAAAGTATCAGATACTGGCTAAATTTACTAGCTTTTTTTTAATTTATTTAAAACATTTTCATAACCTTCAGCAGTTAATCTTGGTCCAAATGTTTCAACAACCTTTGATGATGCATAATTACTAAACCTGGCACATTCAGATAAATCAAGCCCATTTAAGTATGCATGCATAAATGAACCAGCATACATATCGCCAGCACCATTAGTATCTACAGGAGTAATTTCTTCTGCTGGTGAAAAAATTTCTTCACCGCCATTGATAACAATGCTTCCCTCACTACCTTTAGTAATTGCAATCATATAAGACTGTTCTTTATAGAAATTAATCGCCTCTTCTAGATTGCTAGTCTCAGCAAATGCAATTGCTTCATCATCATTACAAAAAATCATATCTATTCCATATGACTCTATTTGTTTAAATTTATCTTTAAATCCATTAACTATTCCAGCATCTGATAGTGACAATGCTTTTAAAGTATTTTCGCTATTAATATTTTCTAGAACAGAGGTAACTGCACTAAAATTTTCATCACTTGTTACCATATAACCTTCAATATAAAAGATTTTAGAATTATCTACAGCATCATAATTTATATCCTTAGATCCAAGATGAGCACTTATTCCTAACATGCTACTCATAGTTCTCTTTGCATCAGGGGTTACAAATATAAGACACTTTCCAGTTGGAAGTTCAGAACCTTCTTTACTAAATCCTATATGCTTTACACCAGCTTTTTGAAGACTGTCTAAGTATTTTTTACCATCATCATCATCTGCAACTCTGCAAACGTGGTGGCAGTTTGAACCATAATATGAAGCTGCAACTAGCGAGTTGGTAGCAGATCCACCGCAGTCAGAAACTGATTCAACACCCATATTTTCTAGCTTTTCTATAATTGGAGAATGTTCTTCTGCTGATGCTAGTGTCATTGAATCTGGCTCAAGCCCTATATCATTTAAGAACTCATGATCGACCATATATTGTGTATCTACTAAGGCATTTCCTAATGCACTAATATCATATTTCATCTTATATTCCTTTTTTTAATATTTCTTTAACGATGTTAATTGTAGTATTAATTTCAGTTTTAGTATGCTTTGTCGAAATAAAACCAGCTTCAAATTTTGATGGAGCAAAATACACCCCTCTTTTAATACACTCATTCAAGAAATTCTTGAAGTACTTATCATTAGTTTTAACAACATCATTTAGATTCTTTGGCAAATCATCTGAAAAAAAGAATCCAAACATCCCACCCTTTTGATCTACTGAGAGGGGTATACCAAATTCTGAAAATAATTTTTGCATTTCATTTAATAAATTTTGAGCTTTCAATTCTAAATTTTTATATGGGTTATTTTTAATCAATAGCTGAATAAGTCTAGATCCTGCAGCCATAGCTAAAGGATTACCAGATAATGTACCTGCTTGATATACGGGACCGCTTGGTGCTAGGAAGTCCATAATTTTTCTACTTCCCCCAAATGCACCAACTGGAAGACCTCCACCAATAACTTTACCCAAAGCTGTTAAGTCTGGTTTAATTTTATATATTTCTTGAGCGCCCCCAAGTGAAACCCTAAAACCTGTCATAACCTCATCAAATATTAATAACGATTTATTTTCGGACGTTTTTTTTCTAATCAACTGAAGAAAAGACTTATCTGCTTTAACAAAACCCATATTACCAGCAATAGGCTCAATAATTACTGCAGCTAAATCTTGCTTTACCTTATTAAAGACTTTTAAAAATTCTTCTTTATTATTAAATTCACAACTTAAAGTTTGTTTAGCTAATTCTTTTGGAATACCAGGAGAATCAGGTAACCCAAACGTAGTTACACCAGATCCTGCTTTAATAAGTAAAGAATCAACATGTCCATGGTAACAACCATCAAATTTGATTAGTTTATTTCTTTTTGTAAATCCTCTTGCAAGTCTTACAGCGCTCATTGTTGCTTCTGTGCCAGAATTTACCATCCTTATTTTTTCAATTGAAGGCATGCATTCTTTGATTAGCTTTGCTGTTGTTGATTCAATTTGCGTAGGAGCTCCATAACTAGTACCCAAGTCGAGTTGTTTAGAAATAGCTTTTTTGATTTCTGGATTTGAGTGACCCATAATCATTGGACCCCAAGACCCTATGTAATCAATATATTTATTATTATCGGCATCAAAAATATATGCACCTTTTGCCTTTTTAAAAAAAATTGGATTTCCATCAATATTTTTAAAAGCCCTTACAGGAGAGTTAACACCTCCAGGCATATGAAGCTTAGCTTCTTTAAATAATTCAATTGATTTATTAATTTTATTCATAGATTTAAATCTCTTGCAAAAGCTTCAACTTTTTCCCAATCAGTGAATTCATAACTTTGCGAAGTATCTGTGGGACCTTTTGTAATCCACATAATAAATTTTATCGCATATTTATCAATCAATTTATATTTTGGGTATTCTATTTTCCCAGCAAACACAGCAAGTTTTTTAGGCTTCCATTTAACATTATTTAAAAATTTAATTAAATATGGGTTAGTTGCTGGTGAATTTTTTTCAGGCTTCCTTGCCACAACATTAACTGAAAAAAAAGCGCTCTCTTTTTTTTCTAGAAATTCATAATTTTTATTTATAAATTCATATACTTCTTTGCGATATTTCCCATATCTAATACTTGCACCAATAACAATTATTTTATATTCATTTAGATTAATATCCTCTGAAATTGGAAGAACATCCACAGAAGTATTGGTAGAATATTTAGATATATTTTCACATATTGATTTTGTTTGCCCATCCACAGTTGAGTATATTATTAGAGATTTTTTCATAATTAAGTGTTTTTACAATTGATTATAAATATTGAAAAAAAAGTATTTAGGCATATTTATATTTTATACTGATATTTAAATTTATAATGTTATGACATGAAAAAATATTTTTTTATAATTTTTATATTTCCTATAGTTCATATAAGTGCTGAAGTTAAACTAGAAGATTGCGCATCTATAAAATCTGATGTTAAGAGGCTAGCCTGTTATGACTATCTAATAACTGGTGAATCAAAGTCATCAGACGAACTATCAAAACAAACAATACAAAATTCTGACGTAAAGAATCCAGTCACAATATCTGAAGAAGAAGCTAATTTCGGTTTATCAAATAAACAAAAGAAAGAAGCAGATATTAAAGTTATTAAATCACAATTGGTTTCAATGATTTCCGAAACATCAAAAACATTTGGTGGTAAAACCAGGTTTAAACTTGCAAATAATCAGTTATGGGAATCCCAATCCGTACTTTCTACAATTAAACTCAATAATTTTAGAGTTAAAAATAATATTGTTATAGAAGAGGCGAATATGGGAGGTTTTTGGATGATAAATAAATCCTCAAATGTAAAGATTAAAGTTAAACGGATTTCTTAATATGGAAGAAAATTTTGATAAATCTTTAAATATAACTGAAAGTGCTCTTTCTAGAATAGAAAAGGTTATGAGCTCTAATGGCGATTTGGGATCAAAATTTAGAGTCTATGTAACAGGCGGAGGATGCTCCGGTTTTCAGTATGGATTTAAGTTTGATCCAGATGTTGCTTTTGATGATGATGTTATTGAATTTAAAGGTTTTTCTGTTTTATTAGATTCAATGTCTTACCCATATTTGTATGGCTCAACTCTAGATTTTGTTGAAGATCTTTCCGGTTCCAAATTTGTTATAAATAATCCGAATGCCAAAACTACATGTGGTTGCGGTGAATCTTTTACTATTTAGCATTAAAGGCTTCACCCCTCTTTAAATAAGCCAAATAAGCAAATCCTGCAGATTCAACAAATTTAGATGATATTTCTTCGTCAGTAGTTTTTATCCCTTTACCAATAGATTCCTTAATGAGTTTCATAAGAAAAAGGTTTTTTGTCCCCCCTCCGTGAAATATTATTTCTTCAGGTTTATTACAGAAATCATAGAAATCCTTAATTTTTTGAGCTGTAAAATGCGCAAGAGTATTTAAACTATCGCTTGCATTCATCTCAAAGAAAGACTCATCAATAAAACTATAATAATCGTTTTTATCGTCAGATCTTGGGTACTCCATTTTATTTGATTTTTCTAGAAGCTTATCTAAAAAAGATTGAGATAGGCTGCCGCTTTTAGCAGATTCTCCATTTTTATCAAAATGAAAATTAAGTTTTTTGTTTGAAATATAATCCATTAAACAGTTACCAGGCCCAACATCAGAAGCTAGTGATATATCTTCACCATCAAGATAGGTGCCATTAGCTATTCCTCCAATATTAAAAATGATTTTTCTTTTGCCCTTTTCTGAATATAAATATTTATGAAATGCTGGTATTAATGGAGCACCCATTCCTCCGTTATAGATATCAAAATTTCTAAAATCAGAAATAACTTTTATCTTGCTATTGTTAGATATCTGCTGAGGACTTCCAATCTGGTAACTTCTTTCATTTGTATGGAAAACGGTTTGTCCAGAAAAACCAATAGCAGATATATCATGAGCATTAAGTTCGCTTTTTTTCAGTAGTTTTTGAATAAGTTCTAATGTTTTATTATTAAGATCATCTTCTAGTTTATGTAGTATTTTGGATTCATCTATTGTTTTAAATCCTGCAGCTATACATAATTCATAATTTTCTTTATATCCATCTCTGTGATCTATGCTTGTTGATGTAATTAATTTAAATTTTTTATCAAATGAAACTACGCAACCATCAAGAGAATCAGCACTTGTCCCTGTCATAATCCCAATGAAGTATTTATCCATTTTCTTTAGAATTATAATTATTTAGTTTTTGGAGATTTAGATTTAATAAGCCTCTAAACTCCTCAATTTGATCTCGATTAACTGGTTTAGCAGAGGGTAGTTTTACTTTTACAGGATCAGTATGCTTATTCCCTATCATAAACTCATAATGAAGATGTGGCCCAGTTGCAAGTCCAGTACTTCCGACATAACCAATAGTTTCTCCTTGATTTACCTTCTTGCCTTTCTTAATGCCTTTGTTGAACTTTTGCATATGACAATATCTAGTTTGATAATTATTAGCATGCCTAATTAGTATTTCATTACCACACCCGTTTTTAACGCCAGCAAAAATTATTACACCATCTCCTGTTGCTTGGATAGGCGTTCCTCTTGAAGCAGCATAATCAGTCCCTTTATGGGCTCTGATTGTATGCAAAATGGGATGCTTTCTGTTTGGATTAAAATGATCACTTATTCTAGTAAAATCTAAAGGAGCTCTTAGAAAGCCTTTTTTAACATTCATTCCGTTTTCATTAAAATATTGTTTACCTTGATCGTCATCATAAAATCGTTGAGCGATATATCTTTGATTATTATTTATAAATTCAGCGAAGATAATATCCCCAGTTGAAATTTTTTCACCATCTGAATAATCAGTTTCATAAATCACTGAAAATTTATCACCCTCTCTTACATCAAAAATAAAATCAATGTCCCAACCAAAGATATATGCAAAGTCCATTATAATACTTTCAGGTATACCAACTCTTAATGCATCCATATAAAATGAGTTCTTTATTTCACCTTGCTTTAAAGAAGTAATTTTCTGAATTTGTTTTTTTATTTTTTTAATAGATACGTCTTCAGAAATATCAATTAGTATTGAATTTACATCATCTTTTATGATCTTTATGCTGTATAGATCATCACCAATATAGTTGAATTCCATAAGATCGCCAGGTTTTATACTCGACAAAATATTATCTTCATCAAAATTAAAAATTTTATAAGCCGTATTTAAGGGAACTTTTTTTTCTTCAAATATCACAGAAAGACTTTCACCTTTATTTACTTCATGAGAAACCTTATTTTTAAAAACGGGCGGATCCTCAGTTAGACTCTTAGAAATTGTAATTTTTTCTTCAGGTATTGGTTTGTTTAAAACTGAGTCTACATAGATAAGTAAAACAAAAATCAAAGATATAAAAAAGACGCTTAAAACTAATTTAGATGGAGTTTTTTTAAAACCAATCATATATCTTCTTGTAGATTGAGTAGTTGAGTATTGCCTCCAAAGGCTACTGAATTTTTTGAGATAACTTTTTCGTTGAGAAATTGTAAAAGGTAATTTGGTCCACCAGCTTTAAAGCCACTGCCAGACAATCCAACTCCACCAAATGGTTGTGATCCAACAACAGCACCAACCATATCTCTATTTATATAAATGTTACCTATTTTAGATTTCTTCCCAAAATAATCAGCTCTAGACTCAATTCTTGTATGAATGCCCATAGTCAAACCGTATCCAATTTTATTTATTTGATTAATTAACTCATCGCTCTCGCTTGAAGAATATTTAAGAACATGGAGTATTGGACCAAATTGCTCATCTTTTATATCTGTAATTTTTTTGATTGATATTAATGTAGGCGAGACATGCTTATTTGATTTTGTTTTTATAGCTTGAAACACTTCAAAATCTCTTTCGATACATTTAGCTATATATCTGTTAAGTTTTTCAATAGCCTTTTCATTAATTATTGGTCCTATATCAGTATCAAAACTATTTGGATCACCAATCATTTGGGTGCTCATATTCCCTTTAATCATCTCAATTAATTCATCATATATCTCTTCTTGAATACAAAGTACTCTCAATGCAGAACATCTTTGACCGGAGCTATCAAAAGCAGATCTAATCACATCATCAGTGACTTGCTCTAAAAGGGCGCTAGAATCCACAATCATAGTATTAATACCTCCAGTTTCTGCTATTAAGGGTATTATCTTATTTTGATTTTCAATTAGACTTGCCTGAATCTTTTTAGCAGTTAGGAGAGATCCGGTAAATGCTACTCCATCAATTTGGTTAATTTTGGTTAATAATTCGCCATAGATACCATCACCAAGAATTAATTCAAGTGCATCTATGGGAACGCCAAATTCATGAAATTTTTTTATGACAAGGAAGCCAAGTATTGGTGTATGTTCGGATGGCTTTACTATTACTTTATTACCACATACTAACGCAGCTGATATTTGCCCAATTAAAATAGCAACAGGGAAATTCCATGGACTAATACAAAGAAATCTTCCCTTAGGACCGAATATAATTTTATTTTCTTCTCCTGTTGGTCCATCTAACTCGTCATTATTAAAAATTTTAAGAGCTTCTTGAGAGTAATACCTAAGAAAATCAACAGCTTCTCTTATTTCATCTACAGCGTTTTGAATTGTTTTTCCAGCTTCATTTATTAGATAAAAAATTAATTCATGAGGGTTTTTATCAATAGCATCAGCAATATTTTTAAGAATATTTGATCTTATTTCGACATCAGTTTCTAACCATTCGTTGTAATGATTATTTTCAAGAGATTCTTTAATCTTTATAGGGTCGTCATACTTAACAGAGCCAATAGATATGCCAGATGCGATTGAAGATACTTTAACTCCTTTATTTGAATCATCACTTCTATTTAAATAGATAGAATGTGCATCTACATTTTTTCCTTCAAATGATTTTAATTTTTTTGAAAGATTCTCAAGATTTTGTTTTTCTGAAATATCAATCCCAGTAGAGTTTAATCGTTTACCAAAAATATTTTTAGGTAAAGGTATTTCTTTCTTTTCTTTTTTCATTCGTATGTAGGGATTCTCAGACAACCATCTCGAATCAGTTTCTGGATCTAACAATCTATTTATAAAAGAACTATTAGCGCCATTTTCTAATAATCTTCTAACCAAATATGGCAACAAGTCTTTATAGTTACCTATTGGCGCATATACTGATGGAGACTTATCTAAGTTGAGAATGTTTGATGCACTTTTATACAAAAGCTCACCCATGCCGAATAAGCGCTGAAATTCATACTCACACCCATTACCTAAATAATTGATTGATGAAATTGTATGAGCGTTGTGAGTCGCAAATTTTGGGTAAATATTTTTATTACCTAGGATTCGTTTTGCGCATGCAAGATAAGCAATATCGGTAATAGATTTTTTTGAAAAGACCGGATAGCCCTCATATCCAGATACTTGCGCATGTTTAATTTCAAAATCCCAATACGCTCCTTTTACAAGTCTTAAATGCATACCAGCTCTTCTATTTAGCAGATTATTGAACCATTCAATGGTATCAAAAGATCTTTTACCATATGCTTGTAATGCAATGCCAAAATGTGGCCAATCTTTTATTTTTTTTTCAAATGCTAATTGTTCTATGATATGTAGGCTTAATGAAAGTCTATCTTGTTCCTCGGCATCTATGGTGATTTCAACATCTTTTGAATAAGCATGATTTATCAAATCCTTAAGCCTAGGAATCAACTCTAAATTTACTTGATCAAATTTTTTCATTTCATATCTTGGATGAAGAGCAGATATTTTTATAGAGACTCCATGCGATAAATTTTTTACTAAATTTATTTTTCCAACTTCATCAATAGCATTTAAATATGAGTCAAAGTAATTATCAGCTTGAGATGGAGTCCTTGCTGCTTCACCCAGCATGTCAAAAGAATAAACTTCTTTACTAAGACCAGGAAGCTTTTCAATATCTTTAAAATCTTTTCCAATAACAAATTCTTGACTTAGAATCTGCATAGCAGCTAAAACAGCATTCCTTATAGGCATCTCCCCTGATTTAGATATTAGACTAGATAGAAAGCTATTAGGATCTTTAGACCATTTGCTTGGAGTTTTAACAACCTTACCTGCTAATAATAAACCCCATGTTGAAGCATTTACAAAAAGACTATCCGCTCTATTAAGATGATCGATCCATTTTCCTTCAGAAAGTTTCTCTGAGATTATTAGATCTCTTGTTTTTTTGTCAGGTATTCTAAGTACAGACTCTGCAAGACACATCAAAGCAACACCTTCTTTATTATCAAGACCATATTCATTTAAGAAGGCATCAAGCATTGTTCGATCCTTTTTACTTTTTCTACAAAGATCAATAATTTCTTTTGCATTGTCTGAAATCAAAGTCTCTTCTAAGAATAAAGTTTCATCAGACAAATTTGATAAGAGTTCCGCATCAGAAATGAATTTATTATTTGCTTTGAGCATAACTGTTATTTTAATCTTTAAGCACTAAGTAGCAACTTTGTGATTCTAATAATGATGTAAAAATACTATGATAGTGTTATGAAAGATGCATTAAAGCTTATTAATAGAGGCGCAGACGAAATACTTACCGAATCTGATCTTAAAAATAAACTGGAATCAGGTAAACAATTAACAATCAAAGCAGGGTTTGATCCTACAGCACCTGACTTACATTTTGGCCATACTGTACTATTAAATAAGCTTAGACATTTTCAAGATTTAGGCCATAAAGTAGTATTCTTAATTGGCGACTTTACAGGAAGAATTGGCGATCCTTCAGGTACAAATAAAACAAGGCCAATATTAAATTCTGAAGACCTTGTTAAGAATGCAAAAACATATGAAAAACAAGTTTTTAAAATTCTAAAAAAAGACCTCACAGAAGTTAAGTTTAATTCTAAATGGTGCGATAAATTAGGCGCAGACGGGTTAATAAAGCTTGCTTCAAAATACAATGTTGCAAGAATGCTTGAGAGAGATGATTTTAATAAAAGATTTACATCCAATAAGAGCATAGCTATCCATGAATTTTTATATCCACTGGTCCAAGGTTATGATTCTGTTGCCTTAAAGGCAGATGTTGAGTGTGGTGGAACAGACCAAAAATTTAACTTATTGGTTGGAAGAGAACTTCAGAGAGATTACGATCAGGAGCCTCAAGTGGTTATAACTGTTCCAATACTTGAAGGACTTGATGGCATAAAGAAAATGTCAAAATCACTTGATAATTATATAGCCATAGATGAGGAACCAAATGAAATGTTTGGTAAAATAATGTCTATTTCAGATGACTTGATGTGGCGTTGGTTCGAGCTTTTAAGTTTTATCTCAGAAGAAGAGATTCTTAAATTAAAATCTGAAATGGATGCTGGCAAAAATCCAAGAGATATTAAATTTATATTAGCTGAGGAGCTTGTAGATAGATTCCATAACGAAGGAGATGGCAAGGTTTGTAAAGATGCCTTTTTAAACAGATTCCAAAAAGGGAAAATGCCAGAAGATATTGAAGCTATAACAATAGATATAGATAATGGTTCTGTTTTATTAGTTAACCTTTTAAAAGAGACTAATATGATATCCAGCATATCAGAGGGAAATAGATTAATTCATCAAGGCGGTGTAAAAATAAACTCTGAAAAAGTTGAGGATACAAAGTTAGAAATTTCTAAAGGATCTGATGATATTTATCAGGTTGGTAAGAGAAAATTCTTAAAAATTAGGGTTTTATAGTGAAAGCAATCATAATTATATCTAGCTTATTTATTCTATTTGCATGCGCACAAGATAGCCCCAATATTCAACAAATACAGAATATGCAGTTCTTCATAGATAATAAAGAAAATAATGAAATTATTGAAATTGAGCCAGGCCTTCAATATTCTATTGTTAAAAAGGGCGATCCAACTGGATTAACCCCAGAACTTAGTCAAACTATTTCTGCACATTTTCATGGAACTCTTACTAATGGAGAGGTTTTTTGGAGCTCTCTTGATACAGAACCACTAGAAATTGAACTATCAAAGCTAATTATAGGATGTCAGAAAACTATTTCTCTAATGAGAGAGGGCGATAAATGGATGGTATATATTGATCCAACCATGGCTTATGGAGAGGAAGGCAGACCAGGCATTCCATCAAACTCAATTCTTATCTTTGAAATAGAATTATTAGAAATTAGTTGACCTGCTTAGAAGTTCTAGATTTTTACTAAAGGATTATAGGTAACTCTATCAG
>CEQY01193029.1_pt1 | contig 14822 bp, 15 predicted proteins | sample 361391 | NCBI WGS metagenome assembly CEQY01 (sample SAMEA2621075, study PRJEB7988) | marine metagenome | isolation source: saline water (ENVO:00002010), including | reverse complement strand
CCTCTTCTGGGCTAACCTCTATATCATTTAAAACTTCCTGCCTCATTTTCCTTGAAATCAATTGTTCCTTAATATCATCAAAGAGTTCTCTCTTAAATTCAGCAATTGTCTTATTATAGTATCTCTCAATTTCTTCCTCTGATCCAATTTGGTTAATTATAAGTGCCATTCTTGAATTTAATTCTTGATCTACCTGACTATCATCAACTAAAACAGAATCGATTTCAGCCTTTGCCACAAGTAGTTTAGTGGTAATAAGGTCTTTCAAAACTGCACATTTTGTGTTACCAGAAATTCTCTCACCTCTAGATAAGATATCTAAATAAGTACTTTCTAGTTCAGATCTCAGGACTATATAGTCATCTACTCTTCCTATAATTTCGTCAACGACAACTGCCGATTGTCCTCTTAAAGAGGAGCTCAAAGTAGATAAAGTAATTACTAAAAATAAATATTTAATAAACTTCATAGTCTATGCCCCTGGTTGAATTTACAAAAATACTGTCCCGCAATTTATCAAATAAATCTTGTTTTCTTTTATTTAAGATAATAGTATTGATTATATCAATTTCAAAATCTATTGGAGAAAAATCTCCAATTAATTTTTTATCTAAAATTTTATATAAGTAGACATATTGATCATCTCTAATTTGATAAAAATTTCTTGAATTTAAAAAGGTTTTTTTATCAGTACTGGCAGGAAAAGGGGAGCCTAATATAATATCATCAAATTTTATCCATATAGAGTCCTCAAGAAATGATTTTTCTGCAAACTGATAACAATAAGATCTTAATTGCTCTTCATCTATATTAGGATATTTTCTAAAATTTGAAATAAATTTATTAAGATCTGGAGCCTCTGATGATACTTTTACATAAAGAGCTTTAACTAAGTTATATGGTAGAATAAAATCCTCAATGTTTTGACGATAATATTCTTCTACCTCTTCAGAGTTTATTTCTTCGTTTCTGTTAGCTGAAAACATAAGTTTTTCAAACTCAAATAACAGTAAGTCATCGCGGTAATTTTGGACTTTTTTGTCAATTATAGATTTTAATTCTTCAGTCTGGTAAGCTGACTTTAATAACAACTGTTTTTTTAACCAGTTGTTTATTTGGTTAGTAATAATGACAGAACTATCTCCCATAGACTTTTGATAAATTATATCATCAACTAGTAATACCTTATCGTCAACTTTAGCTAAAACCTTATAGCTATCATTATCATTATCGGTAACAACTGAGCACCCAACTAAAAATATGAAAATTATATATTTAAACATTTCTTACTGAGATCATTAACAATGTTGTGTCGTCATATGAGATATTATTCCCTTTAAACTCATCTAAATCAGCTTTTACTAATTCTATGAAATTTGAAGGGTTTTCTCTATTACTCTCAAAAAGTATTTTAATTTTTGAGGAGCCATAAAAATCACCATACCCATTTTGAGTTTCAATTAACCCATCCGTATAACTAAATAAATCGAATCCTTTTAGTGTTTGGATTTTGGTTGTCTTAATTTTTGGTAACTTGGGAAACATCCCCAATACAGTGGAGCCCCGATCTAAGGTTATAGTATCTTCACCATGAGCTAGTAAAGGATGTGGATGTCCGCAATTTATATATTCCAAAGTTTTAGACTTGAAGTCGTATATACAAATAAACATACTAACAAACCTTTCGCTTAATCCCCTGAGATTAATTTGATAGTTTAATTCTTCAACAATTTTTTTAAGATCTTCAGTATTTCTTATCATTGTTCTGATAGAAGCTTGCACGTTTGACATCATAAGTGCTGCTGGTATACCCTTTCCTGACACGTCTGCAATACAAACTAAAAATTTATTTTCACTTATAGGGATATGGTCAAAATAGTCTCCTCCTAAAGTAAAATGAGGTTTATAATAAGAGAATATTTTAAGTTTTTTAGAGTTTGGCAGTGAGTTTGGAATTAAATTTTCCTGAACTTTTCTTGCAACAATTCTTTCATTTTGAATATTATCAAAGACTGGTGTAGTGGGTAAACTGAAAATATTTATTAAGGTTGAGACAGAAAAGTAGGTAAAATTAAATGAGAAAAATAAAATTAGAAAAAGAGATGATTTAACATTATAATAATATGTGGATTCAAAATTATTTGAATTGAAAAATTGAAAAATTAATATATTACTTAATATTATAAATACAGAAATTAATATGGTTTTCCATTTCTGATTAAACGGTAAGTACGCGACCCACTTCTGATTAAAAAACAATACTCCAACAATAATAAATAGGAAAAGGAAAAAATATTGATATGTCTCCGAAGGGAAAAAATTAAAGATAATATCAAAAACATACATCAACACAAAACCATAATTAAGAATCAACATTAGTCTTTTCATTATCACGGATGATTCAAAGTAGATAAGGCGCTTAGATATAAGAAAGCATATTATACAAAAAATAGTTGAGGAGCCTAAGGTAAGGTTATATATAACAGAATTAATAATAATATTTGAAGACCCTTTACCAAAAAGGTCCAATAATAAAATTATGTACGACAAAACTACTGGAATTATGCACTTAATAGCAAAAATAAAAAGTCGAAAGAATGTTAAATAAATGTCCTCCCTTCCAATTTTAGAAATGGTTAAATCATAATACCTAAAAAAAGAAAAACTAAAAGAGCCAAAGAAAACTAAATATAAAGTGATGTTGGTGATACTGTCAAAACTTTGATTAATATAGTTTATTGCTAAATGAAAAAGGGCAAAAAGAAGCCACGATAAGGAGCCGAAAATAAGGTAAATTTTTGGATCAATTCTAAATTTCATAATTAGAATTTATTTTTTTGAATAATTAGGAGCTTCTCTTGTAATAAAAACATCGTGGGGGTGACCCTCTATAGATCCTGCATTCGTAATTCTCACAAACTTTGCTTCTTGTAATTTCTCTATATTTTTTGCTCCTACATATCCCATTCCTGATCTTATTCCTCCATTTAACTGATAGAGAATCTCAGAAATCTTTCCTTTGTAAGGAACCCTTCCTACAATTCCCTCAGGAACTAATTTTTTTGGATTATCTTGATCCTGCTGAAAGTACCTATCCTTAGTTCCAGCCTCCATCGCTTCAACTGAACCCATGCCCCTATAAGTTTTATATTTTCTACCCTCATAAATAATGACATCACCTGGTGCTTCCTCCGTGCCAGCAAGTAAAGACCCAATCATAACAGAACTGGCTCCAGCCGCTAATCCCTTAACTATGTCTCCAGAAAACCTTATGCCTCCATCGGCAATTACAGGAACATCGGATCCTTTAATTTTTTGAGATACATCATATACAGCAGATAGCTGTGGCATCCCAACTCCTGCAATGACTCTAGTGGTACATATACTGCCAGGACCTACTCCAACTTTGACTGCGTCAGCACCAGCATCTACTAAAGCCTTAGCTGCAGATCCTGTTGCTAAATTTCCAACTATTACATCAATTGAAAACTTTGATTTAATATTTTTCAATAAATCAATTACAGATTTGGAGTGCGCATGAGCAGTATCAATTGATATGATATCTACATTGGAATTTATTAATAACTCTAATCTCTCTTCCCAGTCATCTGATATTCCAAGTGCACCACCAACTCTTAACCTACCTAGTTTATCTTTACACGCATCGGGCATCGATTTACTCTTCTGAATATCCTTATAAGTAATTAGGCCTACTAACTTTTTTCCATCAATAATTGGTAATTTTTCAATCTTATGCTTTTTAAGAATTTTTTCTGCGTTATCGAGACTAATCCCTCTTTTTGCAGTAATCAACTTTTTACTCATTATATCTACAAGCTCAATGCCTTGATCTTTCTGAAATCTTAAATCTCTATTTGTAACAATACCCACTATATCATTTTTTTTATCAATAATAGGTATTCCACCAATTTGATTTTTCTTCATTATCATTATTGCATCTTTGACCTTTGCATCGTTATGAAGAGTGATGGGGTCTTTTATCATGCCGCTCTGAGATCTTTTTACCTTCCTGATTTCGTTTGCTTGATCTTGAGGAGATAAATTTTTGTGAACAATTCCTATGCCCCCCTTCAGTGCCATAGCAATTGCAAGCTTTGACTCTGTTACTGTATCCATAGATGCAGAAACAATTGGAATATTTAACTTAATATTTCTTGACAAAGATGTCTTGATTATTGTATCGGACGGAACTACTTCTGAGTACGATGGGATAAGAAGTACATCATCGTAAGTAAGGGCTTCAAACTGAAATTTGTTGTCTTTTTTCATAGCAAATAAGAATTTTATCTATTTGCCAAGCAAAACTAATACATTAATATTGAGTTAAAAAATTCTTTACATATAATCTAAATGGAACTATTTCTAGAGACATCTGCTACTATTTTTGGTATTTTAAGTGTTTGGTATGCAAGAAATAATAATGTTTACGTCTTTCCAACTGGCATATTAAGTGTATTAATCTTTGCATATATAACTTATGAAAACAGAATTTATGCTGAAACTGGAATAAACATATATTACTTTGTGATGAGTATTTATGGATGGATATTATGGGGTTCTAATAATCAAAAAATTCAAAAAAAAATAGCTTATAGCACTTCGTCAGAAATTATTTTTTCATTCATTATAACTCTTATTTTCTTTTTTACTATTTATTTGGCTCTATCCCAAACAGATAGTGATGTTGTCATACTAGATAGCATAACAACATCTTTAAGTCTGACAGCAATGTTGCTTCTAGCAAGAAGAAAACTTGAGAATTGGGTGTATTGGATAGTTGCAGATATAATATACATTCCCTTATTTTTTTATAAAGGTCTTTACATAGCTAGTTTACAATATCTTGTATTTCTTGTACTTGCAATTAGTGGATATCTAAAATGGAAAAAAAGTTTAAGACATTGAAAAAGATTAGTATTATAGGTCCAGAGTCCTCTGGAAAAACAACAATTACTAAAATACTAGCTAAAGTTTTAAATTGTAATTATTGCGAAGAATATGCTCGTGATTACCTTAGAGAGAGAAAAAATTATAAATATGATGACCTAATTGAAATTGGTATGGGTCAGAACAGAATAATAAAAAAATCAGTTAGCGTCAACTCTAGATATTTTATCGCAGATACTTCTTGCATAGTTGTTGAATTATGGAGTAAAATAAAATTTAAAAAAGTTGATGAGGAATTATATCAATTATCCAAAAGTGAGAATTTTGATTTTTATCTCTTATGTAAACCTGACATCCCTTGGGAAAAAGATGACTTAAGAGAAAACCCAGAAGATAGAGACAAAATATTTATTGAGTATGAGGCTGTCCTAAAAAGAAGAAAACTTAACTACAAAATAATAAAAGGAAGTCTGATAGAAAGACTTCTTACTTCTCTTGACTTTATAAAAAATAGAAATTAAAATTGTGAAGAAAGGGGTGCCTAATACAAAGGCTGAGATTACACTCTAAAAACTGATCCAGGTAATGCTGGCGTAGTAAAGTAAATGCTAACTATTAGAATAATCCCTAAATTAAAAATTTTAATTATGAGATTATTACTATTTTTTTTTATAAGCTTTACCTCACTTGCTCAAGATAATTTTATTGGTAAAGTAACAGATAGAAACGGTGATATAATTGTTGGTGCAAATATCATAGTTGAAGAATCTAATCTTTTAACTTATACAGATAAGTTTGGAAGATTTTATTTAGATGCAAAAGATGCTAATAATAATATTATAATATCACATGTTGGGTACATCACCAAAAATTTTAAATTTTCAGATTCTGATATTAAACTTACTTTTATACTTGAAGAGGGAATATTATTAAAAGATCAAATAAAAGTAATTTCAACAAGAGCAAAAGAAAATAGTCCATATTCTTTTACAAATATTTCGAGAGATTTTATAGAGAAAAATAACTCTGGTAAAGATATTCCATTTCTACTTAGCTCTACACCATCAACATACTCAACTTCTGATGCGGGAAATGGTATAGGATACACAGGAATAAGAATCCGCGGAAGTGATGCATCAAGGATTAATGTTACAATAAATGGAATACCTTACAACGACTCCGAATCACATGGAGTTTTTTGGGTAAATATGCCTGATCTTGCTTCATCCGCAAACAGTATACAGGTACAAAGGGGTGTCGGCTCTTCAACAAACGGGGGAGGAGCATTCGGTGGGACTGTTAGCATAAAAACAGGAAAACCATCTGAAGATTTTAGATTAAAATATTCATCATCTTTAGGATCTTTCAAAAGCTTCAAAAATACTTTAGAACTAAATTCCGGTTTAATTAAAAAAAAGGTAAATCTTAATTTGAGATTATCTAAAATAGACTCAGATGGTTATATTGATCGTGCCTCTTCAGATCTAAAATCTTATTATGCCTCTGCAAGTTACTTTTCAGACAAGACATCTTTAAATTTCATTAACTTTTCCGGAGAAGAAAAAACATACCAGTCGTGGTGGGGAACGCCAGAAAGTAGAATTAATAATGATGTGGCAGGAATGAATAACGTAATTGCGAATAACGGATACTCCGAAGAACAGGCTGACAATCTTTTGAATTCTAGAAGAACATTTAACTACTATACTTACGCAAACGAGACAGATAATTACCAACAAGATCATTACCAGTTACACTTTAACCATAAGCTATCAAATACGGCTAATCTACATCTCGCTCTTCACTATACTTATGGAAGAGGCTACTACGAACAGTTTAGAAAAGACGATAACTTGTCAAACTATTATGATGAATTAGATGATGAAAAATTAGATTTAATAAGAAGGAGATGGTTAGATAATCATTTCTATGGTTTAACCTATTCTTTCTCGAAAAAATTTGAAAAAAGTGAAATAAATATTGGAGGTGCGTTAAATGAGTATGATGGGGATCACTTCGGAAAAGTTATTGAGCCTCAAATAAACAACCTTGACCCTTACTATTTCTCCAAATCATTTAAAAAAGATGCTAATGTGTTTATTAAGTATAATTTTAATATTAATGAAAACACAGAACTATTTAGTGATATTCAGTTAAGAGGGTACGGGCACAAAATGATAGGGAACGATAATGACAAATCTACAATTGATGTAGATAAAAATGATATCTTCTTTAATCCTAAAATAGGTATTACTAAATCCATAAATGAAAAAATAAATTTATATGGGTCTATAGCCGTAGCAAATAGAGAACCAATTAGAAGTGACTATATTGATTCCAAGATAGAGCCTAAGCATGAAAATTTATTTAATGTGGAAGTGGGAAAGAGTTATAATTACAGTATTGGTAGTTTTAATACTAATCTATACCTAATGGAATACACAAATCAATTAATAACTACCGGTGAGGTTAATGATGTGGGAGCTTATATAAGGGAGAATGTAAAAAAGAGCAGAAGATTTGGAGCTGAAATATTTAATGTTTTGAATACTAAAAATTTATATATTAATTCCTCGCTTAGCTTGTCTAGAAATCTTGTTTATAATTTTAATGAAATATTATACGATTATGGCCCTGACTTCACGGAGTATAATACTGTTGAAAATAAATACAACACAACAGACTTAGCCTTTTCACCTAATATCATATTTAATAACCACCTAGAGTGGAAAACTAATTCGTTCTTAAGTTTAATTTTAAATTCTAAGTTTGTAGGAAAACAATACCTTGATAATACTTCTAATGTAGGGAGGTCTCTTAAAAGTTTTTTTGTTAATGACTTTAAGATTCAGACCAATATTTCAAATAATGTATTCAAAAATTTATTCTTTAAGATAGAAATTAACAATATATTTAATGTGAAATATTCTAGCAACGGATATACTTTTGGATATTACGGGGGTATGGATTACGAAGTAAGAGAAAATTATTTTTATCCCCAAGCAACTAGAAATTTTATGTTATCATTAAGTCTTGAAATATAAATGAAAACAACTGTAGAAATAAGCCTTTATAAACTCCAAGAAGAAAGCTCTGAGGATAATTATAAGGTGATTGTAAAAGAGTTTTTAAATAAAATCAATAATAAAAATTTAGAAATAGAGACAAATGGTTTGAGCTCAATAATATACGGTGATTATTCAGATATAATTAAATTACTAAATAACGAAGTCAAAGATTTTTTAGAAAAATACAGAACTGTATTTGTTTTAAAAATCTCTCGAGGAACGCTAAAGTATGGTCGTTAATGTTTTTCACAAATAACAAATCTGTTTTTACCATAAATATCTTTGATGCTCTTTGTGGTGTAGTTTTTAAATAAATCTAAAATACCACTCAGATAGTTAGCGTTAATTTCTAAATATATTCTCCCTTTATCTTTTAAGTATTTATCTGAAAAGGATGCAATCTTTTTATAAAAATAAAGTGGGTCTCTCTTACTAAAAAGAGCTAGACCTGGCTCATTATCTAAAACTAGTTTATCAACAGAATCAGTTTCGTTATCAGCAATATATGGAGGATTACTTACTATAATATCAAAATGTTTTGTAGTGTTATAATTTTCTATGCCTGCATTTATAAAACTCACTTCCTCTTTCTTTTCAGATATATTTTTTTTAGCAATTAGAATAGCTTCCTCAGAAACATCAATTCCTATTACTTCTGATTTCAAATGTTTTTTCAGTGATATGGCTATACATCCCGATCCAGTACCTATATCTATTATGTTCTTTAATTTATTGTCCTTCTCTTTTTTAATAATTATTGAAACAAGTTCTTCAGTTTCTGGCCTTGGTATTAAAACATGTTTGTTTAAAGTAAATTTTTTGTAATAAAAAAACTCAGAATAAGTCACGTACTGAATTGGAATATTGTTATTTATTTTTTTAATATCTTCAATTAGAAGGTCAGCTTGATCCTTTTTAAGAGTTACATATTTATCAAGTGCTATATCAGTGGATGAAATATTAAATCTTAAAAAAAAATATTTAATTATTAAGTTATCTAAATCTCTTCCAGAATATGCTGTTATCATTTCTTTGAGTTTATTATTAATTTTACTTATTGGGATTTTCACTTCTCTAATAATTACATGATTAAAATACACAAAAAATATATAGAAAGAACATTTTATTTGGCCAAGAAAGGATTAGGCGGAGTAAGGCAAAACCCATTGGTTGGTTGTGTGATTGTAAAAGAAAATAAAATAATTGGGGAAGGGTACCATAAAAAATATGGGAAGAAACATGCAGAAATAAATGCAATTAACTCTGTTAAAAATAAGGAGAACATAAAGGGTAGTTCTATATACATAAACCTGGAGCCCTGCAGCCATTATGGGAAAACACCGCCGTGTGTTGTTGAGTTAATAAAATATAAGCCAAAAGAAGTTGTTATATCTAATAGAGACCCAAACATAAAAGTGAATGGAAATGGAATAAATGCGTTAAAAGCAAATGGAATAAAAGTTATAGAAGGGATTAAAAGAAAAGAAGGAGAAGGTCTTAATAAAAGATTTTTTACTAACCAAAATAAGAAGAGACCATATGTGATACTAAAATGGGCACAAACTGAAGATGGTTACATAGCCAGACAAGACGGAAGTTCTAAATGGATATCAAACTCTATGTCAAGAAAACTTGTTCATAAATGGAGGTCAGAAGAAATTGGTATTTGTGTAGGAATAGATACAGCAATAAAAGACAACCCAAAGCTTAATGTAAGAAGTTGGTCTGGGGAGGATCCAAAAAGAATAATAATAAACCCAAAAAATAAATCCTTGAAAAACAAAAAAGTTTTGAATGATGAATTATTGACTTTTGTAATGACTGAAGGTAGGGACTCTACAAGTTCAGAAAAAAAGTTTTTTAAATTAAATCCGTTTACATTTAAAAATATTTTAAATAAACTATATGATGAGGGTATATCGAGTTTAATTGTCGAGGGCGGATCTAAAACTATAAACCGTATCCTAAAAGATAACCTCTGGGATGAGGCTAGGGTATTTATAGGAAATGTTAATTTTAAGAAAGGAACTAGGGCTCCTAATCTTAAAATTAGAAATAAAAACAAAGATATTAATGGAGATAAATTACATATAATTTTAAATGATGAAGGAAATTCAAATAAATAAAAACTTAGATAAAGAAGAAAAGTACATTGAGCTTACCAAACAAGTTAATTCTTTAATTGATAATGAAGAAGACCATATAGCTAACCTTTCAAATATATGTGCTGCAATTAGTGAAACTCATAAATTCCTTTGGACTGGTTTTTATATTGTGAAGGGAAATGAGCTGGTGCTTGGCCCTTTTCAGGGTCCTGTAGCTTGCACGAGAATTGCTTTTGGCAATGGAGTATGTGGAACATCTTGGAAGAATAAAAAAACAATTATTGTGGAAGATGTAAATTCTTTTCCTGGACACATCGTATGCAGTTCAAAATCCAAGTCTGAAATCGTAATACCTATATTTAATAATGGTAATGTTTATGGGGTTTTAGATGTTGATGATTCTGAGTACGCTAAGTTTGATGAAACTGATCACAAATACCTAAAAGGGATTGTGAGATTGTTTGAAGAGAAGTTAGACTAGACTAGCTATTTTCGTCTCACCACTAACTGTTTTTTGATTTTCTTTAACACAAACTTTTGTTCCTAAAGGCAAAAAGATATCAGCTCTTGAACCAAACTTTATAAACCCCAACTGATCGCACTGCTTAACCTTAGCTCCCTCTTTAGAATAATTAACAATTCTTCTTGCAACAAAACCAGCAATCTGTCTCACCATAATTTCTGTTTTATCATTTTCTATAACTGTGGTCGTCCTCTCATTTAGTTTGCTTGATTTAGGATGCCATGCCACTAAATATTTTCCTTTATGGTACTTATAATATTTAACTATACCGCTAATTGGATTCCTATTTATATGGACATCAATTGGCGACATAAAGATGGACACCATAAGTTTTTTTTCTCTAAAGTATTCATCTTCATGTACTTCACCAATGTAAACAACCTTACCATTTGCTGGTGAAACAATTTTATTTTCTCCAAGGTTTTTGTTGATAATTGGACTTCTAAAAAATTGAAGGAAAAATAAAAATTCAAAAACTATTAAAAATATAATAATAAGTTTTATCCACTGAGAGAGGTCTAACATTAAAACTACTAGACTTATCGAGAATCCTAAAATAAATAATACAGATAAAAACTTATATCCCTCTTTATGAATCCTGATCATTTTTTTTGAAAAGTGAATGACCCGTCTCTATACTTATACGTTCTAGAAACTTTATCTATTGCAGCTATGTATGCTGCTGTTCTTAAGGACACTTTGTGTTTCTTTGAGATAGAAAAAACGTTATTGAAAGATTGTTTAATAATTGAATCGCTTCTTCTATAAACTCTATTTTTTGTCCATTTAAATCCTAACCTGTTCTGAACCCACTCAAAATATGAAACTATAACACCTCCAGCATTAGCAAGAATATCAGGCACTGCAATAATTCCCTTTTCTTCAATTATGGAATCTGCTTCGTGAGATGTAGGTCCATTTGCTCCTTCGACAATTACTTTAGCTTTAATTGAATTTACATTTTTTTCAGTTATTGCATTTTCTAATGCAGCAGGAATCAAGACATCTAAATCAAGGCCTAGGAGTTCATCATTTGATATCTTGGTGGCTTCTTTAAAACCCTCAAGTGTGCCTTTATTCTCATTTCTATATTGTATAGCTTTTCCAATATCAATTCCTTTCTCATCATAATAACCTCCAGATATATCAGAAATTGCAACAACATTACAACCTCTTTCTTTTAATAAAAGAGCTGCCCACGAACCAACATTACCAAAACCTTGGATAGCAACTTTAGCATTAAATGGGTTTATTTTATTTTTAGTTAAAGCAGATAAAGTAGATACCATTACTCCTCTACCCGTTGCCTCTATTCTTCCAGCTGAACCACCTAAAATTATTGGCTTACCTGTAACAACTGCGTTGACTGTTACACCTCTTGCCCTAGAGTATTCATCCATTAACCATGCCATCTGCTCAGGACCCGTACCTACATCAGGGGCTGGTATATCTTTATCCGGACCAAAAATATCATGCATAGACTGAGTATAGGCTCGTGTTAATCTCTCGAGTTCTGATAGGCTCATTTTTTTTGGGTCACAACAAATTCCTCCCTTTGCTCCACCATAAGGGATATCTACAACAGCACATTTCCATGTCATCCAGGCAGCAAGTGCCGTAACTTCATTTAAATTAACAGAAGGATCAAACCTTAAGCCTCCCTTAGATGGACCTAATATATTGGAATGAATTACCCTATATCCTTCGAATACTTTTATTTTACCATCATCCATTGAAATTGGTAAGGATACGATTACTTTCTTAACCGAAGACTTTAAAACATTATAAACTTCTTCGTCTAATTTTAGATGTTCCGCTGCCACGTGAAACCTCTTCATCATTGATTCTAGAGGGTCTTTATCGTGCAGGATAGGAGCTGGCTCTTTATAACTCATATCATTATTTGGGTTTACTCATGTAAATTTACAATTTTAAGTTATCTGAGACATTATTTTAAGATAAAAATATACGTAAGGGACAACAAAGAAAAAACTGTCAAATCTATCTAGAAATCCACCATGACCAGGAAGTTTATTTCCACTATCCTTCAGGTTAAAGTTTCTTTTAATTAATGATTCAAATAGATCACCAAAAATGCCTGCCACTAACACCACAAAAGAAAATAATGCCCAAAATAAAAATGAGTATATATCTAGAAATATATGAAGGAAATAGGCTATCAGTAAATTAATAAAAAACCCAGAGATAACACCTTCCCAGGTTTTCATTGGAGAAACAGAATAAAATAATTTAGTTTTTCCAAATAGTGAACCTCCGATATAGGCAGCACTTTCACTTGCCCATAAAAAAATAAAAATTGACAATAAAAAAATGGAATCGTACTCGCCACCTTCAAATACTATAAAGTTCATTAATGAGAGTGGCAGAGAAATATATAATATTCCAAAAAATGTTACGGATACATTTTTAATTGCGTCCATGCTTTTTGAGCTATATAGTGCCGAAAGGCATACTATGGGAAGTATTGGGACCAAAAGGAAATATATTCCCCATAATTCTCCCTGGCTTGTGTAAAGATAGGAGGTAATAAAAATCAATACCGACAAAAAAACACCTAAAAGGTCATTAGGCCTGTAATTATTTTCTTTTAAAATTCTATAGTATTCCCTGGAGGATAAAAAAATTATAACTAAGAGAGCTAATAGGTATGATAATTCATGAAAAGTAGAAAAAATTAATAACGAACCCCCGAATAAGGCTGTAAGAAACCTATACTTTAAATTGGTTTTATCCACTTTTCTTAAATTCAGTTACTATAGAATTAGCCTTAATATAATTTTTTTCAGATACTAAAACCTCAAAATATCCAAAATTGTTATATGATGAATCAATTTTATCTATAGGGATAAATTTTATTCCATTACTTTCAAGGAGCGATAAGATTTGATATGCCTCAATTCTGTTTGTGGTTTTAAATAAATTAACCCAATTTGTTTTCTCTCTCATAAATGAGTTTTTGTCTAACGAAATAAAGAACCATTAAGAATAACGATAATGATAAAAGTATAACTGCAATAGGTAAATCCGGTGGATCATTAACTCCAAGTTTATATTCCTCACCAAAAAATCCCAGTTGTGTCGAGTACCATATAGTTAGACTAAAAAAGTTATTGAAAGCGTGAGCAGCAACAGCATAGAAAATACTACCAGACCAATAAAAAAGATATCCAAATAGTACCCCCATAAGAAGTCTAGGAAAAAATCCATAGAACTGCATATGGATTGCACTAAAAATAAGAGCGCTTAACCAAATGGCAAGGTGATGATTCTTTGAAATCAAGGTAATGTTTTTTTGTATTATCCCCCTAAATAAAAACTCTTCAAAAAAACCAGGAATTATAGCTATTGCAATTATGCCAATTAAATATTCTGAGAAACTATCAAACGAGACTAGATAAATTGTAAGTTTTTCTAGCTGTGATTCTTTTAATTTTGCCCAGGACTCAAAAGAACTTAAAAACTCAGGAAAAACAATTGATTTGTTCCAAACAACTACGGGTGAATCTACTATAACAAACAGGAAAGTCAACAAAAAAACAAAGATTAAAGAGGTAAATGTTACCTTATTAAAATTCATATTATAGTTTTCGTTTTTTCTGATGGCAAAATATGGGAGCCCAAGAAAAACAAGAGCCATCGAATTAGAAATCAACATTATCTTTCTGTCAAAAATCTCAAAAGGTATTTCGGTATCTACCTCCGTCAATGCTGAAGACAAAAACATTAGTATAATAGGTAGAGAAAGAAGAGATATATATAATAATTCTTTAAGGTGTTTATCCATAATTGATTTTCTTTACAACAAATTTAATTTAAAATATCCTTTTTTATGAAAATTGGCAATATTGAACTTGGCGACTTTCCTCTATTGCTTGCACCGATGGAAGATGTTAGCGACCCTCCTTTCAGAGCCGTATGCAAACAGAATGGTGCAGATCTAATGTTCACCGAGTTCATATCATCTGAGGGTTTGATACGTGATGCTGAAAAAAGTGTACAAAAACTAGATATATACGATGATGAAAGGCCGATAGGAATACAAATATTTGGAGATAAGATTGAATCGATGAGGCTAGCAGCAAAAATATCTGAGGCTGCAAAGCCAGAAATATTAGATATAAACTATGGCTGCCCAGTAAAAAAAGTTGCGTGCAGGGGAGCTGGCGCAGGGATATTACTTGATCTTGATAAGATGCA
>CEQY01113860.1_pt1 | contig 14864 bp, 10 predicted proteins | sample 361391 | NCBI WGS metagenome assembly CEQY01 (sample SAMEA2621075, study PRJEB7988) | marine metagenome | isolation source: saline water (ENVO:00002010), including | reverse complement strand
CGTTCACTCGTCGTGAACGCAGCCAACTTCCACCACTTGGGCCGCGTCTAGGCCGTCATTAGGCTCACTGTGTCGGGGCCGTTTGGTAGTAGCACCCTCGGCTGTGGCTAGGCGTTCGAGCGTCACGCTCAGTCCATGCGCTGCAAATCGGCGCTCCGCGATCGCGGCGTACTCAACGTTCACCTCCGCTCCACTGGCCACGCGTCCCAGCTTGGCCGCCGAGAGCAGCTCTGAGCCCGAGCCTACAAACGGCACAAGCACCCGATCGCCATGATTGGAATGCAATTTGACCAGGTGTGCGCAAAGACCCAACGGCTTCATTGACGGATGCGTGCCGTGTTGCCGCTCCTTGCTACGAGAATTCTCGCGCGCAAAGTCAAGGAACGAGCGCGGCGGGCGGCCGCGATCGAGTGACGCGTTGGTCACGCGGCCCACACCTTTGGCTAGCGCCACCGCGCGATCCTCCTCCGCGTAGTGCTCCACGCCCTTTTCAGCGTTGTAAGTGCGCTCCCCGCCCGGCTTCTGAAACCAGATGAGCATCTCGTGCTGCACCGCGTACTTGTGCATGCTCGAGACACGACTGCCCCCTCCTTGGTTATAAACCCAGCTGAGGTTTTGCACAAGCTCCATTCCCAGCTCGTCTTCAAGCAACACTGTGAGCCGCGCGATCCAACTCCGTTCGGGCGAGCCATAAACGAGTAACGCACCTCCGGGGCGAAGCACACGCACTGCCTCGCTCAGCCATGCACGCGAGAAAGCCATGTAGTCCTTTACTTGGTCCCACTTAGCCGAGACCACACCTTCGTATGGTGGATCGGCAAGCACAAGTGCGCACGAACCTGTGGCAAGGTCCCGCATTGCATCGACGCAATTTCCCACCACTAGGCGGGCGGGCGCGGGGCAAAAAGCGCTCATGTCGCGACTTTGAGTTACATGACCGTCGCTGCCGCACACAGTTTAGCGCGTCATAATTCATCCTCAGGGCGTTGCACGGAGTAAGGGTGTGTGAGTGCTGTGGGCTGGTTGCAAACTCGCTCACTTGTGCCGACTCTGCGCTTTTAGAGCCGTTCGCGCCGACGATATCGCTGCGAGGTTAGGGTTAGGGTTAGGGTTAGGGTTAGGGCGCGGCGAGACGCATGAGCCAGATGCCTGCGCTGATGCTGCCCCTAGGGCTTCGGCCGACGCAGCTGTGCAAGTCCAAGTGCGTGAACATGCTCATAGACGAGAGGACCGGGCGCGTGACCATCATAGCGCACCGGGGCGACGACGTGGATGCGGGGTGCGCCATCACAGGCATCATGGAGAGCACCGACGCGCTCCTGGCTCGAGGCAAGGAGTATAGCGTCGTGTGGGACCTTCGCGACAGCCCGGTGCCTGGCTTCCGCGACACAATGCGGCTGGCCAAGTGGGGCCTGTCCAAGAAGTCTCAGCTCGAGCGCCTCACCACCAAGATGGGCGTGATCATGCCCGACGGCCCGGTGGCCTCGGTCGCCGGCGGGCTCCTCGCCACGTTTTCGGGCGTGCCCACTGTGATTTCGTCGGACCCGGACGAGGTGGATCGGCTAGTCTGAGCGGGACTGCGTTTACTCATCGTGAAGCCCCTAAACTTCCACCACTTAGGCCGCGGTTAGGCCGCAGTTAGGCCTAAAGTGGAATGTTAACAGCGGACATTTTATGATTAGTCTGACACCAACGAACCTAGCCATGGCCTAAGTATAGCCTGAGCGTTCACTCGTCGTGAACGCAGCCAACTTCCACCACTTGGGCCGCGTATAAGCCGTCATTAGGCTCACTGAAGGGGCGGGTCCCGTTGTAGCGAGTGACAAACTTCCAGCACTGACCAATAGTGATAAGATTGCATGCAGATGCAATTGTTAGGACAAGTAGTAGAGAACACGCCAAGGAAAAACGACATGTCGCTTCCGCCGCTACACCAGCTTCCGCTGAAAGACATGAATTCTGACATGGTCAGCACCCAACCCGATGGCGTGTCCCAATCATCTCCTCGCATCCATATGCGCAAATTTGTAATTACAGCTTCGTGGGGCCGTGTAACATACTTCGAAATAGATAATCCAAACGATGTGACGATCAACTTTTGGTTTGACTACGATGACAAAACGCCAGGGATGAACACACCTGTTGATTTGCAGACAAAAGTGCAACAGCTTCGGATGGTGGAATTCCTCCAGGACAAGCTTCAGAAAGATGCACACTTGCGAACAATGTTTTTAGAAAAGTCCATTCATGTGAAATATGAACCCAAGGCCAATGTACTCGAGGTTAAACTGTACAGTGCAATTCAAAACGAATACAGCAAGAAGGTGTTTCTCGACACATTTTGGCGCGTGGCTCAGCTCGTTCCGCCGCATCTGCAAATATTCTATCCACCTTCTCCAAACGAAGCGTTCCACGAAGCAACGCTCGGAGAGCCCAAGCCGATCTATGAAGAGGAAAAGGTCGACGGTACCAATGACCCTAGCAACTGGGAAATGGACCTTTTCATGTACACATGGACGAGGTAGGTGTTCTGTGTATGATCCGCAAGTGTATACTTCCTGCGCTATCAAAGTGCAGTGGAATTGTATTATTGAGATACAACTTTTTACCCGGCTGTGCTGCTATCACAACCGTCACGAATGGATACGCACAAACATGCCCTGGATACACGACTACGCATGTGTGCATGGTGTGACATGTTGATCTCTTGTTCAAACATGATACAAAAATATCCACATGCAAAAAATGTAATATTGAATGCAATGAAAAGACACGGACAGACGATTGCGAAATCTCGTCCTATAAGTTGTCAATATGAAGCCAAGTGGATGCAAGACTCTCTCCAGTCGAATCTCGCGATCTTTCCTGACGAGCATAAACATTTCATACAAGTTCTACTTTTCAACTTTAACGACGGCATGCTTCAGGCGCATCGTCAAGGGCGGGTATCAAAAAAAGCACACGAACGTGTTGAAATTATGACCATGGAGATAGACGCGCTTTTGTGCCAAGCCTTCTCCAGGCGCGAGGCTGCGCACTCTCTTCTTTTATTGGCTAAACTAGGACAAAGGCTCGCTTTAAACACTGCGCATGCACAACAATTGTAACAATACTCACTTTGTTTCACAAATACTCGTGTTCACGCTACAAGAGTGTTCTAAGTTGACTTATTACTACGCGACTTTGTCTTTTTCTTGTTTGCTGAAGAAGTTTCTTCGCTTTGTCCATTACATGTGGTCTCGTGGCTTTCTTTCGGAGACGGTTTGCACCGTAGGCAGCCAATAACTTGTACCGATGTGCCCTTTTTTTTGAGGGCCCTGCTTGCTGCAATTTCCGAGCAATTGAGACAACGCGCGCGCTTACAGGTTGTGCATTCGCTGAAGCGTGTTGATAAAAAGCTGGCTTGAAGCACGTGCACTTCGGAGTCACAGTCAGCACAAATGTTTTTGGCTCCTTCCGATGTGGCGTAGATACGCAGATCTCTAAATTGGTGATGCACCATGGGTCCCTGACACATTGCGGCGGCGATACATGAAATGCCTCCCCGAAACGCGTCCACACACACGTTATCTTTGTCGATTCCGCACTCGAGTTTTAATTGGTATTCAGTGGACGACTCTCCACTTTCCTTGTCTTCTTCAGGCGTGTCAACCTTTTTTAGTTTTAGTTCAGGACAGAGATGGGCCACGTCGGAAAAATCGAGCTCGCCGTTATCATTGCACTTGTCTAACCACTCTTCGATTGTGCCTCGAAGCAGTGTAGCTGCACTACGCGCTTGCTCTTCCGACTGTGCCTCGCCGCTTTCCAGCATTTCACGAACAGAATTCTCGTATCCAAGATTGAGCGCATCTGTGAGTTCTTGTTTTGACTTTGCAGTTTTTGCTCGTTTTGTAATGCCGCGTAGAGGTATTTTGGGATTGCGTGCGCTTATTTGTAGACCGGCGTATTGGCCGTTGCGAAGCCATCCCTCCACCGCATCCATCATGCGCAATAACGTTTGGCGCTTGGTGCTTACACTTGCAGAGGAGCTCGTTGCTGGCAGCATATCAATCTCGTTAGGCACCACAGAATCGTGCTCCAACATAGTGCTGCGCATAACACGACTTCGAGCTTCTGCAAGTGGACACATTGTTTTTTCGGATGGTCCAAAAATCGAGCTTACTGGATTAAAGTCCTCGCGCGTTGGACCCCAAAGCGACGAGATGCAACGCTGACCTACGCGCTGCCAAAACAGTATATTGTCGTTTGTTGCTTGTTCCATGTTTTGCGTTTTTGCATGTGTGCTCGCATCTTTCCATGCCGATTTAAGCACCAAGTCAATCGCGTAAAGGTTTTTTGGGCCCGCCTTCATAGGAGAAACTGCGGACCAATTGGACTCAAACAATGCTATCAATTCGCGATTTGCCCACAAGTCTTCCGTTGTTGGGTCTGAGAGTCCGAAACGGCGGGGATAACAAGCAAGGCGGCACGCAAACGCAATCAACAGCGGAAATCCTCCTGGCGTATGGACCATGTCGGGTAGAGCTCCGTCGAGGACAGGCTGAGATATGAGGCCGATAATTCCTTCAGCGGTCATGAGATCAGTAACAGCCATGGCGCTCATGGTAGCATGCAAAGCATCGAACGCGTTTTTGGAACCCTTTTCGATCTGTGAAGCGTATTTGGAACAAACAGCTTTCCAGTGTGCATAAGAGATGGGTTCAGCTGCACGATGTGGCTTGTCTTGCACATCGACGCCAGCAAATTGTCCAGCAAGCACAAATTGTGAAATGCCACCCGCTGCGGCATTTATCAGTTGGCTGTTCCCGCTTGCCGCCTTAAAAATAGAAAAGCTACTGGAACGCACTGCGTGAAAATGCTGCTCGTCAAGCACTGGCCATTCCGATTTAGCGTGTTTTGTATCCCAGTAAGGATCGTGATGATTAAACAGGCTTGGAAGCATGAGATGAAGGCTTCTTGCCGCTACGGTTTTTACGGAGGCTTTTTGTAATGCAACGACGTCTATTGGGATGTGTTCGATAGACTTTCTGTCATTCCAAATGATTGCAAATGTGGTTTGGTCATCGCCTAAGGGTCCACGACGCCGTGCGGCAAGTATGATCACGCGGGGCGATATCCTGGACGCGGATTCTATTAACATTCCTTTTGGGTACATACGGATCTGAAGGGTTTCATTTGAGGACAGCTGTATTGCAGCGCCCCAATACGCGGTGCACGCAAACGTCTGCGACGCGTTTCCCCTAACAATGATGCCGACGTTGGATTTTTTTGAAGAAAGGTACGCATGCAGAAAATTCTGTGTACGAATTGCCTCCGGAAGGTCGTCAAACGTGTCCCAATTGTTGTTATTATGAGCTGCTGCGAAAATGTGTGACATGTGCTCACCCTTCCGGGTTCGTTGGGTGCTGTGTTTTGGATATGGTATGAGGTTTCTTTAGCGCGAATATTTGACTTACCATACGCGGTACACGTACACAGAGACATTTGGACCTTTTTACACACGTATACACTCCGTCTATGTCGTGTTTAGTTTTCCTGAACCTCGCCATCTTTGCCATTCAGAATCTTGTCGATCTGCTCCTTGGGAACTGTGACAGCTGCCGAGACATCTTTGACGCGATCCCCAGAGAAAACAACAGCACCGCTCAGCGAGCGGTGCAGTTCCGGGTCGCTGCGAATGCTTCGCATTACGTCTTGGGGAGTGATTAATTTGCGATTGTCCTTGAGGGTGGCGTTACCCGAAACTTCAAGCAGTTCGGCAGCAAAGTACTCAAGTATGGCAGCAAGATAAATTGGTGCTCCACCGCCAATGCGTTTCATCATCTGGGTAGCACGCAAGTGGCGGTTAACTCGGCTAACTGGAAACGTCAGGCCTGCCTTTGCTGATTTTGAAACAGATTCCCTTTTTTTGCCATCAGCGGACTTGCTCATGATAGGCGGCTTCTTGCCTTTCGACTTCGATTTTCCCATACCAAACGCGGGTTTGGTGAAACTGGTACACTTAATATCAAGTGCAGTTGGAAAGAAGAAACCGATAGCGGGGCGCGGTTAATGATCCTTTCACATATAAGCACTCTGGGGTTGAACTGGTTGCGCTTGGAACTTGCGATCTGGCCACGGAAAGATCTCGTCGTCTATTTCTACGCCGTGATCGCGCAACCGCTGAATAGCTTGTGCTCGCGCGAGCCAGCCGACGCGCTTTCCGAAATTTAGAGCTCTCTGCACCTCGTCACAGACCCATTCAACTGGAAGGGACTGCGTTAGGTGCTCGTCAACACCACACGTGTCCATGGTCATCTCTGGGTGCTGTGCTTGGGGTTGATGTGGATGAGTTTCGTTAGAGTTAGCATGCGCTACTTCTCATAGCGCAAAGCGGTAGTAATTATAGCCGCTAAGTCTCCGACTGCTAAGTTGAGTTAGCAGTCAGTATCTCTGTCGGCGCCGCACACGAAAGTGCAGCACCCAACCCCTGATGCCGAAGCTGCGTTCTAGAAAGAAGCGTCCTACAGAGACCGATAGAGCCGTTGCCCTGGAAGAAACTGTCACGCAGCTCGAACAATTAGATTCCGATGCGCTTAGCCTTGTGTGTGAGCGGCTTAACATTGAGGAATCGAACCAGCTGACAGACGTCGGATGCGTCGAGGCCATCAAGGGCGTCCACCGCTGGGACTATGCGCTCAAGCGCATGCTCGGCACCAAAAAGTTTTTTGAACAACTTGATTTGTGGAAAAATATGAAAGAGCGCGGCATTCAGCCCGTAACGCTCAAGCGCATGGAGACGTTATGGCTTTGGGATTTTGAACTTGACTCTGAAACGGATTACTTACGCGTCTTGTGCGCATATGTCGGACTTGAGACGAGCGGTACGCATCTAGAGCTAATCGAGCGGCTAGAGGTGGTGCCAAGCATCAACAAATACAAGTCCGTTCTACAAACGCCTCTTTGGCATGCGAGAATCGCCAATGCCGCCACCTTCTTGGCATCCAACCCACCCAAGACTAGTCTAAAGCATCTGTGGCTGCAAGAGCTGACCACTGATGAACTCAAGTTAATGTGCAAAAGCTTGGGCATTGACATTGACGGCGACCACTTCAAACTGTTTGCGCGCCTCGATGCTGTGGCAGACATCGACCGCTACCACGGGTACCTTAAATCGAACTGGTGGTGGCGCGAAATCTCCAACCCCGAAAAGCTCCGGAAGAAGTTTGAAGAGTACAAGCCAAACGGGGAAAACCAAAAGCAGCTGGCGTATTCACACATCCCCACCACTGAGCCTGTGCGTCAAAAGTGGCTGGGATGCGCGCCCACATACGCAGTAAGTGGCATAGGCAATTCACTCACAGCTGACGCGTCAGCCGTTTCTAAGGAGGGCGACAACTAAGTGAATAAGTGAGCAGTGTTTTAAAAAAATCACACAAAAAGGTAAACCCAGCGCATACGTTAAACCGTTGCCGCCGCAGCCCATGGTAACACCCCCGCGCCAAGAACACATCCCAAAAGGGCGACTGAGTCCAACCCGTACGGCGGGGCGATGTTCATCTGAGCAAGAATCACAAAGTATAGGCCAACAACAAGCACCGCCGACGCAAACCATGTTGCAATGCGCTGGTTTTTGGTAAGGAGCGTAGCTTCGCACCGACAAGCGAAAAGCGGCGCCCAGATGAATACTGGAATGAAGTGTTGGGAGAAGAATGAGGCTGCTGTGACAGATCCAGTGGAACGTGTGTGAATTTCGGACACGTCATACGAGCCGTCTGTCGACATAAGAAGACACGCGGAAGCGGTGTAAAGACCAACCGCGAGAGATGATCCTGCAACTGTAATGATGCCAACAAGCGATTGCAGCACTTCACGCTCGCCAAAATAGTAGAGTGTTGTTAGCAAAAGATGCATCGCCAAAAGAGTTGTGTTACAGAGTAAGATGACAGATGTCGCGTGGCTCAGAAGGACCTCTATGCCCCAATCGCGTATATAAATCGTTTGGTCCCAAAAAAACGCAATCACATAAAGAAGCGACCCGGTCCATTGGTCCAAATACGTTGACCAATACACCGCGAGAATCATGGCCAACATGACGTAACTGGTGTGTCCGCCCATGCCCTCAAAGGAGCCGTGAAGTAGCACAAGTCCGAATGCAGTGACTGCAGCAAGAGTGCCAAAAATTAGTCCAGATCTGCTCCAGCTGAACTTGTCTGCTTCTTCTTGCGAGGTGATTCTCACACTTGGGGGAAAAGCCAATGCAAAAAGGCCCAGTGCACTTAGCCAAAGTCCAGCAAGGGGAATGTTTACGGATGCAAAACGACGCGACGTGGCAGCGACAGAGCACACCGCGTCGGCTGACTGACAGGACGCAGGCCCGTAGATTGCCTGCAAGTTGTCTATCTGCTCCCCGAACGTCAAGCCAGTGGAAAGAGCAGCAACTGCTTGAAAGAGTGCGGCCGACCCGAGTTGTAGCGTTATTGTGCCAGTACCACTTGCCAAATCATTAACGTGCTTGATCATCACAACCGCGCTACCCACACCAACCGCGCCCCCGAAAGTGACTGACACAGTGGCCACATCGCTTGCGTACGCGTATCCAAGTGTTTCAAAGGCTGTTGCATCGTGGCTTTCGCCTGGAGTCACGTGGAAGGATCGCACTTCGGAGGGGTGACGCAACCCACTTCGCAGCGTGCGTACACTGGTGTATAACAACAGTGCTCCGGATAGCATCGAAGAACTTGTCGAAACTTCTGTTTTTTGGTTCTTACCTTCTATCTTTTTAGCCTGCTCATCGACGCCGCCGGCCGAGTAAAGAAGAACAGCAGCGCTGCAGCATAGAGTAATAAAAAGGGCATCCCAGACACGCGTTTCTGCACCACCGTGATGCACTCCTGCAAGCCCCGCGGATATCAGAAGCACGCCGATGATAGGGCGCTGAAAAAATCCGTAGATCCCATTCTGGGGGTTTACAACCACTGGTGCAGCAAAGCAACACACAAGTACAAGTGCTGTGCCGCGTAGACTCGACGGCGCGTCCGCATGTTGCACTGAATCGATTGCAGTTAATGCGTCGGAAACTAGGGCAGCTATAAAAAAGGCCGATGCTGTTAATGCATTTGATTGTGCGGGCATTGTTTCTTTTACTTCTCACTTTTGATTCTCTGGCAATGGCTTGAACCACTACCCCTAGTTACTTCCTTGCATAGACTGCCATATCTATTAACTCAACCGATCACACATATCGCAAAACGCGCTCACTGGCCAATGCGATCGGCGAGATCGCGGCGGCTTTCATCGCCACTTTGGCGTCGAGGGCTTCTTGTGTCTCCTGCATTTGTTCGCGCTTTTGCGTGTGGATATGTTTCTGCTTTGTCCACGAATCGCCATTTTCTCCACGGCGACGACGACGTTCACGCGGTAGTGGTTCGCGGATGGCTGTGAATATGGGTGTCATCAGTTTTACATTCTTATCCCACGCATCGCGCTGTTTTGCTGCTCCGATAAGTTTGTCTTCGCGAGTTCCAAAGGCGGCTTCATCTGCTTCGGTCTGCACCGGGGAGATGGACTTGGCGCTGCGCTGATTTCCGTTGGCATCTACAATGTCGGCTGCAGAACTAACTCTGAGACAAAGACCACCTTCGTTTCGGCTAACTTGGCAAGACACGCCTTTTAGATCAGCTCCCATTGCTAGGTTGGCAACCTGGCGGAACTGGAATGGCTTCAAACCAATCAAGCAGGCACGGGCCTCGATGTTTCGTTGATCATTTCCAACAAACACCGGATCAATCACGGGTCTGCGAACGTTTGATGGGCTCGAAGCTCGCCAAGCGGGGCAAGGCGATGGTGGTGGTGCGAAGCCATCAGGCGAATGCACCAACCACGCCGCCTGTACAGCGCGATTTAGTGCATCCCTCATGTTGCTTGCACAAATATCTGACACGTTATGGGATCCGTCATTTAGGATAATGCATTCAAGTAGAGGAAGGACCCCATCACGCCATGCACAGATTGGCAATGACTGGTCACAAGCCGAACGGCGGAATGCCGCCCACCATGTGCGCCCAGCTTTGCAAGCTTTTTCGTCCACAAGCGCACAAAGGGGCGCGCCTAACAAACGGTCCGAACTTTTTGGACCACACGTATCCACATTTTGATCATTTAGTTGCTTGTGCACTCTCTTAACCAGAGCTGGAACAGCTTCCGCCCACGTGGTATGGATACAAAATTCGGAAATGTGCCAAGAAGAAGGGTACATGCAAGAGAGAAGAAGCACCGCGTCGGCGGCTAACACGACATAACCGTTGCTCAAGTTTTCGGAAAGCGTGTCGTTCATGATCCACGCGTCTATGGCACACCACAGATCTTGCAAATGGTTATCTGATTCAACTGACGCAATGCACCGCGCGAATAATGCGATTGCACAGGCGTTGTTGAAAAATGTGTCAATGTGTTCGTACGATGTTGCAAAGGGGTTGTCTGCAATAGTGGTCTGGCTGGGACGTCGAAGTAGTGGCTCGCGCACAATGGCCTCCTCTTCGGACGTTGCGTCTGGAAGATACGCTTTTCCGGTATGTGTTGACATGTAAGATGGGTCGCGCACACATAATCGCATAGACTGGTCAGCTGTGGCCTCAATGACAGGCGCAAGAGCTTGGGAAAATGCACTAAACGGAAGACAAAGCAACGAATCGACTGTGGGAGCATCCTGACGACCGAGGTGAGCACGTAGTGTTTCAAGCGCTTCAAGCATGTCATTGAGAGAGGCGTGTATGCCAGGAACAAGGTTGTGTGGTACCCCGCGTGTCTGTACGGGAGACTCGCAAAAATGCTTACCATCACCGTATTCCACCCAGTGAGAAGCAGCATACTCGGGACAGAGTTCGTTGGCCATCTCTTCACTCAAGGCCATGTTGCCATGTTGCCGTTTGTCGCTACGATAATTGTAAGCCATGTTTCCGGGGGGTGATATTCCCGTTTCAAAGCAACACCCATATGTTCCCGCATACGGAGTGGCAATAAAATTTGGCTCTAAGCCAGAAAGGCCGGCTGCATAAACATCATAAGCGGAAAGAAGCGCCAGGCGATGTGTGTCAGCGACTGCAATTTTTTTAGACGAGCAAATGGACGAATTAGCATGTCCAGCAGATATTGTTGAACCAACATTTGAAATGTATGTGGCCTGATGAGAAGCAGCAAAAATTGTTGCTCGGGCTTGCAAAACGTATTGCGCCACAGGAAGCTCGGCACGAAGGGCGCGTAACATTTCTGGAACACGCGTCGCCGCATCGCCACACACGTGCAGTGCCATGCCAACGTCTACAGTAGTTGTGCCATCCTTGTTAAGTGGTAGTTTTTCTCGTTCTGCAACAGGTAGAACCTCCACATTGAAATCTACGATTGTGAGCAGAGGCGGAGGCTCGCTGTTAATAATCGGCGGCGTCTCTTTGTTCAACTCCTGACTGGTTGCATAACCAAGACGCACTTTACACGGGTCGTTTTTTCGGGATTTGAACATGAGCCACGTTCGCAATTCCTCGTTGTAGCCGATTCCAAACGCAAGACGCGAGGCTGGTGTGCATAGAGGCTCGATCCTTTCCGGAAACTCGTGTTCGCCATCTCGCAAACTTGACGAATCGGCCTGTAGAACCGGTGGACCGTTGTTTTTGCTACCACTTGGGGTCCCGGCTGCGAGAGCCACAAACTCTTTGTAAAGAAGTTCACCAGCCTCGATTTGCGACGGGTGCATGCGTATTCGCGTCTTCATGGAAATTGTAGAGCGAGTAACACCAGATATCGCGGTTGTCAACGGTATTTCCACTTGTCCCATGACCACTGCGCCAATACGATCGGCTGCAATTGCAGCGTGCTTTCCGCCTTCGTTTTCAATGATCGCTCCATGTTGAAGACGTTCCAATACTCCAGGAACACCGTTATTTTCTCTGGTTCTGGGATCGAACTGCATGTTCGCAACACTCCATGCCAACTTGATTTCGCAATCGGGCTGCACTGACGGCGTCGCAAGCATGCAGGCGTGTATTGATGTTGTGTGTGCATCGTCGATGGTGCGTGTGTGTCCATAATAATTGTTTCCTTTCCAACGCCATTGCATTGCCTTTGGCATGCGCTCTTCTTTGTAACCCACAAATTCTTCTGCAAGACGTTGAGCACTGCGCTCCGCGTTTTGCTCGGAAATGCTCTTGATAACAACGTTTGAAGCGACACCCGTTTCACCTGCCTGTTGACGAAGCGTGGCATCTGCAGCAGCTTTGGCAGCGCGTTTTGAATATGCAACAAGAGTCATTAAAACAGAAGCCTTGTCACAGCGAAGCGATTCGTACCACCAATGAATCAAACCCGCCGAATCGCTAGTGCTGGCCGATGAACAACCTTTGGCTCCGCGTTTCCGCTTAGTGGCAAGCACTTTTTGTGAATCGGCTCGCAGTTTGGCTTCTTGTGCGTCGAGTGCATCGGATTCGGCGGGTGTCGGCGGGATACAATCGCCAAACGGAGTTTCAATAAGTGCGGGTTTGGTATTTTGCGTATTTTTTGGGATGCCGGTATCAGAACTTGCAAGGACCGGCGAGGGCGCATCCTTCCCCTTTTGCTCTTTACCACTGTTTTTTTGCTGCAGTTGCTGTTGCTGTTGCTGTTCAAGTCGTGCTTGATGTGCAAAGTCATGTAAAAGAATGCTCGCCTCTATGCACTCTTTTTGTGCATTGGCTTGTATTTTGGTCTTTTGGGCGACAAGAGCATTGGATTCGGCGGGTGTCTCCACTGGGTTAGGCGCCAGAACAGGCGAGGGTGCATTTTCTCCCTTTTGCTTTTTGCGACTGTTTTTTTGCTGCAGTTGCAGTTGCTGTTGTTGTTCGAGTCGTGCTCGGCGTGTGATCTCCGCGCGACCGTAGTTTTCAAAAGCCGTTGCTGTTTGGTAGTCCACGTCGGTAAGGGGGGTTTCTCGCAGCAGTGCGCGCCCCTCTGGGTGACATCCCAAATAAACAACCAGTACCCAGCTTGCCCATACTGGATCGAGAGCAAACTGTCCGGGTGCCATGATGGCGTTGCATATTCCCTCTAGCATACAATTGTCTGAACCCATGCGCTCGCTGATTGCAGACCGTTCCAGTTCTTGGGAGGCAAGCTGTTTTGCGACGGTGAGTACAGAACCTTTACCAAGCTTTGCAGGGGATGCGTTGTAAACAAGTTGCGAAGATATGCACACACCAAACAAATTGTCGATGTTTTCGATATCTTGCCAGTCAATCTTCCAAAGTGAACACGGATTTGCAGCGTTTGTGGCCATGGGATTACTCATCACGAGCCCATCACGAGAGATAGCAAGCATGCGTGCCCATGCCATCGACATTGCCACCGCGGAGCACTGCGCAGAAGCGGCCTGACTAATGGACTTGCAGTTTATTCGGCTCGTCTGGTTGGCCGCCCCCTGTGTCTTCTCGCGCTGTGTGACTGAGCTGTTTACGGCATTCGACTTAATAGCTGCTGCTGCTAATTGCGCGTATTTTGCTGGTACACACAAAGCTGTACCCATTAGCCATGTTGGTGCCAAATTATTAGTGTCCACGTTTTTGCTTTTGATTGATACCAGGTGATTCATTCGCGCCTGCGCCCCCTCACCTCCGCCTTCTGCGCGTACAGCAGGCCCCTTTCCCGTGGATGCACTTTGCAGCCGGAAACGTTGTTGCATGTCTTCGTTATCAACGCGCACTTTTTCTAAACCGCGCTCGGTTGTCAAAAAGTGTTGTCGTTGATGCACAGTTTCCTCCGCATTCTTGAGGACGGCTACGCTTGGCTCACTTGGACGAGCCATACGCGAGGCGCGTTTGCAACTTGCTTTTTTCAATCGCACAGAGGTGGCCATTCCGGAGACGCGTTCCGGAGAACGGTGTTTTTTTGTTGCGTGCGCACTTGTGCACAATACATTGTCGCGTTCGATAATCCCAAGACTGGGCGAACCACGCGGTGATGCGCATGGCGAAGGGGCGAGCTCCGGAATGAGACTGGGCGATACTGGTCGAAACAGATGTGGCGGGGTCTCAGCCTTAACGCCGTGTACAGGACTTTTTTCTCCATGACGTCGCGAAGGCTGATATCTTACCAGAGACGGACTGATTGGTGGCTTCTGAAGGCGCGTTATCATTTTTCAACGTTTGGAAAACGCGTTTCAGTGAAACGGTGCAAAGTTGCCAGGGGGTCACCTAGCGGAGTTTGAGTGCTGCTAACGAGAACCCGTAAACTGTCAGCAAGGCTTCACCCGGGAAGTGTTACAACTAACGAATTTCTTACTGTTTAACCGTTGTTGACATATGCCCCTTTCAGGTTGCAAGATTGCGCTTAGTATTAACCAGAATGAACAACACGTGGTGTGCTACGGCGCTAACCAAACAGTTAGACACTCGGTCATGCCATGGCAAACAATGGATCATGCTTTTACATTTAGCATGTGGCAACAATTACAATTAAGAATCAACGCAATGAGGTTTGAGGTGCCACTAGTTCAAGACCGCGAACCACTTTTGCCTTCTATAGATGCGGCAAATCTCCAACAAGCCGGACAACGAGGAGCTGAATTACTCACTACAGCACGCAGAGGTGCATTAAATGCAATACAACAAGTAACGCAACAAGTGGCGGGCCAACTAGCAACAATGTCAACAACGACGTTGTCTGTTATTGCCGGAGTTTCAACAGTGGCCGTTGTTTCGGGTGTCACTGCAACTGTCGTTGCAGTGACAAGCTCCGCAAGCACAACACAGCCAGCTCCCTTTGCACCACCGCCCTCGCAACCTTTGCCTTCTCCACCACCACCCTTTCCACCGCCTTCACCACCGCCTTCCCCTCCGCCTTCGCCACCGCCCTTTCGGCCA
>CEQY01042204.1_pt1 | contig 14866 bp, 19 predicted proteins | sample 361391 | NCBI WGS metagenome assembly CEQY01 (sample SAMEA2621075, study PRJEB7988) | marine metagenome | isolation source: saline water (ENVO:00002010), including | reverse complement strand
AAAAAAGTATTGAAGAATGTGCAAAAATTGAAGATCCTAATCTTAGACTAAAATGTTATGATAGTTTTCTGTTAAGTTCTGCACCTCAAGAAAAGAAAGATATTGCGCCATCTATGGAAAAGGCAGAAAATTTCTATAAGCCTCCCCCAAATAAAATAATAATTGAGCCGATCAAATCTTCTTCACCATCTGTTGAGCTCAAAGAGGCTCAAATAAAAATTCAAAAAACTGAAGAGGAATTAAAAAAGGTAAAAAGTGAATTAAAGAAAGCACAGAAAAAAGAGAAACAACTCAGAGAAGCTGAGAAAGATGTTATAGGCACCATAGTTAATGTAAAGAAGGTTGGAAATTATAAAATTGATATCATCCTTGATAATGGTCAGGTTTGGCGATCCGTAGAGTCGATATATAAGAGGTTGCCAGTTAAAAAATCACAAAAAGTAACAATATCTAAAGCTGTGTTTAGTGGACACATTCTCAAAGTATCCGGTAAAAAAGTTGCTATGAGAGTAAGAAAAATACGTTAATTAATGACTGCGATTTCTGTGAATGAGGTTTATGCCATTGGAGCGCCAATAGTTTTGGCGATGATCTTTTTTGAAATTTTGGTTTCAAATTTTCAAAATCAGAATCTTTATAAAAGGAGTGATACTCTCTGTACTATTGGCTTGCTTTTAGGAAACATAATTGTTGCTTTTGCAATCAAAGGATTAGTCTTAGCTTTTCATATTTACTTATATCAGTTTAGGGCCTTTGACTTCGTAAATCAGATTCCCATTTGGGCATTATGGATCATTACTTTTATTAGCATTGATTTGGTTTTTTACGTTTATCACAGAATGTCTCATCGCATAAGATTTCTCTGGGCAATTCACCTTAGTCATCATTCAAGTGAGGAAATGAATTTTGCTGTTTCATTTAGACAGGCTTGGTTTGGACCAATTTCAAAGATACCCTTTTTTATGATATTGCCCTTGCTAGGATTTGATCCAACTATCATTGCTGTTGCTGGAGTAATAAGCACCCTATGGGGAATAGTTGGACATACTCAAGTTATAGGTAAATTGGGACCACTTGAATTGATTTTTAATACTCCATCTCATCATAGGGTTCATCATGGCTCAAATAAACAATATATAGATAAAAACTACGGAAATTTATTAATTATTTGGGACCGAATGTTCGGCACCTTTGAACCAGAAGAAGAGGAAGTAAAATTCGGACTTGTAAATAATGTAAATACTTTCAATCCAGTTAAAGTTACCTTTATAGCTTGGATGTCTATTATTGAAGATTTAAAGAAGAAGAATAGTTTCTTTGAAGCAATAAAAGTAATTTTTGGTCCCCCAGCCACCCATGTAAAAGAATAATTCTAAAAAGAAATTTTTTTAAGCGTGTTCAAGACCTAATATGACAAATGATGTTTATAAAATATTAACTAAAGATGAATGGCAACAAGGTAAAGCCTCATCAAAAATAATTACCAAGCTAGATCTTAAAGATGGTTTTGTGCATCTTTCAACAGCATCTCAACTAAATGCATCTCTTTCGTTATATTTCGCAGATGAAAGCAGCGTCGTTCTTGCGCAGATCAATCTATCTAAAATTAAAAATAATCTTAAATATGAAGTTTCAAGTAACACCAATAATAGAAGTGGGAAATTTCCACATTTTTATGGCATTCTTAAAACAAATATGATTTTGAAAACATGGCAACTTGAGAGATCAGCATTTTGCTTACCTCAAGAAGTGCTATTGCAAGCAGAGCAATAATACATGAAGGATTTAGAAGTAATATTAAAAAGATTTGATCAACCTGATGAGATTACAAACTTTCCAAAAGGCAAATTTGAAAAAATTACTATCAATAATATGGTATTAGGAAGAGCGACTTATCAACCTGGATGGAAATGGTCTATAGATGTCGGACCCGATGTTGGAAAACCCTTTTGTGATGTGGAGCATGTTGGCATGGTCGTTTCAGGAAGTGCAACAGCGTCATTCCCAGATGGAGGCACCACAGTTATGGAAGCAGGAGATATCTTTTATGTTCCCTCTAGACCGCACGATAGTTGGGTGGTTGGAGATGAGCCATATGTTTCGATTCATTTCCTTGGCGCAGATTCGTATGCTAAATAGCCAATCAATGCGTTAGAATAAATTTTCAGAGCCTTTTTTAATGTTCTGGAAAATTTATGAAAATTCTTAGAGAGGAGTTCGAACTTAATTGTCCAGCAAATGAATTGTGGGAAATTTTGTCTGACGTAGGAAGAAGTGACTGGGTCCCCTCAATAGAAGAAATTAAGTTGAATGACGACTGTCGGTATTTTGAAATGGAAGGGATGGGCAAGATTACTGAAAAAATTCTTAAGTGTGATGACCAGGAAATGATACTTCAATACTCTGCTATTGAGACACCCGTGCCCATAAAGCATCATCTTGCGACAATGCAAATATTTCCAATCGGTAAGCAAAAGTGCTTGTTGTCTTGGATTACTGAGATCTCACCAGATATTTTTTCAAAAAGCATCCATCAAGGTATGCTAAGTTCAATTGATGGGATTAAAAAAGTCATTTAGAAATGCTTTGCAAAATTTGTGGTTCAGAAGAAATTGTAAGCTTTCAGACCTCTGATCAAAAAACTTACTGGAACTGTCAGCATTGCAACGGCAAATTTTTAGACGAAGAGTTTTTGCCTTCAAGTCTTGATGAGCAAGAGCGTTACTTAGAGCACAATAACGAAATAAATGACCCAGATTATAGATCTTTCTTATCTAAGCTTGTAATACCCTTAAAAGAAAAAATTTTGCCGAACTCTAGGGGACTTGATTTTGGATGCGGTCATGGTCCTGCTTTAGCTGATATTTTGAAAAAAGATGGCTTTGAGATTTTTCTATATGATCCTTTCTTTTATCCAGATAAAGATGTTTTGACAAAGCAGTATGATTTCATTACTTGCACAGAAACTGTAGAGCACTTTCATAATCCTTGGAAAGAATTTAATACATTGAATAGTCTTCTTAAACCAAATGGATGGCTAGGCATCATGACTTCATTTTTAACTACAGATGTAAAGTTTGAAAATTGGTATTATCGAAGAGATCCAACTCATGTAACCTTTTATTGTGAAAAAACCTTTCAAGTGATTGCTTCTCAGAGGAATTGGATATGTGAGATTAGATCAAATGATATAGCTCTTATGAGAAAAGATTATGAATAAAGCACCATCTTCTTTTATACAGCGTTTAAAATTTATTGGGCCTAGTATCATTGTAACTGGAAGTGTTGTTGGTAGCGGCTCTATAGCTTTATCACCATTGCTTGGTGCTGCCACTGGTTTTGCTTTGCTATGGTGGCTTTTATTAAGTCTTTGGAGTAAACCATTAATTCAAGCTGAAATAAGTCGCTATGTAATTGCTACAAATAAGACTTTTTTAGAGGCTTTTTCAGATATGCCTGGACCAAAAACAAATCTTAGAGGCAAACAAGCCTCTTGGCTAGTTTGGTTTATGTTTATTGGAGTAGTGCCTTCTGTAGCAGGCATGGGAGGACTCGCTGGAGCTGTAGCCGAAGCAGGACATATGATGGCGCCAATATTAAGTTTGCAAACATGGGTTATAACTGCATGTTTAATAACCTGGTTTATTTTATATCTTGGAACTTATCAAACACTAGAGAAAGTTCTTCTTGGGATGGTTTTCTTTTTTTCTGTGGTTACATTGATTATTGCTATTGCAATGCAATCGACTCAATATGCAATTACTGGTCCTCAAATTCTGGGTGGCTTCACATTTACATTTCCATTTGAACACGCGGCCCTTGCTTTAGCAGTTTTTGGCTTTACTGGAATTAGTTATGGAGAAATTATGGCCTACACTTATTGGTGTTTAGAAAAAGGTTATGCTAAACATGACAATGACTCAAACGAAGTGAAGGCATGGATAAAAGTCATGCAAACAGATGTTTGGGCTACAGTTTTTTTTGTTACCATTGGCACTCTTCCATTTTTTCTATTGGGCGCAGCTGTGTTAAATACTTTAGGTTTATATCCGCCACCCGATGGCGATATTATTCAAACTCTTTTAAATATGTTTACCTCTGTCTTAGGAACCTGGGCTAAATGGTTTTTCATTCCTTTGGCTTTCTTTGTGCTTTTTTCAACTTTACTTTCAGGAACAGCCGCTTTTACAAGAACTATCTCAGACTATTTAATTTCAATTGGATTTGTTGAAGAGCAAGAAAATACTCGCAAGCACTTAATTAAAATTATCGCATTCGTTATACCCTTATTTTCCTGTATAGCTTATTTTTTATTACCCAATCCGATAACTTTATTATTAATTGCAGGAATCTGGGCAGCTCTTGGTCTTCCAATTATAAATATAGGAGCTATATATCTAACAAGTAAACTAAGTTTGGAATTGCAACCAAAACCAACTACAAAGATGATTTTATGGATAACTTTGTTCTTGCAGGTTTCGATGGCATTCCTAATTTTATACAGTCAAATTATTGGATTAAGTTAATTTAAATTTTTAAAAGCTCTTTTTATGTCTTAAAATGCTCGACTAATTTGAGAATCAACCATTGAAAAAACGTAACAGCAAAAGATATATAATTCATCCGGAAGGATGGAAGTTTGCTGGAGTATTTTTCATATGCTCAACAATGCTTGTCTACTTATCTGCGTCAATCTTAATACCATCAATTGGATTTTTTCTTACATTCTTTGTTTTATGGTTTTTTAGAGACCCTCAAAGAAATATTCCAGAAGACAAAAATCTCATCATTAGTTCAGCTGATGGAAAGGTGTGCTTAATTGATAGGGCATATCCCCCAGAGGAGCTGCGAATGGAAGCACAAAAGATGAAGAGGATTTGTGTTTTTATGAACGTGTTTAATGTTCATATAAATAGAAGCCCTGTCCAGGGCAATGTTGAGGAGATTGTCTATAAAAAAGGAAAGTTTTTAAATGCGAGCTTAGATAAAGCTAGCGATAAAAATGAAAGAAATAGCTTAATTTTAAGCACTCAAAATGGAACAAAAATTATAGTTGTGCAAATTGCAGGCCTCATAGCTAGGAGGATATTAAGTTTTGTCTCGTCAAATGAAGAGCTCTACCAAGGAGAAAGATTTGGTTTAATAAGATTTGGCTCCAGGGTTGATATTTATATGCCATTGGATGCTGTTGAGAAATGTAAAGTGGGAGACAGGGTCGTTGCTGGAGAATCAATTTTAGCCTCTCTTGTATAGAAAATGAAAAAGCTAGATTTAAAGGTACTTCTTCCAAATATTATTACATTGTCAGGCTTAAGCTTTGGCCTCAGCTCAATTAGATTCGCTTTAGAAACAGATTTTAATCTAGCCATTATTTGCATTTTATTTGCCGGGCTGTGTGATGTTTTAGATGGCATGCTCGCAAGACATCTTCAAAGTGAATCAGATCTTGGAGCACAGCTAGATTCCTTATCAGATTTTTTAAGTTTCGGCATTGCTCCGGGGTTATTAATTTACATGTCGATCTTTAATCAAGCTAGCATAGGTGCATTTGCTGCTTTAGCTTTTATAATTTTTTCTTGTTTAAGACTAGCTTTATATAATGTAAGGCTTGAAGAATCTAAAACTGTAGATGGTGATCCCGAACATTTTTTCAGCGGTATTCCAACTCCAGTTGGAGCAATTTTAGTTATTTTGCCATTAACTCATTCATTTATGGGTTACGATTGGGCTTATGAGAATCTGAATTTTGTAGCTGGATACATTATTCTTATAAGCGGGTTACTCGTCAGTAGAATTCCAACCTTTTCAATAAAAAGAAAACAATTTTTTATTCAATCAAAGCTGATCTTTTTTATCGCGTTTTCTCTTATCGCATTAAGCATGATTAATTTTCTATGGATTACAATTAATGTTTTTGCTCTGATTTACCTCTTAACAATACCGCTCTCCATTATTGCTTGGCAAAACGGCTCAAGGTAAGCCCTACTAAATTAAGTAGGGCCTTTGAATCAATATTATTTATTTTGTATATTTATAGTAACCCTCTGTTGGAATCATTATGTGCGCATAATCTGTATCACGCATCATTACGTATGGTTCACCATGCATGAAGTCATCTGTAAAATTTTCTATTTCAGAGACATCTTTAGGAATTAACATTAAATGTGGACCCGATTCAATCCACTCACCAGGAGTCGAGTCCTCTTTGTTCAAAACCAATGGAGTTGTGTTGTCTTCTCCAACATCACCATGCAACATCCACATAAAGGTATAGCGAGATAGTTGTGGTTTCTCATTTTTCATGAATGCTGCCATCCATTTTGCGCCCTCAGCATCAAAACAGGCGGGCATAGCATCATGTGCATTTTTCCAACCTTTGGCAGGAACCGGTCTTGGATTTCCTGCTTGGCATGTCCAACCGTTGGTTCCTTCTCTTATTACTTTTCCATTGCTACCGATTATGGTTGCCTTGTCGCCCAAGAATGATGGAGCTGCAGTTGAATAAGCCCATATTTGCCATTTATCAGAGGTATGAGACCCGTAGGGTTCATATGCTGAAAGGGACACAGTGACAGAAATTATCAACAGTGAAAATAAGCTAATTTTTTTGTACATTTTCATTTCTCCTGTAAACACAATATAGTAATCCATGATTAATATAACCATGAAAATATTTCTTAAGATTATTGCATATTTATTCATTGCAACAACACCTATACAAGCATTAGTTGTCCTATGGGGTATTCAAGTTGTGCTCACATCTGATTATGGGGTCATAACATTGACTCAAATTGAATTTATAAATAACTATCTAACAATTTTACTCCCAATCGTTGAGTGGCTTTATTTGTGGTTTTGGAATACTTGGTTGGACTTCATCTTTTCATTGCCACTAATTATTGCTCAATCACTCAAGGCAATTGTCAGCACTTGGCTTGGTTTTTGGATATTAAAAAAAATAAATTAAAATTCACTCATGTCAGCATATCTGTCTTTACTTGCAGCAATTGTTTTTGAGGTTATAGGAACATTAATGCTTCCTCTCACAAAAGAGTTTTCTGAAAAACTTCCAACTATAGTGATGAGTATGTGTTATTTTATTTCTTTCTATTTTTTAACTTTGGCATTAAGAGTAATACCTCTTGCTATTGTTTATGCTTGTTGGAGTGGCCTTGGTGTTTTATTTATAGCTATTTTATCTTATTTGATTTATGGACAGACATTAAGCTGGCAAGTAATTTTAGGATTATTCTTAATAGTAAACGGAGTAATTCTTGTTAATATATATTCTAATCAATAATTTACATTCAACTATCACATGTCAGATTCAATAGCATCCATAACTCATGAAAATGATGTTTCAATAATCAAACTTGATGATGGAAAAGCAAATGCTTTTTCATATGAAATGCTCACTAAAGTTAACGAATTACTTGGACAGGTCCCAAAAGATTCTGGCGCACTCGTTATTACTGGAAGAGATGGATTGTTTTCTGGAGGATTTGATTTAAAAACAATGGCCACCGGTGATATGGAAAAAATTACAAAGATGGTTCATTTAGGATATCGTTTGCTCGAAGATCTTTACTCCTTTGATCGACCAGTTATAGCTGCAGTCTCCGGTCATTCAATCGCATTAGGTTTATTTGTGGTGTGTTCAGCAGATTACAGGATCGCAATAGATGGTGAATATATATGTCAAGCAAATGAAGTTCGAAATAATATGGACATTCCAACACCAATAATGGAAATTCTAAAGGCAAGAGTTAATAAAAATTATTTTTATCCTGCTGTTTATCATTCTGACGCATATTCAGTTCAAGACTCAATTGCAGTTGGTTTTATTGATGAAGTTGTTACCGAGACCGAGTTTATGAGCAGAGTAATGGAAAAAGCAAAAGAACTTGCATCTCTCCCACATCCTTTTTATGCAAGCACAAAAAAATCTGCTCAAGATGATGTAAGAAAAAAAATATCAGATGCCATAGAAAAATATGAAAATCTTACAGCACTCAAAAAATAGAACTAGATACTAAAAACATATAGACTACCCAAAATGAGTAAATACAAAATTTTTATTCCTGAGCATTTGCGTGCATATAGACCTAAATTATTAAGATGGTTAGGTGCATTCTTGATGAAGATAACTGGTTGGAAAACTACAGGACACCTTCCCAAAGATGAGCGGGTGGTGCTTATTGCTGGTCCACATACTTCAAATTGGGACTTTGTTCTGGCTATGTCACTTATCTTAAGTCTCGATGTAAATATTCATTGGGTAGGCAAGCATTCCATATTCAAAAAAGGATTCCGTAGATTGTTAAGAAAAATGGGAGGCATTCCTGTGAATAGAGCAAATCCGGAAGCTCTAAAGCAAGAGATTTTTAACATAACTGAAAAATATAAAGGATTTGTTATCGCAATTTCTCCGGAAGGCACTAGAAAAAAAGTTGCAAGATTAAAAACAGGTTTTTTACGAATTGCCAATGAGACTAATAGCAGGATTATGATGGCAGGCATTGATTTTTCTAATAAAACTATTGAGCTCGGAGATTTTTTTAGCCCATCAGGCGATGTTGATAAAGATCTAAATTTTATAAAAGAATATTTTGCTAACTTTGCTGGGAAGCGTCCAGAACTATCATAATCACTCAAGAGATTTTTTTTGAGTAATAAGAAATGAACTCTAATTACAGATTACATCTATTAAAAGCTCCAGATTACAGTGAATTCGAAATTCAGTCAGTATTCAAGCTTAATCAGCTCAATACTCCGGAGGTTGGATCGCTTGAGTCTCTTGAGTATCTAGAAAAGCTAATCGAACTCAGCGCATATAATTTATTAGTAATTCATGATGAAGAAATTGTTGGATTTATAATTTGCTTGCGAGAGGGCACGGATTATGGATCAGAAAATTACAAGTTTTTTACAAAAAGATTAAAAAAATTTCTTTATGTAGATAGAGTTGCAATTGACGAATGTCACCGTCGACTGGGTATAGGCAAAGCTATTTATGATGATATTTTCGCTCATGCCAAAGATAAAAAATTACCAATAGCATTAGAGGTTAATACCCAGCCTGTAAATCAACCATCATTAGATTTTCACGAGAAGATGGGATTTGAAAAAGTTGGAACCAAAGATTTTGAAGATCATAGCGTTGCATATTTTTTAAAATAATTTGATGAAACTTTTCTTTGTTTTTTATGTCCTAACATTTTTTTTTGTTGGATGTAGCGAAGTTTCTGAACCCCCGATAAAGATAAGTGATTTTAAGAATGATATTTCTGCAAAAAATTTAGGCAAGAGGTTAATGGACCTTCCTTATGGTTTGAACTCCATGGAGTCAAGATCAGATGAAGTGCAGGAAATATTTATTGCAGTCCATGGTGGCAGCAGTGAGGGATATGAATGGATCTATCCCTTAAAAAAAATTAATACAAAATCGAGACACATGTATTTTTTTCGTTGGCCCGCTGATGGTTGTTTTCAAAACTCGGCCGAAAATCTGGAGAACGAAATTACTGATATTTTGACTTTTGATGACTCTTTGAAAAAAATTACATTAATCGGACACAGCTATGGAGGTATATTAGCTACTCATCTTTTAAAAAACTGGAATTTAGCGACTCCCCTAGAGATTCATGTGGTAGCCTCACCTTTGTTAGGAATAAGAATGCTAAATTCAATTTGTGGCTATAAACCAATTTCATCTATACCAAAAAATTCCACTCTTTATGAATGGAGAACTCAGCAACATTTAGATAATGTGTATAAAGATCTCGATGTAGATCCACAAAAAATAGAGCTTAATGAGAGTTATGTCACAACACTTCCAGATACTTACAAAGACAACCGACTCGGCCATAACTGGTCTATCAGCTGGGTTGCAGATGAAGCTTTCTAATTTTTTTTATAGTGCTATTTAATGTCATCAAACCATAAGTTAAACTTAATTTTTTTTGAAAAAGTTTCAGTATGAAATTACCTAAAATTTTACAAGACCATCTATCAATACCAGTTATTGGAGCTCCACTTTTTTTAGTGTCAGGGCCTGAGTTAGTAATTGCACAATGTAAGGCTGGAGTTGTTGGGTCTTTTCCTGCTTTAAATGCTAGGCCTCAAAATGTCCTTGAGGATTGGCTAATAAGAATAAAAGATGAACTAAATCAAGCAAAAATTGATAATCCAAATCTGCCAATTGCTCCTTTTGCAGTAAATCAAATTTGTCATGGTTCAAATGACAGATTAATGGGAGACATGGAGCTATGTGTTAAGCATGAAGTGCCAATAATTATCACATCTTTAAGACCACCGGAGGAAATTGTTACCGCAGCTCATTCATATGGAGGTCTTGTTTATCATGATGTAATAAGTGTTAGACATGCAAAAAAAGCTGCAGACCAGGGTGTAGATGGTTTGATTTTGGTCTGTGCTGGAGCTGGAGGCCATGCTGGAACATTATCTCCTTTTGCTTTAGTGCGAGAAGTTAGAGAATTTTTTGATGGGACCATAATCCTTTCTGGTTCAATAAGCTCCGGGAGTGCAATTGCATCTAGTCTAGCTTTGGGAGCAGATCTTGCATATCTGGGAACCAGATTTATTGCTACTCAAGAAGCAAATGCTGATCAAGGCTATAAGCAAATGCTTATCGAAAGTACTGCAGATGACATCGTCTATTCCTCTTTATTTACTGGCGTTCATGGTAATTATTTAAAAGGATCTGTTGAAAATGCTGGATTAGATCCTAATAATCTCCCTGAGGCAGATAAATCATCAATGAATTTTGGCTCCGGCGGCAATACTAATGCAAAAGCTTGGAAGGACATTTGGGGCTCCGGTCAAGGTATTGGCTCAATAAAAGATTCTCCCTCAGTTCAAACTTTAGTAGATCAACTAACTGTTGAATTTAGAGATGCCGTTGAAGATTTAAAGCAAAAATCTACTAATTAATCTCTAGTTATAAATCTCCATCTTTTCTATGCTCACTGCGGTCGACTTCAAATTTTTCACCATACCTTGCTTCAAGCTTATCTTGATTTTCTTTGATCACTTCATATGGATCAAGTTTCAATGCCATACATGCTGTAGTCCAATACCACATAATATCGCCAAGCTCTCTTTTCATATGGAAAATATTATCTTTCGATGTTGGCTTTCCTTGAAGCAACATTTTCTTTACTATTTCTACAAATTCACCTGTTTCACTTCCAAGGCCTAAAGCCGCTGTGAGCAATCTGGCTGACTCAATTTTTGAAGTTGAGTCAATTTCTTTCATTCTGTTATTTAAAACATTTTGATCTAAACTTGGCTCACTTGTAACTTTCGTAACAAATTCACCATAATGATTTAAAAAATTTTTAACTTCTTGCATGTTTTGCTCCATATTTCATTTTTAATAATTTTAAACAAATAATTTTCCATAGGGATTTTCATTACAGTCAATCTCTTCAAAAGATAATGAGCTAGTTGCTAAGTCTAAACTTTTTATCTTTTTTGTATTTAAGTCCAGACCAATTTTTTCTCCAAATTCACTTACTGTTCTATGTTTACCAATACCAAATGGATCCTCTAATTTATTTGAAATTAAATTAGACAACCTTGATTTACTTTTTTTATCTAACTCAGTCCATTTCTCAATTCTATTTTTTTCGTCCTCTTCATCCCAATGCAATTTTCTAGGCAAATTATTTACGTCAGTATAAAAATGAAATAATGGAGCCTCAGGAATGTATATAGCATTCCAGTTATTTGTAAATAGCCGAATGGCTAGACTTAGTTCCTCACCATGAAAATAAAATTTTGGATCATAGGGTATATCTTTAACAAACTTGCCTTTAGCAAAAATAAAACCAGCTGCTATAAGGAACCCCCTCAGAGGATTAAATGTTTTAGAGGGGAATCCATGTTGTCCTGAATAATGTCCATCTTCAAAGATTTTCTCTTTTTGGAATGCAATTCCCCAAGTTACTTTACTAGATGTATCGAGATGAAATGAACTTAGGTCGTCATTTGGCTCAAACTTTCTTGGATAGCCAGTTATTAGAAAATTATTTTTTTGAGCTCTTTCCAGCCAAAAATGATTTTCTAAAAGTATATGATCCCAATCTAATGCGAAAATCGTATGAGAGTCTATCTGAAGAAAGAAATCTTCGTCAGAGTAAAAGTTCTGTATACGACCTCTTGCCCAGCATGGGCCTTTTGCTATTACAGGATCCAATAACTCATACTTAATTTGATTTTTAAAAGCTAAACCCTTTAGGTCAATGCCTTTGTCGGACTGTTCGCAAACACCAAAAACTAAATTGTCTTTATATCTTGCATTTGTATAGGCACTGCAAAGAGTCTCAAGCAACAATGGATCTTGGTAAGAAGCAACAGAAATAAAAATTTTCATATATGCCAGAAGCAATCTTTAAATTACAATTATCTAATGAAAGACCAAGAATTTCCAAAAAAGATTGCTGATAATGTTTATTTATTCTCATCAGATCCAATTGTGTATTTAGTAAAAAATTTTATTAGCAATCAAGAGTGCGATGCATTTATAAAAGAAGCAGAAGGCAATTTAAAAGACTCAACTGTTATAGGAACAGAAAAAGAAATAAAATTAGCAGCTAGAACAAGCAAAAATTGTTGGATTGAACATGATTCAAACGATTTAATTCTTGAGGTAAGCAAGCGATTATCAATTCTAGTTCAGATGCCGATCCGAAATGCTGAACAATATCAACTTGTTCATTATGGAGTTGGAGGAGAATACAGAGCTCACTTCGATTCTTTTGATTTTGAATCTGTGGAGGGAAAGAAAAATTGGGAGCCAGGAGGACAAAGGATGCTGACTGTTATTGCCTACCTAAATGAGGTTGAAGAAGGAGGAGGCACAGATTTTCCAAAGCTTGGTTTTACGATCCCCCCAAATAAAGGAGATGTTGTAGTATTTCATAATACCTTGAAAGATGAGACCCATTCCAACTATCCAAAGATACATCCAAAATCTTTGCATGCAGGCATGCCAGTATTATCCGGAAACAAATGGATAGTTAATCTTTGGTTTAGAGAAAATTTGAGATATTAAATTATTGAATCTTTAAAGATCTTTGACTGGTAACGATATTGAAAAGATGATCTTGTGCCTCAGGTTTTAATTGAGCAACCCCAATTGCTAAAACATCAATAATTGCCATATATGCAAGTCGTGAAGTCAGCGGCCTAGTTAATCTTGCATTTTCACCAACATCTATATCAAGAGAAATATCACATATCCTTGATAAAGGTGTCCCCGATGGCATTAAGCCAATTACTAAAACACCAAAACTTTTTACAGTTTTAATACTTTCAACTAACGCAGCCGTACTCCCAGATTGTGAGATCGCAACAACAACATCTTTCTTATTTAATGAATTAGCTGACATGAATTGAACATGAGGATCAGAAATGCAGGAGGATGGAATTTTAAGTCGAAAAAATTTATGTTGCGCATCCATTGCAACTGCAACAGATCCTCCAAAAGCATAAAATTCAACACGTTTGGCATTGGCAAGAGTCTCAATCGCTTCTTCAAGTGAGTCCTGATCTAGTTGAGATCTTACATTCAAAATTTCACTTATAGTGCTGTCGAACACTTTTTCGGTTAATTCTTGAATTGAATCCTCGCTGTTAATTTCATAGGAATTAAAATAGTCATCTGCTGCAAGTTGTTGAGCTAGAGTAAGCTTAAATTTTTGAAAACCATCAAAATTTAACGCCTTGCAAAATCTTATCAAGGTTGGTTCGCTAACTCCTATAGCATTTGAGGCTTGCGCAGTTGTGAGCTCAATAATCGCACTTGGCTTTTCTAATATATATTCGGCAACCTTAACCTCAGATTTTCTAAGGTTAGGTAATGCAATTTTTATTTCTCTTAATAATTTAGTTTGCATAAAGGTTAGAATAGGCTTCTTAGACAAAAAAATGAACCCCTAATGGATGTTTCTCACATACTAGAAAATTTAAATGATCCGCAAAGAGAAGCGGTTACTTCAGAAAATCAGAGTCTTTTAGTTCTGGCAGGAGCGGGTTCAGGCAAGACAAGGGTGTTGGTACACAGAATTGCATGGAGTGTTGAAGCAATGGGTCTCAATCCTTCATCAATAATGGCGGTAACCTTTACAAATAAAGCGGCCAATGAAATGCAGTCAAGAATTCAAGAGTTACTTCAATCACCCGCTGGCAATATGTGGTGTGGAACTTTTCATGGTCTTGCTCATAGAACTCTCAAACAATTCCATAACGAAGCAGGATTGGTGTCAGGATTTACAATTCTTGATAGCGATGATCAGCTACGAATTTTAAAGCGATTAATTAAAGAAGCGGGTCTTGATGACGGTGTATGGCCACCCAAACAAATCCAGTGGCAAATCAATACCTGGAAAGATGAAGGTATTCGTGCTGAAAAAGTAAATGACAATGGAGATTTTTATGCTCAAACAGTTAAAGGCATATATAAACATTACGAAGAGGCTTGCATGAATGACAGTTTGGTGGATTTTGCAGAGCTATTGCTTATGGCATATGAGTTAGTCAAAAATAACAAAACTGTTAAAGAATTTTTTCACAATAGATTCAAAGCTATCTTGGTTGATGAGTTTCAAGATACGAATACTATTCAGTATAACTGGTTGAAAGAAATAGCTTCAGATACATCTTCCATTACAGCTGTCGGAGATGATGATCAGTCTATTTATGGTTGGCGGGGTGCCAAGGTTGAAAATATTTCATCTTTTGAGGAAAGTTTCAAAAAATCTAAAATTATCCGATTGGAGCAAAATTATCGTTCGACAAGTGTAATTTTAAGTGCCGCCAACGCATTGATTGAAAATAATCA
>CEQY01199339.1_pt1 | contig 14883 bp, 15 predicted proteins | sample 361391 | NCBI WGS metagenome assembly CEQY01 (sample SAMEA2621075, study PRJEB7988) | marine metagenome | isolation source: saline water (ENVO:00002010), including | reverse complement strand
CTTGCCCATTGGAAGATGAACTTTGGATTAGAATGGCTTACCTTCGGCAGACTAAGGCCTCTCCATACCAATGCCGTTATTTTTGCATTTGTAGGAAATAGTATTTTCTGCGGGATCTATCATTCATTGCAAAGGCTGTGTAAAGCCAGGGTGTATAGCGACCTTTTGGCCAATATACATTTTTGGGGGTGGCAACTTGTTATCGTGCTAGCCGCGATCACCCTTCCACTAGGGTATACTTCTGGGAAAGAATATGCTGAGTTGGAATGGCCTATAGATATTCTTATCACAGTGGTATGGGTGGTCTTTGCTGTGAACTTTTTTGGAACAATTATCAAAAGAAGAGAAAAGCATATATACGTATCAATTTGGTTTTATATCTCAGCCGTCGTGACAGTAGCTTTACTTCATATCGTAAACTCCATCGAGCTCCCTGTAAGCTTTATGAAAAGTTATCCTGTCTACGCTGGTGTCCAGGACGCAATGGTGCAGTGGTGGTACGGGCATAATGCGGTGGCATTCTTTTTAACCACACCGGTCCTTGGGCTAATGTATTATTATGTCCCTAAAGCTATTAATCGTCCGGTTTATAGCTACAGACTTTCTATCGTTCACTTTTGGTCATTGATTTTTATTTATATTTGGGCAGGGCCACATCATCTTTTATATACCGCGCTTCCTGAATGGGCGCAAACCCTAGGGATGGTTTTTTCTATCATGCTCTGGGCACCTTCTTGGGGAGGGATGATCAATGGTCTACTTACATTAAGAGGCGCATGGAATAGAGTGAGAAAAGAAGCAATGCTAAAATACTTTGTAACTGCTCTCACTTTTTACGGAATGTCGACATTTGAAGGGCCACTCCTCTCTATAAAATCTATAAACTCTTTAGGACATTATACTGATTGGATTATTGGGCATGTTCATGGGGGAGGAATCGGTTGGAACTATATGTTCGCAGCTGGGATGCTTTATTATATAGTGCCAAGAATTTGGAAAACAAAACTATATAGTGAAAAACTTGCTGCCAATCAATTTTGGCTCGCAACGATTGGGCTTCTTCTCTACTACGTCTCTATGCTTGTGGCCGGTATCACTCAAGGACTTATGTGGAGAGCGATTGATGAAAATGGTCAACTTGTCTATCCCAACTTTGTTGAGACTGTAGATAAAATTGTCCCTATGTATTGGGTGAGGTTAATTGGTGGGCTGATGGTCTTCGCTAGTATGCTCATCATGCTCTACAATATGTATAAAACTATCAAATCTGCTAAAAAAGAAGAACAAACTGAAGATGTTTATCAAGCGAGCCCACGACATGATTCAAAAGACGAAAGTGGACACAGAAAACTAGAGGGAATGCCTGTTATTTTCAGTATATTGGCGGCGATTGCTGTTTTGGTGGGAACAATAATAGAATTTGTACCGGCTTTTCTATCTAATCAATTTATCGAGGTAAGTGAAAAAGTAAAACCCTATACAGCACTCGAGGTCGCGGGGCGAGATATTTATATTCGAGAGGGTTGCTATAACTGTCACTCTCAAATGATTCGTCCTATGGCTTCAGATGTCCTTCGTTATGGAAAGGCCAGTGAGGCGACTGAATCTATATATGATCACCCCTTTCAGTGGGGCTCAAAAAGAACGGGGCCTGATCTAGCGAGAGTGGGAGGAAAATACCCGGACTCTTGGCATTATTTTCATATGCTTGACCCAAGAAAAGTGACTCCTGGCTCTCTTATGCCAGAGTATACTTGGTTGTTTAAAAAGAAAACAGGCTACGAGGTATTACCTAAAAAATTAAAAGTGCTTAAGGCCATAGGTGTTCCTTATACGGAGGCACAAATAGAAAACTCTGTAGCTGATGCTAAAGCACAAGCACTATCGATCACTCAAAATATGTCTAATGCTGGTGTGGAAGAAAAAATGCAAGATAAACAAATTATAGCTCTTATCGCTTACCTTCAAAGGCTAGGGGTAGATTTAGGAGGTGAGAAATGAAATCTCTCGTATTATCAAAATTTAGTCAAATATGGATGCCAAGTTTAGTACTGTTGATGTTTTTCACTATTTTTTCAGTCATGGTTTTCTATATATTTAATAAAAAACGTGATGAAAGATATCAACATATCTCCGAGTTACCTTTGGATGAAGGAGAAAAGAAATGAGCGATCATAGAAAAGATGATGAAATGAAAGTTTTTGAAGATGAGAAAAAAATTCTTATGGATCATGAATATGATGGTATCAAAGAGTTAAATCATCCTCTCCCCAAGTGGTGGCTCATTACATTCTATTTAACAATAGCTTATGCTGTACCTTACTATCTAGCCCACACTTTTTTTGGAGCTAAAACTATTCAAGAAGAATTCAAAGAAGACATGAACGAGGTTTCTGAGCTTCAAGCAGATTACCTCAAGCGCAAAGGAGGCTTTATACTTGCGGAATATGAGAAAGTTAAATCAGATCCTGGAACAGCTAAGCTTGCAAAAAAAACATTTAAAAGAAAATGTAAAGCCTGTCACCTTGCGGACGGGGGAGGAAGCATTGGTCCTAATTTAACAGATGAATATTGGATTCATGGAGATGGATCAGTGGCAAGTAATTATGAAGTTCTCTATCACGGTGTGGTGGATAAAGGAATGCCTGAATGGGGAACATCTTTGGGTAAAGAGCGCATTTACGCGGTACTTACTGTTTTAGAAGAGATGAAAAATACTCATGTGGAGGGTGGTAAAGAGCCCCAAGGCAAAAAGGTTGAATAGATATGAATGAGCAGTTGCCTGAGTCAAGACTTTCAACCACAGATGAGCAAGGATATCGTGTCTATGTTCACCCTATTGAAGTGAAAGGCTATTGGGCAACTCTTAGAAGTTACACCTCTTGGTTTTTAATAGCTATATATTTAATTGTTCCTTGGATATATATTAATGGTAGGCAAGTGATCTTATTAGATCTTCCCAAGCGGGAATTTTATCTTTTTGGAACGACTTTCTATGGGCATGATGGGCCTCTTCTCATTTTTCTTTTATTAGGCTTTATTCTTTTCATAAGTTTTGTCACAAGTGTTTGGGGGAGAGTTTGGTGCGGCTATGCTTGTCCTCAAACTGTTTTTATTGAAAGAATTTTTAGAAAAATTGAAGCCTTTGTTGAAGGAGGGGCAAGGAGAAGAGAAAAGCTTCATCAAATGCCCTGGAATTTTGAAAAGTTATCTAAGAAAAGTGTTAAATGGTTTCTCTTTATTTTAGTTTCTTTGCATATCGTGCACTCTGGCCTTGGATATTTTGTAGGAACTCATCGCCTTATTGAGATCAGTCTCCAAGCACCTACTGAAAATATGGGATTATTTATAACTATGCTGGTGATGACTTTCATCATTCTCTTTGACTTTGGGTGGTTTCGTGAACAGTTTTGTATTATTGCTTGTCCTTATGGCCGTTTTCAAAGTATTGCCATGGATGAAAACTCAAAAATTGTGGCCTATGATGAAAAAAGAGGAGAGCCTAGAAGAAATCCCGGTATTACTAGGGCCCAAGAGGGAGATTGCGTTAACTGTAGTATGTGTGTTAAAGCCTGTCCTACTGGAATAGATATCAGAGATGGACTTCAAATGGAATGCATTGCTTGTACTGCATGTATTGATGCCTGTGACACTATTATGGACAAAGTCAAAAAACCTCGAGGTCTTATTCGCTACTCCAGTGAAAATGAGCTAGAAGGAAAGCCAAGAAGTGTCCAAACCAGAAGCTATATTTATTTAACACTCTTATTTATAGTTTTGGTTGCTGCCATCACCCAAGTTAATTTAAGACAAGAATTCAGAGCACAATTTTTACGGGGAAGTAGCGTGCCGTATCAGGTTATTACCAAGTCGAATACACCTGATACTATCGTCAATCACTTTATTATCAGCATTAGCTATTATCGACATCATGATGAGGAAATTATTTTAGCATTAGATGGTAAATACAAAGACCTGGGTATAAAACTTGTTAGTAATGAAATGAAAATCGTGATGGATAAGGATAATAAAAAAGTAAATTATTTTTTTCAATTTCCAAAGACTATTTTGGAAGATGGTGAACGCAGCATACAAGTTAATTTTATGAATGTGGAAACAAATGAAATCTTAAAAACTAAAGAGGTGATCCTTGTTGGACCAATTAAATAATTTAGCGCATATGACTCCTTACTTCGTTTTGTGGACGACATTGGTAGTCGGACTTGTGGGGAGTATTCACTGTGTTGGGATGTGTGGTGGAATCGCTCTTGCGTGTTCAAGATCACATCAAAAAAATGTCGCTTATCAAATAGGAAGATTACTTGGTTATATGGCCCTTGCATTGGTTGCCAGTAGTTTAGGTAAGGGGCTTGATTTCGCTATGAATGCCTCAGGATTAACGAGCTTTTTTGGTGTCCTTATGGGGGCGATGTTGATTTGGATAGGGCTTAAAAGCTATTATGGACAAGGTTTAAAAAAGACCATACCTCGCTTTATGCCCAAGAGCCTATTTAAAATTTATGGGCAACTTTTAAAAAGAAATGCTGAGGATAAGAGCTTTCAAACGAGCTTTTTTATTGGTGTATTCACTATCTTTCTTCCTTGCGGTCTGCTTTATTCTTTGATTCTGGCACTCGTAACATTAAATGACCCATTAATAGCTGTAGGTGGTGTGATTAGTTTCTGGGGGGGAACACTTCCCTTAATGGCATCGGCTCCCCTGATCTTAACTAAGATTTTAAGGCCATTAAGTCAGCGACTTCCAGCTATAAGTTCAATGGCTTTAGTGCTCATAGGCATAATAACCATTGTCTTCAGACTCAACCATATTTATGCAGCAACTGGACAATCTTGCCATTAGGACCATAAATGACGACTCCAGCAGAACTTTTAAAAAAATATAATATACCCACACCTCGCTATACAAGCTATCCAACAGTACCATTTTGGAAAAATAATATAAGTGAGCAAGATCGATTTGATATTTTGTCTCAATATGATCTCTCTCAAGGGGTCGATCTTTATATCCATATACCTTTTTGTCAGCAACTTTGTTGGTATTGCGGCTGTAATAGAGTCATCTCTAAAGATCAAGAAAAAATGAGAATATATGTTCAAAGCATAATGGATGAATGGAAGATATATATTCAGAAATATCCCCTTATAAAAATTAAATCACTTCACTTTGGCGGAGGAACTCCCAATAATTTATCTAATGAAAACTTCTCATTATTATTGGCTTTTTTTAAACCTTATATAGCTTCAGATTTTATTGGGGCAATAGAACTTGACCCTAGAGTTTTAAATAAAGATTTTTTGTATCTTTTAAAAGAATATGGCTTTAAAAGATTATCCATGGGCATTCAAGACTTTGATCCTAAGGTTCAAAAGGTCATAAACCGTGTGCAGCCCTTCGAGCTCATTAAAGTCATTTGTGGTTGGATAAAAGAGATCGGTTTTGAAAGTTTCAATTTTGATTTAATTTATGGTCTCCCCAAACAAAATACAAAAAGCATCACACAGACCCTAGAGTTTGTAAAAATGCTATCACCGGATCTTATGGCCCTTTATAGCTACGCTCATTTGCCAACCCAGTTAAAGAATCAAAAATTAATCAATGAAGATGACCTACCAAGTCCACAGGCCAAACAGGAATTGTATAAAAAGGCAAAGATGGGACTCGAGTATCTTGGTTATCAAGAAATCGGGCTCGATCACTTCGCAATGCCGAATTCTTTTTTGGGCAAGGCCAAAGAAAAAAGAACTCTCACCAGAAGTTTTATGGGTTATACAGATAAAAAATCTGACGTTTTAATAGGGCTAGGTGCATCAGCGATATCTCAAACCCCTGAGTCATTTGTACAGAACCCTAAAGATCTTATAACTTATCAGTATGCTATAGCTAATTCCCAAATCAAAATTAACAAAAGTCATTATTTATCTACAGATGAAAAGCTGGAGGCACAGATTATCGCTGAGCTTATGTGTTATAGCCGAATTGAGCCTAAACAATATCAAAGGTTCAAACGTAATAATCAAATCATTCAAGAGATTGATCAGCTCAGACGAGATGGTCTTATTGAGCTCTCCAATGAAGGTCTTAGTGTCACTGAAATAGGAAAGCCCTTTTTAAGAAATATTGCTTCGGTTTTTGATGGCCATCTTCGGTCAACTCGAGCTTTGGGGAAGAACTTTAGCTCTACAGCATAACCGTTTGACAGTATTTTAAGGACTGCGTTATAAAGAACTATGTTTTCAGAAAATATACTATTTAAAGAAGCCAATATAGGAATCATTATTGCTGACCCCTCTGGGGGCATTGTAGGAATTAACCCTTTTGCAGAATCTATGTTCGGCTATGATGCTGGCGAGTTGATTAATAAAAAAATTGAAGTCCTTCTCCCTGCAAAATTAAAAACTAAGCATATCCAACTCAGAAATAACTACATGTCTCAGCCCACAAATAGACCTATGGGGGAAGGGAGAGATCTTAAAGCCGTTAAAAAAAATGGTGCAGAGTTTTATGTTGAGGTCTCCCTTTCATTTTTTAAGGATGATAATGAACTAAGAGTGGTGAGTTTTATCAATGATATAACTGAGTCCAAAAAAAATAGAGATGCGCTCAAAGCTTATAGTGTAGAACTAGAGAGAAAAGTTGATGATAGAACCAGAGACCTTTCAGATGCTTTAATTGAACTCAATCATGTCAATAAAGATTTAGAACAGCAAATAATTAAACGCAAAGAAATCGAAGCTCAAGTGAGAGCAGCTTTTGAAAAAGAAAAAGAGTTAAATGACTTAAAATCAAGATTTGTCTCTATGGCATCTCATGAGTTTCGCACACCTCTCGGTGGAATTTTAAGTTCCACAAGTCTAATCAAAAAATATATTGATAAGGGTATGATTGAAAAATGTGATAAGCATATTAATACGATTAAATCATCAGTTAACAACCTTACTTCTATTTTAAACGATTTCTTATCCCTAGATAAGTTAGAACAAGGTCTTGTGGGTGCTGAAGCTCATCATTTTTCTGCAAAAGTTGAACTGGAAAAAATAATAGGGGAGATAGAGAATACCCTTGCAGATGAAATTACTATCGACTTTCAATTTCAGGGAGAGGATAAGAAAGTTTATCAAGACCCAAAAATATTAAAAAATATACTTTTGAATCTTATATCAAACGCAGTTAAATATAGTGATCATTCAAAAAAAATAGTGATCTCTTCAGTGTTTAATGACAACTTGTGGTCGATATCTGTTCAGGACTTTGGAATTGGCATCCCTCAGGTTGACCAGGAAAAACTTTTTTCTCGTTTTCATCGTGCCTCCAATGTTACTCATATTCAAGGCACCGGGTTGGGACTCTCAATTGTTAAAAAATATCTAGATTTTATTTCTGGTAAAATAGAATTTAGCAGTGTTGAAAACGAAGGCACAACCTTTACTATAACCTTACCTACGGAGCTTGAATGAAACAAATACTCTTAATCGAAGATGATAAAGTCATGAGGGAAAATACAGCTGAAATTCTCGAATTAGCTGGCTTTACTGTTTACTCTGCTGAAGATGGTGAACACGGCTGCGCCAAAGCAAGAGAGTTAAAACCAGACTTGATTATTTGTGATATCATGATGCCCAAGCTTGATGGTTATGGAGTTCTTAATCGTTTAGCCAAGTCACCAGCGACCTCAACGATTCCTTTTATATTTCTCACCGCCAAAGCAGAAAAAAGTGATTTACGCAAAGGTATGGAACTAGGGGCAGATGATTATTTAATGAAACCCTATGATGATGAAGAGCTATTAAGTGCTATTGATATGCGTTTGAAAAAGCTGCAGTCATTAAAAGATTATTACAGTAACTCTCACTCAACCCTGAAGGGCTTTTTAGCGGAAGTAGATCAAAAAGTTAATTTATCGGAAAAAGCTAAAGAGTTTGGAGCGACTAGCATTAAAAAGAAACAAATTCTTTTTAATGAAGGGGACACACCTCAGTTTGTCTATTTTCTCATATCGGGTAAGTTAAAGGTTTTTAAAAATCATAATGACGGAAAAGAATATATAGTTGAAGTTATCGAGAAAAATGAATTTTGCGGGACAACAAGTTTGCTCAGAGGTGATAAATATATGAGTAGCTGTCTCGCTTTGGAAGAAAGCCAAGTGGCCAAGCTTCCTAAAGAAGATTTTTTAAAACTTATTTTGGCCAATAGGGATATATCAAATCAATTTATAAAAATGTTAGCGAATCATATTGAAGCTAAAGAAGAGCAACTCCTTAGTTTCGCCTATGATACTGTGAGGCTTCGTATTGCAAAGGCGCTAATTGATTTACACCAAAGAGCAAAGTCCGATACTCTGAAGATCACCAGAGATGATCTAGCTTCACTGGCCGGAACGACAACGGAGACAGTTATTCGCTGTTTAAGTGATTTTAAAAAAGATGGCCTTATCGAGCCTGTGGGGCGACAAATAAAAATCCTAGATAGTCAGGGCTTATCTCACCAGGATTACTGACTTAAATCATATTTATGTTAGTATGCTTATACTAATATAGAGGTATGAATATTCTGTACCCTGTTGATCTCAACAAGAACATAGACTTCCTCCTTAAAACTTTCATTGAAAAGATGAGGGATAAACCAGTAAAAATCCTCTTGCTTAAAACCTATCATGTGGATCAAGTTGAGGGGAGATGTGTGATAGAAACAAATGATATGTTCAAAAAGAGACTCCAACGAGATTTAAACCATTTAAAATCTCAATTACAAAAAAGCTGTAAGAGGATCATTGAGGTCGATATGGTTTTAAAAATTGGCTCACTTAAGCATGTTATTCCAAATGTCGTAGATCAACATCAAATTAACTATATTTTCGTCAATGACGGCCTTAAATCAGTGGATGACTTTTCAGGCTTTGAGAAGGCACAATAATCTATACTCTTTAAATACTGATCTTAATCAGCTATTAGCATTTTCTAGATCATAAAATTCTTTAAATTTATAAGATACTTTGCTGTAAATGAAGGGAATATGAAGATAAAATGTTTTAGCACCCATAAATTTGAACAAAAATATCTGACTCATTGGGCAGACGAGTTAGACCTAAAAGTTGAGTATATCGAAACCAGTCTGAATAAAGACACCGTCGAGCTCGCTCAGGGATTTGATTGTATCAGCTGTTGGGCCAGTGATACCCTAGATAAAAATGTCTTAACAAAACTAAAAAATTTTGGAGTAAAACTTATTTCACTTAGGTCAGCGGGATACTCTCATATTGATCTCGCCCATGCTCAAAAGATAGGACTTATGGTCACCAGAGTTCCCTCCTATTCTCCAGAGGCAATTGCTGAACATACTGTTGGACTCTTATTATGCTTAAATAGAAAATACATGAAAGCTTTCCAAAGGGTAAAAGATTTTAATTTCACTCTAGATGGACTAGAAGGTTTGACTCTCTTTGGTAAAACTGTAGGAGTCATTGGGACAGGGAAAATTGGAAGTGCTTTTGCTCGTATAATGAAAGGGTTCGGCTGTAAAATTCTTCTCTATGACATTCATAAAGATAATGAGCTTGAAAAGGAGCTAAAGGCCAGCTATGTGAATGAATTAAAGGACCTATTAAGCCAGTCAGACATTGTGAGTCTCCATTGTCCTTTAAATGAATCAACTCGATACGTAATTAATTCTAAAACAATTGATTTTTTAAAACCGACTGCTTTTTTATTAAATACTGGTAGAGGAGCATTAATCGATACAAGTGCTCTAGTTGCTAAGCTTAAGAAGAATGAATTAAGGGGAGTGGGTTTAGATGTCTATGAGCATGAAGAAGATGTCTTTTTCTATGATCATTCTGAAAAGGGTATATCTGATGAATCGCTTCTCAGGCTCATGAGTTTTACAAATGTTTTGGTCACTTCACATCAAGGTTTTTTTACCAAAGAAGCTCTTGAAAATATCGCAAGAATCTCACTGGAAAATATTCTTCATTACAAAACTCGGACAGAAATCCCAAAAGAGAATCTCCTTACAACACAGTAATGTTTTATTGGATTTAAATTGGTAGCGACGGGCAGAGTTGAACTGCCGACCTTCGGGATATGAAATCGCTCACTCAAATTTCCAAGTTTCCGAAATTAAAGGAAAAAGTTAATTAAACCGGTAACTTAAATACTTTTTGACTTCGTTCTAGTTTGGGTAATTTCGGGTCTTTTTTGGTGGCTGTCGTACACATGTTGTACATAATCGTGAATGAGGCGCAGGTGAAAAGCTAAGGTCTCAAATAAAATAGGTGAATTGTGTACAACACTCGTGAACAACTTATTTAGTTTAAGTTTTATTAAGTTATAACCATGTTATAATTATTCTAAATGGAAAGCTATGTAATTAAACGAAACTGGATTAAGATTATTACGTTCACATCTATTGCTTTATTTATAGGTGTATTGTTCTATAATAATATTAGTAATCATTATATAGCAATATTCTGTGCAACTATTCCTTTTTCACTACTAGCTTTTATATTAGAAAAAGACCTGAATCCACTTATCTCGTTAAAATTCGGTAAATCAAAGGTAATAATAAAATTAAGAAAAAATAAATTTACTAAAGAATATACTTATAGAGTTAATGATTTAATTGCACACGAATATGATTATTCAACAAATATTTATTATCTAGAGACTAAAACCATAACTTATAGGTTTCTTTGCAGTAATTTGTACGGGCCCGGGAAAACAGAAGTAAGCTCTCAGGCACTTTTTAATATTATAACCAATAAATACAAACTCAAAAACTATGTTAATAAATCAAAGGTTTCAATGATGGACAGGGATATTATGGATATTGCTTCATAATTTTTAAGGTAATTTAAATGGAAACTTTCCTACTGATAGCACTGAAATATACTTTAATTGTACCTGGAGCTTTTGTAAGATGGTTATTTCATTATAAAAAAAGAACATTCGAAAGTGTTTTAGATGATGACACATTTCTAAATGCTAATATTGGAACGCTAGCAATCACACTAATAGTAGGATTAGTGTATGTGTTTTTATAAATATATGGATTTATGAGATCAATCATAGTTATGTTAAAACTAATAAAGAAATTCTTCGTGCGATTCAATGATTGGTATTAAGAAGATGAGTATGCCTCTTTGAAAATAATAATCTTGTTATTGATTATTCTGGAAGGATATAGGATATGTAAGTCTATTAACACTGATTCTTTTAAAGGTTTTAAAATCTATTATTTAGCCAAGGGGAAGTCAGATTGGTATTTTTCAAAAAAATAAATATTTCATGTAAGTACAAAAATAAGAAAAACTATATTCATGGATAAACTTATGTTTTTTCCACTGATTATCTTGCAATACTTCCAATATTTGGTGGGGCTCTTCTTTTTAAGTTTTTATAATATTTGAGTATAGGACAGAAATGGAAAAGAATATTTACACAGCAAAGATTTTAAAAGATGGTGCTTCTTACACGGTTATATTTCCAGAGCTAGAAGGTTGTCATACGTCCGGAGAGAATATTGAACATGCTAAAAAGATGGCTTACGAAGCTCTCTCTTTACATTTGGAAGCCACTTGCAAAGATATACATATAAACTTTCTCTATGTTTAGTTAAAAATTTGGGTACAGTTTGCTTAACACTCAACTAAAGCAAAAGAGAAAATTACATAACACTCAAAAAGGAGGTTTATTTTGCACCAGATTTTGAGAATGGAACCTGTTTATTTTTATGAGATGGATAAAAATTTTTTTGCTTCCTTGGGCTTAACGCTGAACTACTTTAATCCTCAAACATAAAGAAAAAGGTGGTCTTAGTAGCCTCTGACTATCTTAAAGGTAAGCTAAAGAGGTGAGTGAGAATAGAGATAGACTTGTATTCCTTGGGTTCAGCTAGTACCTGAGCAGCTAGGAAATTAGCTTAGTAGAAACGTAACCTCGTAGCCTTTTTTAAAACCGAACCAATATTCCACACGCTAATAACTATTTATTCATAAAACTTAACTATTCTTTAGAGATTATCGTTTTTCAGTGTGGTAGAATAACCTAGATGGAATATAGGCAAAAATGCATACAGAAAAATTAAGCGATGTGTCTAAGTGTCTAATATTAATAACTTATATACAAAAAAATAATGAAACTGTGTAAATAATGTGGTATTTTATACGATACGTATAAAAGAAGCCTCTTAGGTGCTACAATTTCTGAAGGAAGATTGGTTAATGCCATTTTACTGTTTAGACACTTTTAAGGGCATATGTGGAGAAATACCAGGAAGAAATAGTAAAGTTACTGTTACCAGAGGTGCTGCAGCTAGAGCATCAGAAGACTTTAACTTAGATACATTGGATAAAATTATGGACTTCGTTTTTGATGGTGAGTTTTCTATGAAACATTTTGATTGCACCAGGGATTTGATAAAGAACCATACTGGTGTTCCTCATTTGAAAGTAGACTCATACAAATTTATAGTTGATTCTAAGCCTTGCTATTTTGCATTTTTCTTCAATAATACGACTAATAAGTGGGTTATCAAGTCTTTACATGCAGATGATAGTCCTCAATTTGTTAATAATGTTATGGCTAGTAAATTAGCAGGACTGCTTTAGGGGTGTATATATGATTTGTTCATTTTGTAACTCAGAGAATGTATTTACGAATTCTGAAACAACTTCTAAGAAGCTCTTTAATGGAGAACAAGTGAGTTTTTTAGATAATTTTTTCGAATGCGCTGATTGCGGAGAATCATTTTATGAAGGGAGTCTGTTGAATGATAATAACTTTCTTGAAGAAAAAAAGAATGTTATAAGTATCTCGACAAAGTCATTGATTTCTCGTTTGAAAGATAAAGTGGGGCCGATATCTTCGATTGAAAGAGTTTTTGATATTCCTCCTAGAACTTTTAATCGATGGAAGAATGATGGTGCAAGTTCTGGTGCATACGTCTTTTTGAGTTTTTTAGATCATCTACCGTGGTTATTTGATGTTGCGGCTCATAAGTTTAATAAAGAGAAGACAGAAAGAATTATTGTTAGGCAAGCCGGGCATATCTTGAATTCACGTCTAAATGGAACAGGAGCTGAGTTGTTTGTCGACTCTATAGTTAGTAGTAAAGAGTTTGGTGAATTAACAGTGAGATGGAATAAACCTTCTGTCGCGATCACTAATAAAGCTTCAATGGAAGGAGTTTTTGAAGTTGAGCCAGAGTTTGGTTATCTAAACGATGATTATGAAATGGAGGCATAGCTTTAATGGAAATAGTAAACTTCATAGTTTGTGATGATATTAGAAAAGAAATTAGAAATAAGCATACACTTGTCGGTACTTATCTCGATAGATTAGTATTTCATGTTAAAGATCCTAGTAAAGAAATAAATTTCAATATAAAATTAGCTTTTTTTATTACCTTCAATTTAAATAGTGATGAATCAAAATTTAAAAAAATGAGGTTTTTGGCAAGTGGAGATCCTATAGATGACCTCATTGCTGAGGTTGTAGTTGATAATGTTCAAGAACCTTCAAGGACGGTTGTCTTGCCTCTGACGAATGCTGTATTAACAATTGATAAAATAGGCAAAATAAATTTCTCAGTAACTTTATTCGATAAAGACGATAAAATTATATCTGAAAAGAAAATAAAACAAAGTTTAGAAGTGTTAATAGAAGAATCTAAGTAGTTTATTTATTTCTCCAAAGTTCTCCAACTTTTCGGGCCTTCAATAACTTACAACGCAAAATTTTAAAAAGTTAACCAATTTGGAAATCCATGTCGCTTTTTTGCCAGATTTTTTGAAAATCCATTTCTTTTATTTCAAGTTAGCTTTGAAGATTTGAGATTGTTTATCATCCAAAATCATCCAAATTTTCGAACATTCAACAGGTTGCAGGAAAAAGTTCTTCGAAATTATCCAATTTGGATGATCGTGTCGTTTTTTCGGCAAAATTTTTGATGAAGCAAACAAAATGTTCCATGCTCGGCTCAGGTTGAAGGCCTTGAAAGGAGGTGATCCAAAGTGATCCAACTTTTTGAGAGATCGGTTAGTTAGAAATGAATAACTTTGAATTTGATCCAATTTGGATCATGAAGTCGTTTTTTCGACAGAATTTTTGAATAAATAAATGAAGTGTTCCAAGGTGCTTTTTAGAATTACAGAAGCAAAAGATAGGAGAGCGAGTAGTGAATATTGAATTTAAAAATGCCATGAAATCATACGCAAAGGTGGTGAAATCACCCCGCAAACGTTGGCAATCAACAAACTTTATTCATAGCGTATGTCGTTGTAACCATTCAGGAATTTCCTGTGCGAAAATTGACCTCCCTCTCTCTACCAGTTTTCGAGATGGAGGTCAGTTTATCGCACAGATTCTGAAGTTTGGTTACATCGTTTGAGTTTTTTAATTTTTAAGTATTTTTAGAATGGAAAGGGAGAGTTTTATTTTTTGATTTTGAAAGAGAGTTTAGGTGAATTTGAGAGGTAATTTTTTGAAATAAGGCCAGTTTTTAGAAGTTAAATGAGGGTTAAGCAAGTACCAGCAAGATTTTTATTAATTACCTAATAGCTCGTTATTATTCATGAATTTCGCGCGCCAAAAGTAACTCCCTCTCTCTCACCATGTTTCGATAGATGGAGTCACTCTCGGGCGCGCTGGGTATTTTTAAAGTCGTCTAGAGGTAATTAATTAGTTCAGAGGAGGTGTTTTATAGATTTAGGTTTGTAAGAAAGGGAAGGTTAAGAAGGTAATTGGTTAGGAAGGCCAATAGATTTTATTGAAAAGGAGTTTGGGGGATTAGAATTCGTAGGGAGAATTTTATGGATTTAGGATACAAAGAAAATGAAAAAGGGTATGATCAAATTGATTTATCGTTTG
>CEQY01201647.1_pt1 | contig 14891 bp, 14 predicted proteins | sample 361391 | NCBI WGS metagenome assembly CEQY01 (sample SAMEA2621075, study PRJEB7988) | marine metagenome | isolation source: saline water (ENVO:00002010), including | reverse complement strand
AAACTGTACCTATATCCTTATTTTTTTTTATCTGAAGCTTAAAATCCTTAAAATCGTTAGCTTTAAATGATACAACATTTTTAGAGAGATTCTTAGGGACACCTTTAATTGGAACATTGTTCATTAGATGATTATTTAAAGAGTTTTTTTTTGAGATATTTGCCGCAAGGTACCAATCGTGCCAGCCATGGTAACCTGAAAAAAGTACCTTATTTCTTTTAGAGCTAGCCCTTGAAATTCTTAAAGCTATTGCGTTAGCCTCACCACCTGATCTTGTAAATTTTACCATATCAGCCCAAGGTGTAAGTTCTACTAATTTTTTAGCAAGTAATACCTCTTCAGGAGAATTTAATGTAGATAAATTACCCTTTTTAACTGCGTTAAGTACAGCTTTGTCAATTGTTTTATTGTTATAACCAAGGATGTTGGTGCCAACACCCATATAAGAAAGATCTAAATATTTTTTGTTATCGATACTCCATACATAACAATCTTTAGTTTTTGAAAAATATGTAGGCCACTTAGTTGGCAGAAATAAATTTGGATTTTTTGAAAAGAGAGATGTGCCACCAGGTATTATACCTGAGGCAGTTTTCCAAAGCTTTTGACTACTTGTCATTTTTGATCCTTCATCTCTCACATACATTTTATTTTTATTTTTAGTGCTTTTTTTCTTTTTCAACATTGTAATTATTTTAAGGTGGTCAAAATATAAATTTCCTCTAAAAAAGTTAAATATATCTTTTAAAACTAAATAATCTTCATAGTAATCTATTGTTACTCGAAGTTGTGAAGAATTTTCTTCACTTTCAAAATTATATTTTTTAAAATTTTTGCTCTTTTTCATTAATATAGTAACATGTTCTCTTTCATAAGAAGTTTTTGCAATTTTAGATATTTTTCTAAGAATCTTAGTTTTAAAAATCTCAATATCCATTCCATCTGGGAAAGTAGGTGGATTGGTATTTGAGGTGTAATCCATTTTTAACCTAATATGAACATTTAACATTTGATCTATTAATTTAGGGTCAGTTAATGGACAATCAGCCGTGATACGAACAATATTTTCTGATTTAAAAATCTTGGATGCTTCATAAAATCTTTTTAATACATTTTTTTCGTCTCCTCGAAAAAAATCAACTTTAAGTTTTTTTGAAATCTTAACGATTTCATCGTCTGAGGAATTTCTACTTGTACAAACAACTATTTTGTTTAATTTTTTAGACTTTTTTAATCTTAGTAACAAAATTTCTAATAATGTTTTTTGATGGATTTTTTTTAAAACTTTCCTAGGGTATCGAGATGAATTCACCCTAGCTTGAACAAATGCTACATTTTTCATAAATCATTCCAATTATACGGATTTATTAGTTTTTTATCATAACAACTTAAATTATTAGGAAAATTAATTTTTTTTTTGATTGAATAATTTTCAATATTATTTTTTAAATCTTTAAAATCTTTTATTCCTATAATAATTTTATTGATATCTTTAAACCCTTGAACAAACTTCAATGCTCCAAGCTCTTTTGTAATTTTTTTATCATTACAAAATGAGTCCCATTTTGAAAAATGTCTAGACCATTTTTTAAATTTTTTTGAAATTTTAGCTGGGTTTTGGGTCAATAATCCCTGTAAGAAGATAGATCTAACATGGATTTCAATTTTTTTTGATTTAATTTTTCTAAGCCATCTATTTTTTATTATTCTTCTATCAAATATAGAAAAAGGTACTTGCAATAAATCAATATTATACTTACTTATTATTTGGTCTACCTCTTTAGTATTGTAAGATGATATACCGATTTTTTTAATTATATTTTTTTTTTTCAGTTCAAGTAATTTCATATAAATTTGGTCTCCATTTAAAGACAGAAGGTCTTGGGGATTATGTAATAACACCCCATACAATTTTTTTTCTTTAACTTTAAATAACGTATCTTCGATATTTTTTTTAATAAAATAGTCTATATTTTTTTTATCTATTTTTGGCAATTTAGTAATTATATTAAGATTATTTTTTTTATAAATACCAATTTTTTTTTCTGAGGATCCATATAATTTAGCAGTATCAAAAAATGTGATACCCATTTTTTTGCAAAATATAAAAATTTTTTTTAAATCACGATTTTTTATATAATTTTTGGTGATACCATAATTTTTTGAAAAATTGGCCGTGCCGATTATAATTTTTTTTAACATTGTTTAAGTTTTATAAATTTGAAAATCTTTTTTTTTTCCAAAGACGTATTTTAGTATTTCTTTAATAAAGCCATAAAATCTAAATATTCCACATAATACAAAAAATGGCACAAATTTTGCCTTTCCATTTTTAATAGTTAAATAACTTTTTTTTATAGGGTAGTTAAATAATAAATGTACTAGAATATTTAAAATTCTTTCAGGATGTGTGCGTACAAATTGTGCATCACCTTTGCCATACCAAATAAATTTATTTTTGAATTCTTTGAAGTTCGATCGATGTATCTGAAAAACTTTTTTTGAACCCACGCCAAGTTTATAATTTAATCTTGATAATCTATAACAAAGATCCGTATCATCAGATGGACCTGTAAAAAAGGGATTATAATTATTTTTTTTCAAGATTTCTGTTTTATAAATGCATGGCGTACCTATCATTTTTCTTTGACCTATAAAGTTATGATCTACAATAAAATTCTGCTCCATTGCAGAATCCCAATAAGAAGAATTTTTAAAGGTAAATATTTGTGCTTCGATACCATCAAAGCCGTATTGATGCATTTCTGAAATTAGTCCATTTAAACAATCTTTTTCTGGACGGTGGTCGGCATCCATCATTGCTATAAAAAAAGAATTTGTATTTTCTACAGCAATTTTTCTTTGATTAGCAAGACCATTTCTTCCTGCATTTATAACTTTTGTATTCATTTTTAACGCAATTTGTCTTGTATTATCTTCAGAATTTCCATCAACAACGATTATTTCATAAGGCTTTTGCTCAATCATTGATTTAATACAATCAGCAATATTTTTTTCTTCATTTAAGGTGCAAATTGTTATTGTAAGATTACTATCTCTATGGAAGATCATTTAATAATTTTTTTAATATATTTTCCTTCAGATAGTATCCATGCGAATAAATTCTTCAAACCTTTTTTATAATGTACTTTAGGTGACCAGCCAAATTTTTTTTTAGCAAAACTGGTATTTGAAATATAAACTTTTTGATCACCTACTCTGGGATTTTTTTTTGATATTTTAACATTAATCGAGAAATTTTTTTTTATGAAATTTATTAATTCAATTATACTTAATGAGTTATTGATACCACCACCACAGTTTATGACACAGCTTTGTACATTTTTTAGGTTAAGAATTATTAATTCATATAATCTTATGAGGTCATCAATATACAGTATATCTCTGACTTGAAGGCCATCTCCAAAAATATTGATCTTTTTTTTAAATATTGAACACATTAATATCCAAGAAATCCACCCTTGGTCTTCATGTCCATACTGATTTGGACCATAAATACAACTCTGCCTTACAACGAAAGATTTAATATTAAAAGTTTTAGAATAATCCATCACGTATTGATCAGCAGATCCTTTTGAACATCCATAAGGTGAGTGGAAATCTATTGGTTGTTGTTCATTAATTCCTTTTTTATTTTTAAAGTCATATCTTGTTTTTCTTTTACATATTTCGATCTTATTTAAATCTCCATAAACTTTATTTGTTGATGGATATATAAAACAACATTTTAGTTTTAATATTCTAATACTTTCTAACAAATTAAAGGTTCCAATTAGATTATTTTCTAAATCGTGCCTTGGATTTAAAACTGATTTTGTTACTGTAACTTGTCCAGCTTGATGTATTATTATTGTAGGTTTTATTTTCTTTATTAATTTTAATAACTGTTTAAATTTCAATATGTCAGATTTAAAAAAAAAAATATCCTTTTTTCTCAATCTTTTTTTATTTTCCTCAACACCTTTCCTAGACAGGTTATCAAGAACATATACTTTATGATTTTTTTTCTTAAAGTAAATAGCAGAGTTGTAGCCAATAAATCCAGCTCCACCAGTAATTAAAATTTTATGTCTCATTTAATTTTAAAAATTAAGTTTTGAAATTACTTTTTTTAATGTAGATAAACTTATTTTACTTGAGATATTATTAGAGTTATACTCAAAAGGAGTTTTGATTTTTTTTCCCTTTTTATCACCAGCGCTATATGAATAATTTATAATTTTATTAATTCTAATTTGTGGTTTTATTTTATAATATTCTTTAAATTCAAAAACATTTTCAGATTCTTCGTGAGAAATTAAAACTTCACTAATTTTTTCACCTGGCCTCACACCTATATATTTTATTTTACCCTTTGGATTTATTGCCTTAGCTAAATCTACCATTTTCATTGTTGGTATTTTGGGTACAAAAATTTCACCACCTTGCATTCTTATTATAGACATCCATACAAATAGAGAGGCATCCTCAAGACTAATCCAAAATCTAGACATTTTACTATGAGTAATTGTAAATATCGGTTTACTTATCTTTCCTAATTTTAAAAATTTTTCCAAAACAGATCCTCTTGATGCAATAACATTTCCATATCGAACGATTGAAAAATAACATTTTTTATTACCAACTGTATTGTTTGCTGCAATAAAAAGTTTTTCTGCAGCCAATTTTGTTGCACCGTAAAGGTTTATTGGATTTACAGCTTTATCAGTAGATAATAATATTGTTTTAGTTACACGATTACTTATTGATGCTTTTATTACATTGTGTGTACCCTGAATATTTGTCTCAACAAATTCTGTTGGATTATATTCAGCTATAGAAACATGTTTTAGCGCAGCAGAATGTATTACAATATCAACATTTTCGAATGCATAGTTTAGTCTATCAAAATTTCTTACATCACCTATAAAAAAGCGTAATTTATTTTTATATTTTTTAAATAATTCAGAATTTTCCATTTCAAATTGTTTTTGTTCATCTCTAGAAAATATAATTATTTTTTTTACATTTAAATTTCTAAGCATTTGTAAAATACAAACTTTACCAAATGAGCCTGTGCCACCTGTTATAAGAACAGTTTTATTTTTAAAATATTTTTTTGCATTATTAATGTTATTCAAAAATTTCATTGTTTTAAGATATATTTTTCATTCTTATAAAGAGAATCAACATATTTAGCTAGTTTAAAATCATTAATTATTTTTTAAATTTAGTTAAAAGTTGTCTATAATTTTTAATCTCATTTAAAATTTCATTTTTACAATATGGAAGTTCTAAATTGAATTTTTTTTCAAATTTAGAAACATTCATTGTCATATCTAAACTTCTCTTTGCGGCAAAGTTTTGATTAAAATTAACTATTTTATAGTCAAAATTGTTCAATTTTAGCTGCTTTAAAAAAAAAAGACTAAAATTTGCTTTGGACAAACCGCCTCTTGATCCTAGATTATATAAACCACAATATCTTTTCTTTATTGAGATGTTAATAATTTTGCAAAGCGTATTCATTCTGAGTGGACTAAATTTTATATTTTTAAAAAAACTTACCTTCTCTTTTTTTAAAGCCGATCTAAATATCCAATCTGTAAAAGAATATTTTTTAGAATTACTTAATCCAAAAAAATTGGTTCTAAATATAATTGAATTTTTTAAGTTAATAGCTTTTTCACCTTTTAATTTTGTTCTTGCGTAATTATTTATTATTTTGACTTGGTTTTCTTTGTGAGGCCCTTTACGAGAATAAACCTGGTCAGTTGAAAAATGAATTAGATAAGTTTTTTTATTTTTCTTAATCCAATTGTTTAAGTTGTGTGGAATTTTATAATTAAGTTTATTAGCTTTTCTTTTATCTTTTTCACATAAATCTACATTAGTTAAAGCCGCAAGATTTATAATAATATCAGGTTTTATTTTATCTAATAAAAAATTGACTTTATGTAGTTTTGTAAAATCGTTATAACCACCATATCTATTAGAAGAGTTCCTAATAAATTTAATTTTTTTTTTTTTAAAGAATTTGGTTAAAACACCTCCAAACAAGCCATTATCACCAATGATAAAAATATTCATAAGAAAATAATAATAATTCTTGAGTAAACTAATTTTTTTTTTTAAGTTTGTAAATTGTTAGTTTTATAAATCAAATATATGAAAAGTTTTAAAAAGTTAAGTAAATTAAATCAAAAAACTTATTTTATTGCAGATATTGCAGCTAACCATGACGGATCTTTATCTAGAGCAAAAAAATTAATTAGACTCTGCGCAAAAGCAGGAGCTGATGCAGCTAAGTTTCAACATTTTAAGGCAGAAACAATAGTAAGTGATTTCGGTTTTAAAAAAATAAAAGCTAAATCACACCAAAGCAAATGGAAAAAATCTGTTTTTGATACTTATAAAGATGCAAGTATTAATTTTAATTGGACAAAATCTTTGAGAAAAGAATGTCTAAAAAATAAAATAGATTTTTTAACATCTCCATATGATTTGGGATATGTTGACAGAGTGAACAAATATATATCAGCTTATAAAATTGGTTCAGGTGATATTAGTTGGCACCAAATAATAAAAAAGATCTCATTGAAAAGAAAGCCAGTAATTCTTGCAACTGGTGCAGCTACTTTAGATGAAGTGAAAAAGGCTGTATCTATAATATTGAAAGTGAACAAAAAACTTGTACTCATGCAATGTAATACAAATTACACTAATAATGAAAAAAACTTTAAATATATAAATTTAAATGTTCTGAAATTGTACAAAAAAATTTTTAAGTCAAAAGTAATTTTAGGATTAAGTGATCATACCCCTGGACACTCGACAGTTTTAGGTGCGGTAGCACTAGGTGCGAAGGTCGTGGAAAAACATTTCACTGATGACAATAAGCGCATAGGACCTGATCATAAATTTTCTATGAATTATAAAACTTGGAAAGAAATGGTATCACAAACTAGGAGGCTAGAAGATGCTTTGGGGGATGGTTTTAAAAAGATAGAAAAAAATGAAATAGAAACCAGTGTAATACAAAAAAGAGGGCTGTATGCCTCTAAAAATATAATGAAGGGAGATAATTTTTCTTCAAGTAACTTAATTCCTTTAAGACCAAATTTAAGGGAAGGTGTACCAGCAAATAGACTCTCTTGGATCTTAAATAAAAAATCAAAAAGATTAATCAAAAAAGGTGAATGTATAAAAAAAGATTTCGTAACATAATATTAATAATTCCGTCCTTCAATGAACTGCAAAGTCTAAAGCTTTTTGTAAAAAAATTAAGGAAATATTTTGATTTAATTATAATTGATGACTGTTCCACAGATAATACCAATAGATGGCTATTAAAAAACAAAATTAAATTTTTAAGGAATACAAAAAATTTAGGTTATGAAAAGAGTATTTTAAAAGGTCTAAAACATGTTTCAAAAAAAAAAAAATATAAATTTTTCATTAGTGTCGATGCAGATGGGCAGCATAATTTTTATGATATATTTAAGATTATAAAAAAACATAATCTTGCTAAATATGATTTGATTATATGTAACAGATTTGAGACAAACAGATTTTTAGAAACAATAATATCTAATCTTACATCAATAAAATTTGATTTAAAGGATGTATTAAGTGGTTTTAAAATTTACAATGCGCAAAGCTTAAGAAAAATTAATTTAAATAATGTAGGAAATAAATATTTGGTAGATTTGGTTATGCAAATATATCAAAAAAACAATAGAATAATTAATTTTCCTGTGAAAACAAATAAGAGAAGAGATAAACCAAGAATTGGGGGTAGTTTAATGGTCAATTTTAAATTACTTAAAATTCTTTTTTATCTTATTTTTTTTCAAAAAAAGTTTTTCCTCAACACAGTAAGCAATAAAATGACTTAAAAATTTATGACACTCCTGTATTCTATTACATTGATTAGAATTTATAATTAATTTTATATTGCAATACTTTTTTGCCTTTCCCCCTCCTGACCCTAAAAAGCCTATACTAAAAATTTTTTTTTTTTTTGAAGATTTCAAAACTTCAATTATATTTTTTGAATTTCCAGATGTAGAAAAAATAATTAAAATATCATTTTTTTTTCCTATGGCTTCTAAAGGTCTCGAAAAAATTTTAGAAAAATTATAGTCATTTGAACACGCTGTGATTGTAGAGCTATCCATAGTGAGGCAGACAGCTGGTATTGGATTTCTATTTTTATTTGGTCTTAATCTAATTAACATCTCTGCTGTTAAATGCTGGGCGTCAGCAGCTGATCCACCATTTCCACAGAGGAGTATTTTACCACCATCCTTAATCTTTTTTGCAATTAAGTTAATAGAATTGTTTATCTCTTTACTCAAAGCAACAATTTTTTTTGTTGTTTCTACGCTGGAATTAATTTCTTTATCTAAGCTTTTCCTTAGTATAATTGAATTATTTTTTGTCATTTTAGCAAATTTATAAATTTTATTGTTAGCAATGTCATTAACAATATTTAGTTATTACTTTTTAATTTAATTGGTAGTATCAATAAAATGGATATCAAAAAGCTTAGAATGTAAATTGGTATCAACTTGATGCTTAAATAGAATTGAAAATTTAAATAATCCCTTCTATTAAAAGAGTACAATTTTCTATTTACAAAAACATAAAAGTTATGTGGTTTATTTATACAAACATTAAAATATTTACTGGAAATTTTTTGATAGATTAATTCTGTTTTTAAATTATTTGAATCTAAGGTTAAAATTATATTTTTTGTATTATTCTTATTGACATTTAAATACTTAGATAAATTTAAAAATGTGTTATTTGAAATATTTGATTTTGAAAATTTAAAATTTTTGCTTATTTTTTCTTTATCAGTTTTGGGGCCTACATAAGTTGCATCGTAAAATTTTTTTTCTAAAATTTGATAATTTTCAAATGTACTTGTCCTACATATTGTTAGCCTGTCAAAGTCAATTTTTTTACATTTACCAAGACTTCTCATATTATTTTTTCCTTCATTAAAAAAATAATTTTTATACGGTGGAATTACAGTTTTTTTTTCATAAAAAAATTTAATACCAAGTTTAGAACTTATAGTTTTTTTAATTATTATTTTAATTAATCTTAATTTTCCGTAAAATATTATAGATATTAAAGATTTCAAAATTAAATCATAAATAATCCAAAAATTTTTTATTGCCCCATAATATCTGCATATTTCTATTGTATTATTTATTCCATTTTGTTCCAATCTGTTTAAATTTCTGTTTTTTTTGGAAATATGATGAATAACCTGAAGATGATTATCCTCAAAAATTTTTATATTATTCATATTTAATCTATTGCTTACCTCTGTATCTTCTGCAACAAAATTTAAATTAGACAGCAATTTCAATTTTTTCTTTCCAAATTCTGCAAATGCAACAAATTCCAACATTTTAGTTAAATAAATTTTTCTTTTAGGTGTAGAAAAAAAACTTACTGGTGTTATTTTTAAAAAACAGTTTTTATTTCTTTTATAATTTTCTAAAATTTTAAAAAAAAATATTTTATTAACTTCTGTATCATCATCTAGAAAAATTCTTATTTTAGATATTGATGATTTATATAAGTAATTTTTAATTTTTACTGGAGAACAATTTTTTTTAAAATATATTTTTTTTATATCTAAATTTTTGTATGATTTGATATTTTTATATGAAAATTTTTCTATTCCTAAAAATATTTTTATTTTCAATTGAACGTCTTTAGCACTTCTGCTTAATGAATTTAAAAGTCTATCAAGTTCTTTTTTTCTGTTTTTAGAAACAATAAAAACTGATATTTCATTTTTTAATTTTTTCATAATATTCACACATATCTTTAAAAATATCTTTCATTCCTAATTTTGGAGACCATCCAAGTTTTTTTATTTTGCTATTTGATCCAAAAATATATTTTTCGTCAAATTTACGAAATAGTTTTTTATCTTTAATAATTTTAATTTTTGGATTTTTTTTTTTCATTAATTGTATTATTTTTGAAACTTTACTATAATTAGAAGAGCATAGATTATATGAATTTGATATTTTTCCTTTTTGCTGTAAGCAATAAAGTCCTTTAACACAATCATTTACGTGAAGAAAATCTCTAAATTTATTTAAATTACCAGTTCTTATAATGTTATTTGTATATCTATTTTTTACATATTGTTTACAAAAATCACTAAATACATCATTCTCTTTACCTGGGCCAGTGGTATTAAAGATCAAAGCTATTATCACATTAAGTTTGTACATTTTAGAATATTGTAAACCAGTCAAGCTCTGAAATTTTTTTGATAACCCATAAAGATGGTCGGGCTCTTGATTGAAAGTTTCCTTAAAAGGTAATTGGCTGAGAGGTTTAGAGCCAAATTGGCCACTTGAACATGCAATGATTATTTTTGGGTTTAATCTTAATTTTCTGCATGACTCTAGTATGTTTAATGTACCAATTAAATTTGTTTCTATTGTTTCAATTGGGAAATTAAAAGAAAAAGAAGGTAAACTTTTAGCAGCTAAATGGTAAATTATATCTGGTTTAATTTTTTTTATTAAATTTTTAACGTTATTTTTTTTTCTTACATCACATAAATGATAACTAATATTTCTTGATTTTATTCTCTTAGTTTTTTTATAATGACAAGCAAAAATTAATAAACTCTTTTTTGATAAAAATTTTATTAAATGTTGGCCAATGAAACCTTCCGATCCAGTAATTAATACTTTTTTTTTCATTAAAAAAAATTAAATATTCTTATAAAAATCTCTAAATTTTTCAAATTCTCCTGTTTTAATAAGGTATTTTATGGCATCAGCTGTTTCTTTTATACCATTCTCCAAGTCTATAGCGCACTTAAAACCGATCTTATTTATTTTTTTAAAATCAATGACATAATCTCTTTGATCAGAGTCTCTTCCTTTTCCCTCTGTAATTTCACAGTCAATTATTTTTTTTATTTGATTAGCTAATTCTAATTTCGTGAAATTTAAACTCTCATCACCAACATTAAAAGCTTGTTTTTTCATAATATTTATATTCTTAATTGCAAAATTAAACGAATTCGCAATATCTGAAATATGAATAAAGCTTCTTCTGTGAAATGACTCAAAAATATCAATTTTTTTTTCAGTAAGTGCTTTTATTATAAAGTTGTTAAGTAACAAATCTAATCTTAATCTTGGTGAAATTCCAAAAGCAGTCGCTATCCTTAACGCCGTAGTATTTTCTTTCTCTAAAACATACTTTTCTGACTCGGTTTTAGTAAATCCATACTCTGTTAAAGGTTTTAAAGGTGCATCTTCATCGCAAGCTTTATCAGTTCCCCTGTGTCCGTAATTTGAACATGTTGAAGCATAAATAAAAAAAGTGTCTTTTTTTTTTAAATCAACAATTTTTTTTGTTGAAAGAAGATTCACTTTTTTAGCTAAATCTGGATATTTATGGCACGCTGGAAATCCAACTACGGCGGCCAAGTGTATAATCCCATCTAAATCATCAAAAATATCCAGATGGTTTTGAATATTTTGTATGTCATCATTTATGAAGTGAAAGTTTTTTTTTCCCAAGTAAGGTAATAGAGTGTGATACCCGTACTTTAAATTATCGTAGCCAATAATATCAATTTTTTGCTCTAAAAGAATTGGTAATAACTTTGATCCAATAAATCCAGCAGGTCCAGTAATTAAAACTTTCATAATTTTTTTAAATTTCTTCGAGTAATTTCTAATGATCTTTTGAAATTTGTAAACTTAAATCTAATAAGCGAGGAGGTAATTTTATTAGACATTGATAAATCTGAGGGATGAAACTTATTTATTTTAATTCTACTTTTTTGAAAGTTTTTTTTATTTCCAAACAAATCAACATAGAAATTATATTTATTTATTCTTTTATTACCTGAACAATGAATAATCCTATTTCTAACATTTTTTTTTGCAAGTTCTATCAACAAATTACATAAATCTTGTTTTATAACTGGTGAAAAATAAACATTAGTAAATAAATCAATTTTTTTTTTTTTCTGCAAACTCTTTAACACAAATCCTGAAAGCCTAGGATCATCCATAACAGCAGAAAGTCTAACAATTAACCAATTTTTAGAATAATTTTTTATATAGTTTTCTACTCGTAACTTTAACAAACCCAATCTAGTACCAGGTTTTAAATTTTTTAAATTTTTTTCTGTGTATAGTTTTGATTTTCCATCGAAAACGTGGTCAGAAGATATAAAAATTAATTTGGTTGAGTCATTTAAGGCTTTTATCTCATTCGCAATATATTTTGACAAAATATAAATTGATTTATTTGAATAGTTAATGCTATTTTCACAATCTTTTTTTCTAATACCAGCAAAATGAATTAAGGTATCAACTTGCTTTCTATTTAAAACTTCTGATAAATTACCTTTTCGACTATAAAAATTTTTTTTTTCATTTAGCATAACTTTCGGTAATTTTATTACTTTAATTTTTTTGTTTTTACAAAAGTTTATGAAATTTCTGCCAAGGTATCCTCGACCTCCAGTTATAGCTATTTTCATTAATTATTTATGTTGGTAGTATTATAACCAAGAATTCTAGATTTTGTATCAGCATCTTTTTCAATTACCATATCATTTTCATCTAATTCCATTTTATTTTCTTTAATAAAATTTCCTAGTGGAGAACCGTCTAAAACTCCTACACCAGCTGTTTGGTATGAATGAAGACCTATTGATTTAGCATATTTCATTGTTTGATCCATCTGCTCTTTTGTTTCTCCAAGATGGCCAATCGTAAATGTTCCATGAGATATAATGCCTATGTTGTTTAAATAGCCAACAACTTCTGCAGCTTTTTTTAAATTTAATCTTTTATTAACAACGTGATCCACAATATACTGGTTACCGCTTTCAAACCCTATTCTCACTGCATAACAACCATTATCTTTCATTATTTGCCATGCATCATTTTTGCAAGTGTCAGCTCTAACTAAAGCATTCCAAGGTATACCTATTTCACCAAATACTTTTGACATTTCTATAGTATGTTTGTTTCCAATGTTAAATGTATCATCGTCAACAAATATCGTTTTATAATCGTATTTTTTTTTTGTATGAGTTAAATAATCTTTTATGTAATCTGGGGAATACTGTCTTACAGTCCTTTTTCCTGTTCCACTAGGATCATTATTAGTCATAGATGACGGCCAAACACAAAAATTACATCTGTAAGGGCAACCTCTGCTAGTCCACATCCAAAACATTGGATACATTGGTTTAACAGGTGTATTATCGCTGTATTTGTCGTAATGTAATTCATCATTCCAAGGAAAAGGTGAATTGTTCATTTCGTCAATAGTCATTAGGTCATAGTCTTGAATTTTATGTTTTTGATCAATTGCTTTTAATATATTTTTATCATACTCACCTTTACATGCAGAATAAATTCCAAAATCAATTAAATCTTGCTCACTAAAGTTATTTACAACAGGTCCAACTACTATAACTTTTAAGTTTTCAAATTTATTATTTATGTCTTTAATTAATTTTTTATCATGTTCCCAGCTAGTCGATTGACATTCAATGACGATAATGTCTGCATCCAACTCTTTTAAATATTTATTGAATTTTTCATAAGAATCACAAAGTGCAATTGAGTCCCTAAAAAAAATTTGATGTTTAGAATATTGTTTTAAATATGTCGCTGCGGACGCAAGAAAGTGAGGGAAAGGCGTATAATCATCGAAATGTCTTTTGTCAAAACTAGATTTACAAATGAACGTAAATGGCCATCTTGAGCCAGCTCTAACGCCTTTAGCAAGCATGATTTTGTTATTTCTTGCAGATTTTTTTTGTGTCCACCATGGTGGATTTGAAAATAAAATTTTCATTGTTTTATCTGACATTGTTTTTACAAAAAATCAAGTTATTATATCTGGGGCCCTTTTTTTAAACCTCTTTGTCAAAAAATTCATCCATTGGGCCTTCTTTTTATTAAAAGACCAATGATATTCATAAGGTCTAATAATTACTGTTTGTCCTTCTTTAACTAAAATTTTTTTTTTTATCTTGTTCTTATTTTTTAAATTCGCAAAATATAGTTCCAACTCTCCTTTGATCACATAAAGTATTTCTTGTGTATTTTTATGATAATGCTTACCTCTTATTGTATTAGGATTTGACTTTATTAAATTTACTTCCTCAATTTTATAGTTATTAAATATGCCCTTAATTGAACCTCTCTTATCTTCAAATTTAAAGTATGGTTTTATAAAATTTTTTTTTTTTCTCATTTGATACCTTCAGACTAATATACTCATTTTATTATTTTAATATAGTCAATCCTTGGTCTTGATACAGAAAGTTTCTTTTTGAACATCCATATTTTTCTAATTTTCTTGTTATTTGATTATGATCTTTTTCATCAGCAAATATTAGTAAATGACCACCATTTCCAGCACCTAATAATTTAGCCGAGTGCGCTCCATAATTTCTAGCTTTTGAAATAAGTTGATCAATTTTATTATTCGTAACATGAGGGTTAAAATTTTTTTTTAAATCCCAATATTCATTGATATTTAAAATAAAATTTTCTAAATCGTTATTCTGTACAAACTTTTTTGCTTTCAATGTTAATGATTTTATTTCGTGTAGGATCTCTAAATTTTTTTTTTGTTTGTAAATTCTAATATGCTTATCGATAATTTTGCTACCATCTCGAGTTTTTCCTGTAAAAATTAATAATGATTTTTTTTGCAAATCGTGTTTGAATTTACTAGAGGCTTTCAATTTAGTGACCTGGGTGATATTTTTTTTTTTAAACTTAATAAAGTTTAAACCTCCATATGCAGACGCAAACTCATCTTGTCTTCCTCCTGATGTGCCAAGAATTTTTTTT
>CEQY01037817.1_pt1 | contig 14918 bp, 3 predicted proteins | sample 361391 | NCBI WGS metagenome assembly CEQY01 (sample SAMEA2621075, study PRJEB7988) | marine metagenome | isolation source: saline water (ENVO:00002010), including | reverse complement strand
TTTTAGTCGTTGCTCATATGAAAAAAATTATGCTCTACAAAGTCGACGATAGTTTAAGCCCAGTTCATGGGTATACACATGATGTAAGTCATGAAATAACTTGTCTAAATATATCTAATGATGGTAGATATATATGCATTGGTACACGAGAAGAAGTAGTTTGTATAGATACTTCAGAAACAAGAAGAAATACAAATAAAGCTAAAGATCATCATATTGCAGATCAGGTAGTGATCGAGAAATATGCCAGACTGAAGGATTTTAAGTTTCATGGAGATATAGCAACTAATGCTACTGCAGCAGATGATTCCGATGAAGTAGATAAATGGGGTGTGAGAATTGATTCTTATCCGGATAATTATGTTGAGCAAGCATACTGTACTACATGTGAGATAGTAGATATAGATGAGAGATACAAAACACCTTATATAATTTTAGGATACTCCGATGGAATTATGATATTTAGTAGATTTTTTCAAGGTCCTTTACCTTCTGCTTTTGACCCGAGGGACGCTGCGGTTACTGATGACAGTAAGGAAGCTAGAGAGCTAGAACAGTCTCAGGATAATGAAATATTAAATGTTATGAATATGCATGAACAGAGTGTTACTTCTATGTTTCTAGATGCTACTACTCCAGAAGTAGAGTATGGTGCAACCATACTCTGTTCTGTCTCTGCTGATACTAGTATTGTACAATATCTTAATAAAAAAAGCAATCAACGGTGGCAATTTCATGAGTTTTTCACTACATTAGAAACACCAGATGAACAAGTAGTTACTGCACAACGCGTACATTCATGTAATTATTATAGAAGTATTACTAGTGCAAATTTAGAGACACAATTATGTTTAGATCTTTTCGTAGATGTAACTTTTCATGAATTAAATGCTAATTCAAAACACACTATGGATCGTTTAAAAGTTCTATTTAGCTCTCAATTTAATATATATACAGTTAATCATATTTGCCATGCTATGTTAGATTATTTAATTTTTTCAAATAATACGTTTAAGGAATTATTATATACAAAATTAACGAGTATAGTTGATGATATGTTTTTATCTAGTACTACTTCTTTACAAAATTCAAAAAAGATAAATAATATATTTTTATTTAATTTATTACAATTATTATTAGATAATTTTATATTAATTGAAGGTAATTTTCAATATATATATTGTTATATTGTTAATATATTACCTTTAATTAAAAAAAATGATAATTTACTAATTTGTTTTATTGCAATATTACTAAAATTTTTACGTTCTGATATATTTTACAACGAAAGTATATTATCTACTTTATTAGATAGTAGTATAGGTACATTAGATAATGGTCCGGATTTACATGTTGCAATATGTGTAAAAACAATTATAATATCTTTATATAAATTTGTACAAAATCCAGCACAAATAAATACTCGTAAATTAACTAAAGTAGAAGAACAAATGGTAAAAGATAAAGTTGTAGATATAACGACTGCTGAAATAGCAGAACAATTAGATTTAGATCCTTTAAATTTATTTTTATTAGCAAAAAACTATGACTTACTACAATATTTACGAACTGAAACAGAGAGTTTATCTATAACCTTTGATAACTTAATCAACGGAAATCTTGCAACCGCAGACACTGAACATGATTCAACAGTCATAACTAAATTTATGTTAGTCAATTTATTAGAAATTAGAAATACTTATCCTCTTCCTATTACATGTAATATAAGAGGAGATATTCCGTTTATCTCACAGAGAGCTCAATATTTTGATTATTTATCAACAAGTGTTTTTGAACAGTTGTCTCCTAGTATTAGATTAATGTTACAATATCCACTAGATGTTTATCATATGACTCATGGAACGCTAGGTCAATTATTTAGAGAAATTTCAGAATCTATACTAGATGGATCTAGAACTTATCCTGGACAAGATAAATATTTAGAAGTACTTAATTTTCTAATACCACAGATAGCACAACTGAACCCCGACCCAGGAAATTATACTAAAGCAGTATTTAACAATAATGTAAATATTTTATTATTAGCTAAGCATATACAGTCATCATCATCGTTATTAGATAGTTCGTCTCGCAGTTATAATTTATTACATGATTGTGAGAAACGAGAAGTAGTAAGATTTTTAGATTATCATACACCACAAGTGCTAGATGAAGTAACTGAACATCTCCAAGATGTTGTTTTCTTAGAATTACCAATAACTAAAGCACATAAAGAGGGAGCTTTTACATTGTGTTCTCATTGGCTTAACAAATGTGCAATAACCCCCGTGGCTAGATATAAAGATCGACGTGGTAGTCGGAGCAGTTTTGCACCAACTTGGGAATTACAAGTTGTATATAATATAATATATATTATATCAAGAACGACTGATGGTATTATTGGTTTTTTAAATGCAAATTCTAATAATATATCAATTCTTTTAAATCATCTACTAACAGAATTTAAAATGGCATATAATAATAAATCAGATTATGAGATTTTTTTAGATGTATTAACAAGTATACTTAAAGAGAAATATCCCGAATTTTATGATACAATATATGATGCAACAAGTAACTGTATAATATATAAAACTACAGAAGATTTAATAAAATTATTTAGAATAATATATACCGAAAAAATTTATAACGTCTTATATAAACATACACTATTTTTAATGATGCATTTAATAAATTCATTTCTATTACCAGCAATATGTCCTAATACAAATATTTTACAAAGTCGATTAAAGATGGAGATGAAAAAAGTATGTACGTTTCTTCTTACTACTGAATTATATAATATAAAGGGATATTCTTATACAGCAGCTAATAATAAAAGTTTTTATACTGATTTTGAAAAAACTGAGTTAGAAACGAGATTATCACCTCATGTAAATTGTTTATTAGTAAAAATGGCACGCGAACCTAAGCTATGGGAGTTGTTTAATAGTACATTATATGAATTAATACTATTAAATCCTTCTGAATTTATGACAGCTACTTATCAACCAATATTAGCAGTAATAGATGAAACACCACTTGTAGCTAAATTAAAGGCATCGGCGGCGGAAAATATGTTACTGATATTTTTTATATTAAATAGAAATAGAACATTTTTTACATATTATAATTTGGTATGTGCAGATTTTGGTGTGGATAATATGTTTGTCGATTATTTATCAACATATCAAAAATTGGATGCAACTGTAAAAAAGGACCATGCAGATGTATTTGCAGATATTACTATATATGATAGTGATGATATGATAGCTATAAATGCTGAATTATTAAGACAATACCAGGATGAATTCTACCCGGCATATACTGTTACTGTTTCTGATGCGACTGGCTTATTTAGCTTAAAACAAAGGTTCTCAAAAGAACTACAAAATCGAAAAATGATTATGAACGAAGATTTTTTTTCAAGTATAGTTAGATATAGTAAATCTAAAGTAAAAAATGAATTAGAATTTTATACATTTTTATTTCCTGATTTTGATATAACTAAACGTAATGATGATAATTTATGGTTAATTGGTCAGTTTATGCACACATGTCATCCTAGTATAACTGTATTACTTGCACAATTCCATGATTATAAACAATTTATAGATGATTTTGCGGAATTAATTAATACACTTACTGATAATTTAAGAATAGATGATTTATTAGAAACATCACAAGAAGCAATAAAAGACAGATTAGTAGCTCCATTAAATTTTGATAAAAGTAATAATGCTTTAACTTATAATAAAGCTTTTACTATGTTATCTTCTCTTAGAACAGCATCACCATCAGTTGAGTTATATGGTGGTAGTAAATCTAAATCTCTAATATTAACAGGTGGAGCTAATATATTTTCTTTATCTGATATTTATAATTTTACTAAATTTTTACGAGTATTATTTAAATCTACTATATATTCTCAATTTGTTCAAGCTATTGAATTAAATATTATGTATATATTATCACTTTATATTAAACATATTTCTGATAAAGAAGTATTTGTAAATAAACTACAAGAATATGTAGTTATAGGTGACGAATTAAAAGATGAATTATCTTTATATGATTTTTTTATGGTATTACTAAGTAATCCTCATAAACTAAAGATATTTACAAAGGATGAATCTTTAAATAGTTCAGATAATAAATTTCTTAAAAATTTAAATAAATTATTAGTAACTATTAAATGGGTATATGAAAACTATTCTGATATATTTAAAGTTCAAGTAAGGTCTTATAATGAAAAAGTATTGAGATCACAATATATACCATATTTTAATATGATGGATAATCCTGAATTTATGTATTTAGTACTAGCAGCATTTTATTATTCATATGATATATTATTAACTAGTACTGTACTTAGACCTTTAGTAGTTAAACAACAAAATGAACGTTATGTAAGATTATTACAACAACAAAAAAAGAGAGTAGAACTTTTAGAAGATGATATTACACAATTAAATGAAAAAGTATATCGTTTTGAATTGGCGATGACGAGGAATAAAAGCACAGATGGTAAAATACTTGTTCATAAATTATTTAGTAAAACATCAGAATTAAATAAAATGTATTGTACAATATTAGGTGCATTTATAAAAAAAAAATATTATGATTATGATACTTTACCTCCATGCTCATTACCATATAATTTTAATTTCTTTTATAATGCATGCATAAACGGTAGAACAATGAAACCTAATTTATCCACTGAACAAGCAAAATCACCAGAATCAATAGCACGATATGAATTATCACGCGGTGAGAAACATGCTATCCTACGGGGATTAGCCGAAATTTCTTATGGATTATATCAAGAGGGAAGTAATATTGCAGTAGATGTTAATGTAGATATTCCTGGTTATGCTTGTTTATTAGAAGCATTAGATTATAAACAACTTGTTAGAGGTACAGTAGGTACAACATGGTTAGAAGAAAGATTACAAGCATTACAAAAAGCTCATCGTGATATGGAAAAATTAGCTGACACAGGATCACTTAAACCTGGCCTACAAGAACGGTTTGATAAAGGGGACTTTGATAATTTTCAGGCAAGTAAATTTACAGATCCTGTAATATCAACAGAAGAGATAAAAGCCAAGGCGTCAGTATTAGGTAGACAACTTCGTAGAGAAAATGTATATAATATAAGAGTAGAGAAAGAAACAGATGAAAGAATGGGATTACGAGATTTACAAGCGTTATTAGTAGATTTTAATATTTATAATATAAGAGGTACACGCACCAAGCGAAAGATAGCCACCAAGACAGAGGTTCAACAGAAGTTTAACGATGTCGATACGGACGATACCGGTAAGCTGGATTCTACGAAGTTTGCAGAACTGCTTGAACAGTTGGACGAGCAGATGAGTGAAGAGGAGGCCATCAAAGCTTTCGCAGCGGCAAATATCAAGCAAACGGCAACTATCACCCTCGAAGATTTCTATGCCTGGTATACAAAGCTGGCTACAAGTGGTATAACTAGTGAGGTCTATAGCTTTATGGGACATAATGAAAGTTGTCTTACTCACCTTTTTGATAAAACAGATGTTGAGGGTAAACATACTGTCAAATCACTCTTTGATGTTAGTTATATCACTGAACATGATTTATGGTTTTTATTATTACAATTAGATACAATAATATATGGATATTGGAATATAAGTACCTTAAGTCAAGTAAGTCCTATTTCTGTTTTAACCGGTGAAGTCGTTGATGCTCCACTTATAGCAGCGATACGTTCTTTTTATGTATCTATCGATAAACCTTTGGGTATGGCGCAAAACGGACTATTTACTAGGAAGTCACCAAACCCATCAGTATATGAACTAGTATCTCAACATAATCCTTGGCTTATGGATGTATTTAATAATAGTTTTTCATTGTTACAAATACAAGAACTACAAAAACTATTAGATACAGATATATCTTCTGCAGTAAGTATAGCTATTAGATTAAATATAGCTAATCCAACATTATTAAGTAGAAATGATCCACTTCCGGCTAAAGCATTATATTTATTAGAACTATTATCATCTCAAACAAAATTTGAGCATGTAAATAAACAATTACAAAATATAGTTTCTCAGCAGGATGGTCCATCTAGTGCAGTAGTTCCTGTACCACACAATATTACTTATTTACGTGATACGTATGCTATAAAATGTTTATCATTAAGCATAGGTACTCAATTTGTTTCATATGTATTTTTACAAGTAGACCATTTTGATTATGAATATAAAGGACAATTTGAAATATATACAGATACAGTATTTATTCCTCATGCAAATGATGTGTTTGTACCTGCTATATCAGAGAGAATAAAGCACCATGTTGAATTATTTTGTACAAAATATAACATATCTGATTATGCAGAATTATTTCCATCTGATGATATTACTGTGAAAGAGTTACTTCTCTTTATATTTGGTGGTAATCCGAGTGAATTTGATAATGCTAGCAGAGCAAGATTTGATACATTTGGTAAATATTTAGTAATGATTGCTAGACCATATTTTACTACATGTGGTAGTTCTAATTTATTATTAGGACAAAATGTATCAAAACCAAACAATTTATTATTGGGAGAAGATGGTTCAGATCCAGTTGGTTTTACTGGATTTTATTTAGGTAACGAACCAGGTATGATAAATCCAACAACCGCAACCAACCCGTCATCTCTTACACACGCGGTTGATGGATATAAAAATAATGTAAAACAAGCACTATCTGGTCAAAGTGTTGTAATATTTGGATATGGAGCATCAGGTGCCGGTAAAACATACACAATATTTGGTACAAGAGGTGAAGTATTAGTATTAGGTTTATTACAAGAGATGATTGTATATTTATTTTTACAAAATGCATTTATATCTATAAAAAGAATATTTGATATTTATGGATATTGTAATATGTTACCTATAGATGGTAAAAATGAATGTGATTATTTAGATTTAGAGCATACTTTAATAGTATCTGGTAATACTGAAGATGCTGAATTTCATAGAAATAATGGATATTTTTCTTTTGAAGAATCTAGAAAAGCTGATAAAGTAAAATATGAATCTCTTTTTGGTTATAGCATTCCTGGACCCGACCACCGGGAGGAACTAGTTGGGAATCTTTTCGAACCTGAATTGATAAATGATCATCCAAATACGAAATCTCATTTAAATCAACATAATAAATACAAATATGTAGAATTAGAAGAAGATGAAATTAAGTCGGATCAACCTATTAGATTAGATGACTTAAATGAATTGCAGGAGTATGCTGTAGATATATCCAATTTTAATCAAGAAGATGGCGAGCTTCTTGGAAAAGATCCAGTTTGTTTTGATGCATTACCACTATTTAATGCATCGGATGATGATAAATTACTAGAACGTATAGCTTGTCAAACTCAATATGACCCAGATGGCAAGGGTCCTTGTGATGAAGTATTTTTTATGCATGCACAATTAATGAGTAAAAAGGATGATAGTGAATGGTTTTATCATTCTGATACTGACTATTTTGATGCTAATCAAGATGATTCAGATCATAGAGATGAGTTAAGCCAAGAAATAGATGCAGCTATTGCAAGTGAAACACACCCTGTTGGAGTGATTCCATTTACAACTACAAAATTATTTGGAAATAAAAAGGAATTTAAAAAAATGATGGAAATGTATACAAAAAGCATAGTAGCAAGTGTAAATGCTATATCAGAAGAAGATAAAGAATTTAAGGATAAAAATTTATATAAACATAATTTTTTACCAAGAGTTGTTGCTACATTATTAGTATATCAATCTGTTTGTGTTGATTCTATGGATCTTAATAGAAGAACTGTTCAATTTAAGAGTGATACAGAAGAAGTATCACATGCTACAAAACCAATGAGAGTTGCAGCTACAATGAATAATGAAGAGAGTTCAAGAGCAGCACTTGTTCAGTCATTCCAGGTTAAAACTTTGCCATTTTATAATGATGCCCAAATTGCTGATGTTACTAAGGTAGCATTGAAAGGTACAATTAATTTAGCAGATACAGCGGGTGCAGAACAAATTGATTTATTAACACAAAGTGTACTACCAGGTAGGCACCCAGGAATAGCTGATAATGCTGGTATGCCATTTGAGATGACCAAACAGCAATATGATACTAGTGCTGAATTATTTACAGAATTAGTGTTATCCTTTCATTTAGGAACAATGGATTATTTAGTACAAGATTCTGTTATTAAAGAGAGAAATAAATCATTTTCATATACTCCTTACCTTGATAAAGCTAGAAGTGAACAAGAAACAGAACATTTAAAAGGCGGCCCTACGAGGTCACTAGCTGCAGATAAGTCTATTTTACAATTATATACAGCTGACTTACAAAGGACAGGACCTATAGCATTTAATGGAGTAGAGGGACGCCTTCCAAATAAAAATAAAAAGGAACATGCATTAAGGATTTTTGGCGAATTACAAGGAAAAATGTCACTTCTTCAAGTTAAAAATTTGTTAGATACTGGACAAATTGATTCAGAAATTTGTAAAAATTTAGTAGAGGAATTATTATTACCTGTATCACAAACATTATATGCTAAAGGAGATATGAATAAGAAAAAACAAGTTACAGAAAAGAATCCTATTGCACGAAAATATGTAAGAGCTAGTTTATTAATTCCACAATGTGCTTTTTTAAGATTTGCATATCAATATAATAAAATTTTTGAGGGTATTTTAGGTAAAGTATTAGATAATAGTAAAGATTTGTTTAATAATGTATTTCATTCACTCGATGGAGAGAAAATTGTACTAGATTGTATGATTAGATCTCCTTCTGCAGAATTATCAATATTTAACATTTTTAATAATATATTAAATATATTATTATGGTTAATATGTAATATACACTATATAGCTTCAGAATATGAAAGTGAAATAGCAGGAGGAGAAGAACCAGCATATTATATACCATTGACTGATATAATAAAACTTTTTATATTAGAGATGGGAGATATAAGACTTATGTATGAAAAAGCTAAGAAATATTTAGTAGATTTAGAAGAATTACATAAAATGCAACAATCAGATAGTAATTATATTATATTTACATATGAAAGAGATAATGATCTACATATGTTACTTATTTTATGTAATCTATTAGCAACAAAATCACAAGTTATGGTGAAAACTCCTACTACTGGTCATCCCAGACAAGTTTTCACTATGACTGATGAGGATGTAATGGCGGTAACAGATGGAGAAGATAATAAAGAATTTATATCGGCATATGAGAATACATTGGAGAAATTTGCAAGATTATTAAAAAATGTAAATCAAAGTGATTTATTAAAATTATGTAAAGTTGAATCATTACTAGTTAATTTTTATATGAAAGATAGTGTAGTATATATGTCTAGAATAGATATGTTATTTAAAAGAACATTAAATGAAAGTGGATTTATTGCTGGAACTATAACAGAAATGGCAAATGTATTTTCATATGCTAAGACTTATTCCTTATCATCTGCACAATCAGAACCATATGATATATTGGCAAAAAACAAAATTACAGTAATGTCACCGATACTTCCACTTGCTTATACTCTTACAATCAATTCACTTCAGGCATGGCATATGTTAAGAACTGTAGCTACAGAAAATTCAGGAAAACGTATAAAAGGACTCGCATCTGCAATAGCAACTACTTTACAAAATATGACTGGTCCTCCCTGGACACTTGTAGATGTAACTCAAAACCCAAATAAAGAGTTCTATAGAAGGTTAGAACAATTTATTAATCGTAATGGTTATAAATCTGCATTTTATAAATGGATTTCAAAATTTAATTTAAGAGTTACCAAACACGGCTTAACAACTACTAAAGAAGCTATAGAGTTATTTTCTGCTAAAGACAGAAATAATTTAGAACTTGTAACAGCAGCATTTACCTTTATACAAAAAAATACAGTAGATAAGCTAATAGATGTATTAGATCCTAAAAACGCCACAGCATACGAAAGATTACTTGGGAGTGCAAATCAATTAGATAGGGTTAAATATCTATTAAATCAACAAAATTGTTTAAATTTATTAGCAGAATGGGCATGGCAACACCAGTATGCATATCTAGCTTCTGTTAAAGCAGTTGGAGATTTCGCATTTTATACTCCATCTTTATTAACTAATAATGACAGGATTGATGATATGGTAAATCTAGTTAGTAATGACGCTACCGAAATTTGTCCATCATTAGTTGGTTCATTATTTATATATATGCAAATGTGTGCTATGGTTAAACAGAGTTGTACTAAATTTGGTATGTTTTTTGTAGTAAGACCGGAAGGTTTCGGTCATAATAAAGTAAGATCTTATATGGGAGTTAAACAAACTATTGCAATTGCAACTAAATTAGCAGCATCTTATGATACTAATATAGGTGAGACATTTGAAGTACTAGAGAAAACTATTAAACTAGACAAAAAAGGAAAAAAATGAAGATAGTAAAGTATCCAAAAGTAGCATAATGATAACATAAATTAGTAATTAAATATTAATAAAATAATAATTATTTTATTAATAAATTTATTGTATAATTAAGTTACCAATTTGTTTAGATATATTATTATTTGTTATATTATTAATATCATTATCAATATTCTCTTTTGTTTTAATTTTAGATATTTTATAAATAGTTAATGATGATGCAATAATATCTTTAATATTATCTGATATTTTAATATTTTTATTATTATCTAACATATTTAGTATTTTTTTTTTTAAATTATTATTATCTTGTTCTAAATTTATATATTTAATAGATTTATCTAATGCATATAAAGCATTATCTAAATCTTCATTTTTTTCTTTTGTTACTTGCGTAATAATATCTTTTAATTTATTTTTAGTTTCTATATCAATTGTATTATCACATGATGATAATAAACCGTGTATTTTCTGACAGACTATACTTTTATCGTTGTAACACATATTAAATAAATATTCATATATATCACATTTTGATACTAAATCTTTATTAATTTTATCTATATTTTTTGATATAAAAAATTCAAAATTATTAAAGGAACAATATAAATATATAATTATCAATATAAATATTATACTATTTAAATTCATATATATATATATTTATGATATTAAAAAATAAAAATATTTTTTTTGTTATAAATTATTGTTTAAATTCATGTCAATATATTAAAGGTATGTTAAATCATTTATTAGTAGAAAATTCAATATTAATAAATTGTAATCGTAATAAATTATATCTATATATTAATAATGAATTTATAAATTATAATATTTCTTTTATAAATTGTAAAATAATATTTGTAAAGTATTTACCAGATATTCAATTTTTAATAGAATTAAAAAAAAATAATATATTAATACATGATATTATTGATTATTTTTATTCACAAAATAATATTGAAAATTATAATAAAAATCTTATAAAATATTTTGATAAATTAATAGTTAATTCAAATAAAATGAAAGAAAAATTTAATATAAATGATATAACTACTATTTATCATAATTATGATAATAGAATTAAATCAAATAATAAAATAATAGATAATGTATATTATTTTGGTATTAAAAATAAATTACAATTATCAAATAAAGCAATAAATGATAATCAAATCAAATTAATTAATTTTAATAGAACTGTAAAATATTTTAATAATGCATTTTCTTGTATTCATATTTGTATATATTTTACAGAAAATGAATTATATTATACTTATACTTCAACAAAATTAGCAACAGCAATAGCAAGTAATTCTATTTTTATTTGTAATAAAATTCCAGTTTTTTATGAATTATTGGGTGATGACTATGAATTTTATTGTAATTCTGAAGAAGAATTATCAGAAATAATATTAAAAGCAAAAAATACAATAAACACTAAAGAATTATTTAATGATTATTTAAATAAATATAATTATTTAAAACATAAATTAAATATAAATACTTTAGTTAATCAATATAAAAATATATTTAATTTATAATATAAAATGTCATTAATTGAAAATCATAATTCATGGTTAAAACTTAAACCTTTTAAACGCGAAGTTATAAAGTTTACAAAATCTATAATTGTTCCACATGCAGGCATACAAGAAAGTAAATTATTAGCAACAAGTATTTATAAAACAATACCAGAATTTTATAAGCATGCAATATTAATATCAACAAATCATAAAACTAATGATAATCATTTATTAAATTCATCTTTAAATGATAATAAATATAATTTTAAAATAGATACACTTAATTTAGAAAATTATTTTAATACAGATCTAAATACTTTTATAAATGAACATTCATGGAAAGTACAATTACCTTTTTTAAAAAATTTAAATTTTGAAACTATTACAGTTATCTTAATAGGTAATTATGATGAAGAATTAATGAATAAAGTTTTTGATAAAATTAATATAAATCATTTTATAATTGGAGATACTGATTTATTACATTGCGGAATAGATAATTATAATATTAAATGTCCAAATAATATTGAAGAATATAATATAAAAATTTTAGATAATATTAAAAATTATTATAATGGAACTAATAATAATTTAGATAAAAAGCGTGATGGTTATTCAACAATGTGTGGTTATAATACATTAAAATTTTTTTTAAATATTAATAAAAAATTAAAATTAAAATTATGTACAAATGTTCATTTATCTCATAAATTTGGAAAATTAAATGATCATTCAGTAGGTTATCCTATATTTTCATTTTTAAATGAAAACTATTATTCTATAATGAAAATCCCTAGATTGATATCCGAATATTTTTTAAATAATTATAAAGATTTAAATTCTTTATCAAAAAATAAAATACTTACTATATTTTATAATTTATCTAATATTTTATATTTAGAAAAATTAACACAGGATAGTATATTTATTACTATTAAAGATTTAAATAATAAAACTATAATATATGATGGTTCAATTGAAAATAAACATAATATAACACATCGTGTTCAAGAACTAACATTAAATATAATAAAAAAAGCAAAACTAACATTACAAGATTTACCAAATATTAAATTTTATATTGATTTTGTTGATAGAAGTAAAACATATTTAGTATTTAGTAGTAATTCATTATTAAATATGTATAATAAAATAAAAATAGGATTAAACTATGATTGTGGTTTAATATTTTATACTAAAACAAAAAAAATAACAATATTAAATCATGTAATTAAAAATGATTATAATATAAAAAATTTTACATTAAATACTTTTAAAAAATTAATTAATAAATTAAATTTAGAATCATGTGATATAAATAAAATAACAATTTTTAGATGTAAAGAATATTCAGAAGATGTATTATCAAGTTTAAATGATTTTAAAAATTCAACATCATTATCATTTTATTTATTATTTTTAAGTTGGTTATCTTGTCAAAATATATAATTATTAAAAATTTAGTCATGCAGAACAACAAGTCATTCGCTCACTGCTACAGAGTCGCACTTTGTATAACCTTGAATTTCAGTACTTGCGTTTGCAGAGCATCACGTAGCATCGTATCGCATCGCATCACACTCAAGCATCGCAGACAAAGTCTTGGAGGAGAATGTTATGTATCGCAATCATCGCTTCTGCCTTTGCTTTTGCCTCTGGAGTTGCATCAGATGCGATTCCATCCACAATGACCGGTACTTCTGCCATGCGTTCTGGATGTAGGTGCATCCAGAGAGTATATACATCGTACGCACAGGTCAAAAATGTATCACCTCGCAGTGCATTCCAAGCAGCAAATGCTGCTGGATACGACTCGTCTGCAACTTTAGCAAGTGTTCCATCGTAGGTCAGCTTGCCGTTGGTGATAAAGGCAATAATGTCCATGATCCTGAACAGCACGCGAGTGAGATTTTCCATGTCGCCTTTTCCGGAGTTCTGACCCAAAATTTCAAGATAGTCGTCAACATATGGCTTGTTCTTCTGCACAAATGTCTCGTATGCAGCTGTCTTCTTGAAGTCTTCAATCGCATCAGAACGTCCTTTAACATAATCTTCAATCACGGGTCCATTGCCTATAAGCACGTGATTGGCAGCCTGGTGGTCAGGACGCAAACGCCCAAACAGAAAACGTGCACCAGTCTCTAGTATTTCATCTGCAATTGCCTTGGTACCCAGGGAATCTTGAAAGTGGCGTACCATCTTTGGTGTGAAACGAATTTTGCGACACGCCTGAGTAGGTAGCATGTTGACTGGAAGACTTTTGATGTGGTCTTCCAGTTTCGCATAGTTTTTTTGCGCAACAACATCTTTCTCGGGAACACTCTGGCTAAAGTTGAAAGACTTGAAATTGCCCTGGGTAGTGACATGCGTGATGTTAAAGTCAAATAGACTATACAAGCACGGGTCTGTCCACATAGGACCGATGATGAGAAGATCGATGGCTGTGATTTCAGCCTCCTTCAAGTAACTGCAAACACGATCGGGCATGTGAAAGTAGAGATTGTCGGGAAGTGGAACTGTAGCAAACAACTTCCGAAAAGCTAACCAGCGATCTGTCGGGTCAGAAGGAGTTCCAGGCTTACCGGCAACACCGGTAACAAAAACAACATGAACTGAAGCTCTCTTAGCGCACAGTTGCTGAATTGTAGCTATAGCAACTTCATCATCGACGTCAGCGCCAGGATCGCTTAGAACGACAGTGTGTTCGCCATCAACAGGTGAACTGAAGCGACGACCCAAAACCAAATTAGGATTCTTTGGCACAGGAACTTCATCTGGCTCAGGTTCTGGCTCTGAACCTGATTCTGAGTGTGGCTTCTTTCGCTTCTTGTTCTTCTTGGGACCACGATTTGGTGGAATTTCTCCGATTTGTTCGGGGTCGGCATCATTATCAGGAATATCGCCAGAGCCAGAGCCA
>CEQY01022314.1_pt1 | contig 14931 bp, 15 predicted proteins | sample 361391 | NCBI WGS metagenome assembly CEQY01 (sample SAMEA2621075, study PRJEB7988) | marine metagenome | isolation source: saline water (ENVO:00002010), including | reverse complement strand
CTTCAGTTGCCAATTATAGCAAGGAGATTATATATGATTTCTCCTGGTGAAATTGGGTTACTTCTAACTTTGGCAGGAATTGGTGCAGTTTTTGGAACACTTATGATTTCAACTTTAAAAAAAGGTAATTTAAGATTTCTGTTATTTTTGATATCAGCTTTTGGCCTAGGTTTTTGCATCCTAACCTTAAGCATTTTTCCGTATTATTCTGTTGGACTAATCGTGGTAATATTTTTTGGAGCTTTTGAACAAATTAGAATGGCTTTGAGCAATGTTTTAACTATGGAATATACTGATAAAAAATATAGAGCAAGAATGATGGGTTTCTTTATGCTTAATTTTGCCTTTATACCTTTTGGTGCTTTGCCCATTGGATATGGCGTGGACAAGCTAGGTGCAGTAAATACTTTATTAATTGACTCAATTATACTTATTTCGATATTGATGCTTCTTTTGGCTCTTTCAAAATCATTTAGAAAAATAAAATAAAATGATAATAAAAATTAAAAATTATTTAGAATTTATCCAATTTAAGCATACTGTTTTTGCATTACCATTTGCATTAAGTGCCTATACAATTGTTTCTAAAAAAATAGGGTTTAATTTAACTGATTTATTTTTAATAATTATTGCTCTAGTCAGTGCAAGGGTTTTCGGTATGTCAATAAATAGGATTTTAGACTTAAATATTGATAAGAAAAATCCTAGAACGAAAGATAGAGGGCTGATAATAGGCTCAATAACAATGAAAGGCGCTTTAATTATTGTTGCAATTTCATTATTAATTTTTTACACAACTCTTCTTTATTTCAATATTCTTGCATTATTTTTATCACCAATAGTGTTTATTTTATTTATAATTTATCCCTTAACTAAAAGGTTTACCTACTTATGTCATTATTTTTTAGGATTAATTTATTTAGTAGCTCCACCAGCAGTAGAAATTGCTCTAACAGGGAAATTTTCACTTGAATCATTTTTACTTGGCCTGGCAGGATTATTTTGGGTTAGTGGATTTGATTTAATATATGCAATTTTAGATATTGATTTCGATTTAAAAAATAAAATTTATTCAGTTCCATCAAAATTTGGAATCAGAGTCACAAAGATCTTGTCTTCAATATCTCATACAATTACTTTAATTTTAATATTTTTAATAGGATTAACAATAAATTTAAATCCAATTTATTGGATTGGTTGTACAATAATATTGTTACTATTTTTAAGGGAACATATGATTTTAAAAAATATATCGAAGAAAAATATAAATAAAGCTTTTTTTGATATGAATGGGCAGATATCTATAATATTAATGGCAACTTTTATAACTAGCACAATTTTATAACAATGAAAAAGTATATTTTAGGAATTTCTGGAGGCAGTGGTGGTCTTTACTCAATTTCTGTACTTAAAGGAATAGTTAATGCAGGACATAAATGCTACCTTGTAACATCTAAACCTGGCAGAAGAATATTATCTTTAGAAACCGATACTAAACTTAGCGGTAATGCTGACAAAGACAAAAAAATACTTGTTGAAAAATTTAACTTTAATGAAGATCTGCTCGAAGTAATTGATGAGAATGATGTTGGCGCTAGTATAGCGAGCGGGTCATTCAGGACTAGTGGAATGGCAATCGTTCCTTGTTCGACAGGGTCATTAGGTAGCTTAGCTAATGGAATATCAAGAGGTTTAATAGAAAGGGCAGCTGACGTTTGCTTGAAAGAAAGGCGCAAACTAATCATTGTTCCTAGAGAAACCCCATATAGTTTAATTCATCTTGAAAATATGACTAAGCTTACTCGGGCAGGAGCTGTAATACTTCCAGCATCACCAGGTTTTTATAATCTTCCAAAAAAAATCGATGATTTAGTAGATATGATTTCATCAAGAGTACTTGAAAAACTCGATATAGAACCAGAAAATTTAAAAGAATGGAAAGGTGAATAATTGTCATCAAACTTCAGAGAATTTGTAAATGACCTTGAAAACGAAGGTGAATTGCATCGAGTAACAGAAGAAGTTGATCCTGTACTTGAAATCACTGAAATTGCAATAAGAGCTCAGAAGGAAAATAAGCCTGCGATTTTATTTGAAAATGTAAAAGGATCAAAATACCCATTAGCAATCAATACTTTTGCAAGTGATAAAAGAATTGAAATTGCTTTAGGACAAAACCCTGAAGAAATTGGAAATGAATTACTTAATTTTATTGAAGCTATGAGACCTCCAAAAATTAAAGAAATTTTTAAACAAAGAAAAACAATAAAAAGATTCTTGTCCTTTCCGCCAAAAAAAGTGTCTAAAAGGCTTCCTGAAATGGTTGTTGAAAATGGTTTAGATGATTTACCAATTCTAAAATGTTGGCCGGAAGATGGTGGTAAATTCATAACACTGCCATTAGTTCAAACAAATAGCCCAACTGACAATATCCCAAATCTAGGTATGTATAGACTTCATGTTTATGATAAAAACTCAACTGGTATGCACATGCAAATTGGTAAAGGTGGAGGTTACCACTACCAAGAAGCAGAAAATTTAAATCAAAATTTGCCTGTAGCAGTAACCTTAGGTGGTGATCCTGTATTGACTATTGCATCAATAATGGCATTACCTGAAGGTGTTGGTGAATTAGAATTTGCTGGTTTAGTAAGAAAAAGCAGAACAAGGCTATCAAAATGTAAAACTATTGATATTAAGGCACCTTCAACTGGAGAATTTTTATTGGAAGGTTACTTAAAGCCTTATGAAAGAAGGCTTGAAGGTCCTTTTGGTGATCATTTCGGACATTATTCAGAAGCAGGTGATTATCCTATTTTTAATATTAACAATGTTTACGCAAGAAAAGATGCTATTTACCCCGCTACTGTTGTTGGTAAGCCCCCTCAAGAAGATAAATATTTGGGAGATTGCACTCAAAGTATCCTAAAGCCATTGATTAAGGTAATACATCCTGAAATACATGATTTGTGGGCATATTATGAAGCTGGATTTCATAGCTTTTTAGTTGTATCAACTGAAAATAGATATGCAAGAGAAGCTTATAAAACGGGGCTATCAATATTGGGGCTTGGACAATTATCTCTAACCAAGGTGATGGTTCTAGTCGATAAGGGAATTGATGTAAAAAATAGAGGCGAAGTTCTTGAGCAAATTAGGAAAAATTTTGACCCAGTAGATTCAATTATGCTTATTTCTCAGGCCCCAACTGACACTTTAGATTTCACGTCAAAGAAGACTCATTATGGGAACAAATTAGTAATAAATGCCACAACAAAATCTGAAAGCGTAAATTTAGTTCCTCCAGTTATTCCAAGCGATCTAAAAGCAATAGATAGGCGCATAAATAAATGGAAATTATTAAAAAATACTCTTTTAGTTGTAAGTGTTGAGAAGGATGGAAGTGATGTTGTTAAAAATATTATAAATAGTCCTCTCATATCAAATATAAAAATGGTCGCAGTTGTATCAAATGACATAGATGTCAACAATGATGTGGAGGTAATGTGGGGAATATTTACAAGATTTGATCCTGGAGATGATATTTATTTCAATAAGCAAGAATTTATTGGTGCAGTCCCTAAATATACTGGGATAATGGGAATTGATGCTACATGGAAAGGTGGATATCAAAAAACCTTGGAAATGCAAGATGATATAATTAATAAGGTTAATGAAAAATGGGAAATTTACTGGAAATAGACAAGTTAATATCTTCAGACAACAAACTAAATAAAATATCCGAAAAAGTTCAAAAGGGTGAGCGTTTGAGTTTTCAAGACGGGGTAGATATGTTTAACACTTCTGATATACATTCTCTTGGAAAATTGGCTGATTTTAAGAAGAGGCAAGTTTCTGGAGATAAAGTGTTCTTTGTTCTAAATAGGCATGTTAATCCGACCAACATTTGTGTTCTAAGTTGTAGCTTCTGTGATTTCGCTAAGAAAAAAGGTGATGAAGATGCATATGAAATGACTGTAGATGAAATACTGAAAGGTATTGATGATGAAATGCATGAAGTTCACATGGTGGGCGGACATCATCCAACATGGGAATTTGATTATTACATAGAAATTGTTAAATCTATTAGAGAAAAACATCCAGATCTACATATAAAGGGCTTTACAGCTGCAGAAATTGATTATTTTCATCGAAGATGGAAAATAGACCCAGAAGAGTCTCTTTCAAGGTTAAAGGAAGCAGGTTTAACATCAATGCCTGGAGGTGGTGCAGAAGTATTTTCTCCAAGGGTGCATAAACTTTTACTTCCGGGGAAATCCAAAGCTTCAAGATGGCAAGAAATACATAAAATTGCACATAAACAAGGAATTAAATCTAACTGCACAATGCTTTATGGTCATATTGAAACAATAGAAGAAAGAGTAGATCATTTTGTTCAATTACGAGAATTACAAGATGAAACTAATGGGTTTTTAGCTTTTATTCCCTTGCAATACCAAACTGGTACAACACAACTTACTGATAATCCTGCAACACCTATTGATGATTTGAAAATGATATCTATTGCACGATTGATGCTGGATAACGTCGATCATATAAAGTCGTACTGGGTAACTATTGGGGAAGAAACAGCTTCAATTGGATTGAATTTTGGCGCAGATGATCTCGACGGAACAATTATAAAAGAAAATATCATGCACGCTGCAAAGGCAAAGTCTCCTGGAGGTTTGGCAAGAGACAAAATGGTTTATTTAATAAAAGAAGCTAGAAAATTGCCTGTTGAAAGAGATGCTCTTTACAATGAAGTAAAAGTTTACAATGACTAAGATTGGCGAAATGCCATACCTTAATTCAGAAATTTTTTATTTAAACAAACTTCCCCAATTTGACTATATAAAGTTAATACCAAAAAAAATGGGTATTGCTATCAAAGAAAAAAAAATAAATGCAGGGCCTATTTCTTTAATAGATTATTTTAATCAACCAAATTTAAGGCAATTAGATAATTATTGTGTAGCTTCAAAGGATTCTGCAAATAGCGTCTTTGTTTTTTCTCAAAAAAAAATAAAGGAGATAACAAGTGTCTCTGTTACTAATCAAACATCTACGTCGGTAATTTTATTAAAAGTTTTAAACCATTTTTTCTGGAAAAATAAAAATTTAAAAGTTAAGCCTAATCATTTTAAATCAGACTCAAGATTAATCATCGGTGATGATGCACTTAAAGAATCAAACTTTTCAAAGAATTATACTTACAAATATGATTTAGGCTTAGAATGGCATAAGAATACAGGACTACCTTTTGTTTTTGCTGTATGGGCATATAACAAAATTAGAGAAAAAGACTTTAAGGTTTTAAAAAATTCTATCAAATATGGTCTTGATAATTATGATGAAAGTATCAAAACTATAATTAAAAAAAATAAAAATACATTTTTATCTGATAAAAAAATAATAAATTACATAAGCGGGTTTTCATATAGAATCGGAAATATTGAAGAAAAAGCAATCAACATCTTTAAAGAGATGTATAATGAAATAGAACTTTAAAAATATAATGATTGAATCAATAAAATCTAAAATTTCCAATAATGAGCGTATTTCTGTTGAAGAAGCACTTTCATTGTATAAAGAGGCAGACTTACTTACATTGGGTTCATTAGCCCAAGAAAGAAGATTTAATCTTGTACCAAATAAACATGTTTCATTTGTTATTGATACTAATTTAAATTACACAAATATATGCGATGCGTACTGTAGCTTCTGTGCATTTTACAGAACTGACCCTTCGGATCCTTCATCTTATACATACACAGTTGACCAAATGATAGATAAAATCAGAAAAGCTAGGGAAAAAGGGTGTACTACAATACTTATGCAAGGCGGATTAAACAGCAATATTCCTTTTGACTTCTATACAGAAATTGTTTCAAGAACAGTCAAAGAATTTCCAGATATTACACCTCATTTTTTTTCTGCACCTGAGATAATGAAAATGACTGAAGTTTCAGGCTTATCAATTAAAGAGGTATTTCAAGAATTAAAAAAAGCCGGGCAAAGAACAATGCCTGGTGGCGGATCAGAAATACTGACAAATGAAATCAAGTCAAAAATAAGCAGATTTAAACCAAAGAATTCTGTAGATCAATGGACAGACGTACACAGAAATGCACATGAAGTTGGAATTTATACTACAGCAACAATGATGTATGGACACCTTGAAAACGACGCAGATATAATTGAAACTCTTTCTCATATAAGAAATGTTCAAGATGAAGCATTAAATACTAAGCCTGCAAAATTTACAGCCTTTATTCCATGGTCTTTTAAAAAAGACAATACAGCTCTTGGAAAAAAAATTACTAAAGAAGCTGGACCAAATCAATATTTAAGAATAATTGCCATATCTAGAATATTTCTGGACAACATAAATCATATCCAGGCCTCTTGGTTTTCAGAAGGATATAAAACTGGCCAAATCGCATTATCTTTTGGGGCAGATGATTTTGGTGGAACACTATTTGATGAAAATGTTATGTTATCTGCTGGTTTTTACAACCGAACATCTGTAGATGGTATAAAAAAATTAATCAATGATGCAGGTTATGAAGCTGTACAGAGAACAACTGAATACGATTTAATTGAAGTAACTAGTAAGGCAATTTAATGGAAAAAGAAGTAATTTTTGGTCATAGTCCAGATTCAGACGACGCATTTATGTATTATGGAATTGCTAGCGGTAACGTCAAATTGGATAATTATAAAATATCTCACCTCATGGAAGATATAGAATCATTAAATATTCGTTCTGAAAAAGGTGAACTAGATGTAACTGCAATATCTGTTGCTCATTACCCAAAGATTATGGACAAGTATCAAATCATGAACTGTGGATCATCAGTGGGTAGAAACTACGGACCAATTCTTGTATCTAAAAATTATAAATCTGTTAATGAATTAAAAGGAAAAAAAATAGCAATTCCAGGCAAATTTACAACTTCTTACATGCTGTTTCAAATATTCGTAGATATTGAATTAGAAGTAGAATTTATGCATTTTGAAGACATAATGCCTTCAATACTAAATAATAGTGTTGATGCAGGAGTAATCTTGCATGAAGGTCAAGTGCTCTACGAAAAAGATAATTTAATTAAAATTATAGATCTTGGAGAAGAATGGTTTAAAAAGACAAATTTACCTATTCCACTAGGCGTTGACCTTGTAAATAGAAAGTTTGATCTTTCAACAAGAAAAGATTTAACAGATGTTTTCTATAGAAGTGTTAAATATGCAATTGAGAATGAAGATGAAGCTTTAAAATACGCTATGACATATGGTAGAGATTTAACTTTAGAGGAAGCAAGGAAATTTGTAAGAATGTATGTTAATCAAGATACTCTTGATATGGGCGAAGAAGGCTATAAGGCCATTGTTATGCTATTTACTCTAGGAAAAGAAAAGGGGATTATTTCATCTATTCCTGAAATAGATCTTATTTTCCCACATTAATGTTCTTAAGCTACAAATATAAAGAATTTCCTGTGGTTGGAGTTCTACTTTTAATTAATATTTTTTATTTTTTAATACTTGAATTAAATGGTGGCTCTAAAAACTGGTTAACACTTGTTTATTACGGAGCAAAAGAAGGAATTTCAATTTCAAGAGGGGAGTACTGGAGGTTATTAACGCCCATATTCATGCATATAGGTTTTTTTCATTTGATAGTGAATTCAATAGGTCTTATTGTTTTTGGCCCAATAATGGAAAAAATATTTGGTCCTGTAAGATTTGCAATAATATATATTTTAAGCGGGGTGTGGGGAAATATATTTAGCTTTATTTCAAGTGTCTCTGTAGGAGCAGGCGCAAGCGGAGCTCTTTTCGGTTTAGCTGGATGTTATGCTGCATACTTATATATAAATAAGGATGATCTTGGAAAATTTGGAAGGGAATCACTTGTTGGACTGTCTTGGATAGTTGGAATAAATATTGTATTTGGGTTCACTGTAAGCGGAATAGATAATTCAGCCCATTTAGGAGGTTTATTTTCAGGGTTTATTTTTGGATACCTTCTTGCACCAAGAATACTAACAACCTTTGTTTCTCAGTTTGAATCCATGGAAATCAACGTTGAAAAAAAGATCTCTATGCAAAGACCATTATTGCTTTGGGTTGTCTTTATTATTACAAATATAATTCTTAATTTTCTTATTGTAAGAATTACAATTAATGCATTTTATTAATGGTGGAGACGGGGGAGAGTCGAACTCCCCGTCCAAATAAACAACTGAATAATTATCTACGAACATAGTCACTTAAATAAAAACCCAATCAACCAAGCGACAAGTTTCAATTGAGCAGTTTGCTTAAAGTCTTTACTGATAAATTAAGCAAAATATCAGCGCATCCCGGTTAATTGTCACCTTTTTTAAGCTATCCGGGCTAAGCTTAAGAAGATGTAGCAAGCTAGTTTATACTGCTGCTAAAGCGTATTCTTTTTCGCCGTTTATTGTTTTCACATTTTTTACGAGTACATGAAACTCGATTCGCAAACTAAACTTTTATTTATCTGTCGAAACCACGCGTCCCCATTCAATGGTTGAATTATAAAGGTCATTTATTAGCTTTTCTAGTTCTATCTATATCTCTTAATTGCTCTCGTTTTTTTATATCATGCCTTTTGTCAAAATTTTTCTTACTTTTTCCTAAGCCAATATTTATTTTTGCACGACCTTTTTTAAAAAAAATTTTTAATGGGATTATTATTAAATTTTTTCTTTTTGCTTCAAGGTCCCATTTAAGTATTTCTCTCTTATTTAGTAACAATTTTCGAGATCTCGTTGGATTATAATCAGGCTGAAAATCAATATTACTATATGGGGATATGTGAGCATTGTGTAGCCAGACTTCGTCATTTTGTATCCTGCAAAAAGCATTAGAAATATCTATTTTAGATTCTCTAATAGACTTAATTTCAGACCCTTTAAGAACAATTCCAGCTTCTATGGTTTCATTGAAACTATAGTTGTAATTGGCCTTTCTGTTAGTTGTCATTATTTTAATTGGAAATCAAGCTGTGTTATTGCAGCAATCATTTGAAGATCATCTGTTTCATTGGCTTTATTTTTCACAACAACATCAGGCTCTAAGCCATTTTCTTCAATTACTCTTCCCTTAGGAGTAAACCATTTAGCTACCGTGTAGTAAATTCCGCCGTCATTGCTCAATCTTCTTTGTATTCCAACACTACCTTTTCCAAATGTTGTCTCGCCGATCACTACTGCACGATCTAAATCTTGCAAAGCACCTGCAAGGACTTCACTTCCACTGGCACTAAATTCATTAACTAAAATTACCATTGGGATTTCTTGGTGATTTCCTAGGTCTTTTGAAAGCCAATTTTTTCTATATCCATTTCCATCAAGTTCGTAAAGAATTAATTCATTTTTTGGAATAAATTCACTAATTATGTCAACAACTGACATTAATAACCCTCCAGGATTTTCTCTTAAATCAACAACAATTCCTTTTGCTCCTTCAGACTCCATTTCCTGTATTGCTACTAATAGTTCAGCATGAGTCTCTTTTGTGAAAGAAGTAACCTTAATATGTGCATATTCTTCATCAGTTATCATTTTTGATGTAACACTTGGCAGCTTAATTTCACCTCTTTTAATAGTGACATCTATGAGTTCACTTTCACCAATTCTTTGAACTGTTAGCGTAACATTTGTTCCTAATTGGCCCCTTATTCGATTTACAGCATCAAGTACTGTCCATCCTTCGGTATCATCTCCATCAACAGACATAATTATGTCACCAGCCTTAATTCCTGCTTCTTCAGCAGGTGAACCAGCAATAGGAGCAACAATTAACACCCTCAACCCATCTTTAGTTTGTCCAACAGTAGCACCAATTCCATAAAACTTACCTTGGAAAGCTGTTTGATCAATATTAAACCTGTCGGGTGGTATATAACCAGAATGCCTGTCATTTAATGCTTTAAACATACCATTTACAGCACCTTCAGCAAGTTTAGCTTTATCCATTTCGTTTCTACCAACAAATTCTCTAGCTAAATATGAATAAGTTTCCCAAATTATCATTAAATCCTGATCTAATTCACGTGGTGATGGTTGAGGCAAAGCATTTGTATCATCAACAACTGGAAAAAGTGGCTCTTCGATTTCGGTTGAACATGAAATTATTGCTAATGAGATAAGCAATGAAATTATTAGTTTTTGTATTTTAATTAAACTCATTTTGTACTTTCTACTTTACATAACTTATATAGTGCGACGTTATATATATTAATAAACTGTGTATTCCATTACTCTATTGTAGCTTGTATCGATATGTTTTAGGATAATTTGATTTAATTGATCAATATTTACTTCCTCTTTTGATGAAATTGAAACAAACGAATCTGTCATAAAGTCCCCAAATTGTTTAATTTTTTCCTTTAAGGATTCATTTCCATCTTCATCAAGCCTGTCAATTTTATTAAAAACATATATCATTTCTTTTTTTTCAAGACCTAAATCATCAAGCAATTGATTAACAACTTCAATTTGTTTATCAAAATTTGGATTTGAGCAATCTACAATATGCAATAAAAGATCAGAATATTTTAGTTCTTCAAGAGTGGCTTTAAATGCATCAACCAATACCGTAGGTAATTTATCTACAAATCCAACTGTGTCACTAATAGTGCAATTTACATTTATACCTAAAAAGGCTTTGCCAACTTTAGTATCAAGGGTTGAAAATAACTTGTTTGAGCTAGCTGAGTTTTTTCTTGTTAACAGTTCAAAAATAGTGCTTTTTCCAGCATTAGTATATCCAACTAAAGAAATATTAAATAAATTTTTAATTCTTCTATTTCTTTGAGTATTTCTTGATATCCGAACTTTTTCTAAATCTTTTTTAATTTTTTTTATTGAATTTCTGACTAAACGCCTATCAGTCTCAATCTGAGTTTCTCCAGGCCCTCTTGTACCTATCCCCCCGCCTAATCTTTCCAAATGAGACCATTGCCCTGCTAGTCTAGGGAGTAGAAATTCCATTTGAGCCAAACTAACTTGCAACCTCCCTTCTTTAGATCTAGCCCTTGAAGCAAAAATATCAAGTATTAAAGCAGTCCTATCCAGAACCTTTATTTTAAAAAAATCCTCGAGATATTTTTGTTGATTAGGTGATAATTCATCATCAACTATAATTAGATCAACATTTAGAGCTTTTACTTCTCTTTTAGATTCGTTTAATTTTCCTGAGCCAATGTAGCTGCGTTGGGGTTTTTTTAGATTTTGTACAACAACGCCCTCAACATCAACTTTTCCTGTATCGCATAAATTCAAAATCTCTTCGATCCTGTAATCAAGACCTTTTTTATCTTGCTGCATATTTGCAATGAGTAAAAGTGCTTTTTCACTTTTATGCATGAAAAAAATCTATCCTTTCCATCTGGATATTCTTTTTACTCCTTCATCAACTAAATCATCAGGAGTTGTTAAAGAAAGTCTTACATAGCCTTCTCCATATTCACCATATCCATTGCCTGGAGTTACAACAACATTGCACTGTTCTAAAAGAAGCTCGGTAAATGATGCTGAAGTGTAACCTTCTGGCACTTTACACCAAAGGTAAAGAGCTGCTTTTGGAACAACAACATTTAATCCAATTTCAGCTAATGCATTTGCAAGTTTATCTCTTCTCTTTTTATAAATTGCATTATTTAAATTTGTAAATTCTTCAATCTTCTCAAATGCTTCTACGCCCATCATTTGAATAGCTTGAGGTACACCTGAGTCTAAATTAGATTTTACTGTTAAAAGATTTTGAACTAAATCTTTATTTCCAGCGGCAAACCCAAGCCTCCAACCAGTCATATTGAAGCTTTTTGAAAAAGAATGATATTCAATAGCAATTTCCATAGCCCTATCAACTTCCAAAATTGAAGGCGCAATATAGTCATCAAATGTAACTTCTGCATAACAAGCATCATGCATTATTGCTATATCATTCTCAATTCCAAAATCCACCACATCTTTAAAAAAGGCAAGGTCTGCAATACCTCCAGTAGGATTATTAGGATAATTTATCCATAGTATTTTAGATTTTTTTGCGATTGATTCAGGAATATCATTTAAATCTGGCTTCCAGCCTAATGATTCTTTTAATGGCATTTTAAATATTTCACCCCCAGAAAAATTACAACCAGCTGAATATACCGGATAGCCTGGGTCAGGAACTAATGAAATATCGCCTTCATCTATTAATGCTAATGATGCATGCCCAATTCCCTCTTTTGCACCAATTAAACTAATTATTTCAGTTTCAGGGTCAAGCTCAACATTAAATCTCTTTTTCATATATTTTGAGACTGCTTCCCTGTATATAGGTAACCCTTCTGATTCAGGGTACCTATGGTTTGCAGGGTTGTTTGAGTGCTCAAACATAGAATCTAATACAAATTTTGGTGTCGGAATATCTGGGTCACCTATCCCAAAAGAAATAACATCTATGCCCTGTTTTTTCTTTTCAGCTATTGTTTTAGATATTCCTACAAATAAGTAAGGCTCAATAGTATCGAATCTTTTTGAAAATTTCATAATTACTCCTTAATTTTCCAATTTCCTGTAAATACTCTCTCAGTTGGTCCCTCTAAATATGATTCTTCACCGGGAACCCAACTTATATTTAAATGTCCACCGGGAACATTTACTCTAACATTGTTATCTAATAACTTTTTCTTAATACCAATTATCGCACATGCTGAAGTACCTGTTCCTGAAGATAAAGTTTCACCTGCCCCTCTTTCAAATATTCTGGCCTTAATTTCATTTTTTGAAATGATATTAACAATCTCAAAATTTATTCTATTTGGAAAAGCTGGATTATTTTCAACTAACGGACCAATTTTTCTTAGCTCAAAATTATCTACATCTTCATCCATTATTGATACAGCGTGAGGGTTTCCAATATTTACACAACTTACGGTTATTTTTTTTTCTAAATCTAAGACCAATTCATTTACATCAGTATTATCCTTAAAGATATCTTGGCTTACAGGAATCTCATCTCTTAAAAATTTAGGTTTACCCATGGCAATTTTTGCAGAAATCATTTCGCCATTATCAAAAACTGGAAATACCTCTCTTACTCCACCACCAGTTTCAACTGTGAATACTTCACCATCAAAATCAGTTAAATTATTATCAAGCACAAATTTAGAAAATAACCTTACTCCATTTCCACTCATTTCAGCTTCAGAACCATCTGGATTAAAAATCTTAATCATTGCGTTAGCTTTCTCTGATTCTTTTAGAACTACAATTCCGTCACTAAAGACTCCAAAATGAGGCTTGCTCATTTGATAGGATAACTTACCCCAATCAATATCAATTCCTCTACCGTCAATTGCGATGTAGTCATTGCCAGCACCATGTAATTTTTCAAATTTTATATTCAATTTTTTCCTCTAATATTTTTTTAGCAATTTGATCAATATCATATTTTGAAGAGTCAAACCATTTAATATCAGGATCGTTTAACTTGAACCAATTATATTGATGTCTGACTAAATTTCTAGTCCTTTTTTTTATAATTCTAATTGCTTCTTCTAAATCTAGATCATTTACTAAATGATCGTAAATTTCATTATAACCTATACTAGAGAATGAATTTAAACTTTTATTGAGTCCCTTTTTAATTAACAATTCAACCTCCCCTACCCAATTATTTTGAATCATGTTTTCTATCCTAATATCAATATTTTCATAAAGAATTTCTCTTGGCATAGTCAGCCCAAATTTAAAAAATTTATGCATACTTATTGTTTTTTCTCTACTCACATTTTTACCCATTAACCCAAGTTCATAAGCCCTAATTACTCTTCTAGGATTTTTAGGGTCAATTGAAAGTGCATTTTGTGGAAATTCTTTACTTAATTTATTGTATAAATAATCAACTCCATTTATCTGTATTTCTTTATCGAGCTTTTTACGAAGGTCATAATCTGGCTTAGTTTTTGATATATTCCAATTTTCAACTAGAGCCTTGAGGTATTGACTACTGCCTCCAACTATCATTGGGATTTTTTTTGAACTATTTATTTCTTTAATTAGTTTTAGCGACATTTCAATAAATTCCGACAAAGAATACCTAAGTCTTGGATCTAAAAAATCAACTAAGTGATGCTTTACTTTACTCAATTCATTTGGAGATGGTTTTCCAGTACCTACTTCAAGATCTTTATAAAAAATACTAGTGTCAGAATTAATAATTTCAGAGTCTATATATTCTGATAACTTCAAAGAAAGTGAAGTTTTTCCAGTTGCTGTTGGCCCTAATATAACTAAATTATTTATTGTCATTAAATATATTTAACATTTCTTCGATAGAATGTTTATCTAATGATGCAGAACCAATTAAAACACCATCTATACTATCTGATGACAAGTAATCTTTAATATTGTCTTTATTTACACTTCCTCCATAAATAAATGCAGTGTCTTCTGCAAACAATGATTTAGTTAAATTAGAAATCTCAATAACTTTATCTAAATCGCAGTTTTTCCCAGTACCAATAGCCCACACTGGTTCATAAGCAACAATTTTATTTTTGTAATCTGAGGTAATACTTTCTTTAAGTTGACCTTTCAAAAAATCAATATGTTTATCTGAATTTCTCACATTGGTGTCCTCCCCTACACAAATAATAGGATTTATTTCATTCTGAATTGAAAATAATCTTTTTTTATTAATGTCTGAATTTTTTTCATTAAGATGATTTCTTCTTTCTGAATGACCTAAAATTACATATTCAGCATAATCCGAAATCATTTTCGCAGAAATTTCACCTGTAAATGAACCATTAACATCATCAGTGTGCGAAATGTTTTGTGCTCCTAATTTTACAAAACTTGAAAGTATTTGATAGCAATATGGCAGGCTCATATATGTTGGGCA
>CEQY01047017.1_pt1 | contig 14939 bp, 11 predicted proteins | sample 361391 | NCBI WGS metagenome assembly CEQY01 (sample SAMEA2621075, study PRJEB7988) | marine metagenome | isolation source: saline water (ENVO:00002010), including | reverse complement strand
GATTCTACTTCAACTGATGGGGCTGAGCTTGCTTTAGGCCAAAATTTAACTGTTGCATTTATGAGCTGGGAAGGACTAAATTACGAGGACTCAATCGTTTTAAATGAAGATCTAGTCAGAAATGATAGGTTTACTTCAGTTCATATTGAAAAACATGAAATTGAAGCTAGAGATACAAAGCTAGGGCCAGAGGAAATAACTCGAGATATCCCAAATGTTGGAGAGGAAGCTCTTACTAATCTTGACCAAGATGGAATTATTAGAATAGGAGCAAGGGTAAGCCAAGGAGATATTCTTGTGGGAAAAATAACCCCTAAAGGAGAAACTGAACTTACTGCTGAAGAGAAGCTTCTAAGAGCTATTTTTGGTGAAAAAGCAAGAGACGTTAAGGATAGTTCCCTTAGAGTCCCTCATGGACAACACGGAAAGGTAACTGATGTAAAAATTCTTACTAAAGAAAACGGAGATCAATTACTTCCTGGTGTTCAAAAAATTGTTAGAGTGTGGATTGCCCATACAAGAAAAATTACTCAAGGTGACAAGATGGCTGGTAGGCATGGAAACAAAGGTGTTGTGTCTAGAGTTCTTCCAAGAGAAGATATGCCTTACCTAGAAGATGGTACGCCAATAGATATTATTCTTAATCCTATAGGAGTTCCAAGTAGAATGAACTTAGGCCAAATTATGGAAACTCACCTAGGTTGGGCTGCTGAAATCTTAGGATTCAAAGCAAGAACACCTGTTTTTGATGGAGCTACAGACGTTATCATTGAAGACCATTTGGCTAGAGCATGGTTTATTACAGCATCTAATGCAGTAGATAAGACTGATTTAGAAAATAATGATATTAACTGGGAAGCTGTTGACGATTGGCTAGAAGAAAGAGGATACCAAAGGGAGAAACTTTGGAGCGATGCTGCGTCTAACCAAGGAACAGCTAGAGATGCTTGTTTGTCCATTTGGCTTAAAGAATATGCGAACGAAAAAACTGATGATCTTAAACCAACTGGCTTGATGCAAAAAGCTTTGGATATTTCAAGAAATAAAAATTTATCAGCTCCGATATTTGGTAAGCAAAAAATATTTGACGGTAAAACAGGTATACCTTTTGAAAGCCAAATTACTGTTGGTAGAGTTTATATGATGAAATTAATTCATTTAGTTGAAGATAAAATTCATGCTAGATCAACCGGTCCTTACTCCTTAATTACTCAGCAACCGTTGGGTGGAAAGGCTCAATTTGGAGGACAAAGATTTGGTGAAATGGAAGTTTGGGCTTTAGAGGCTTACTCTGCGGCATATACACTTCAGGAAATGTTAACTATCAAATCTGACGATGTCGTTGGAAGGGTTAAAACATATGAAGCTATTGTAAAAGGTGAACAGGTAATTCAACCAGGAGTTCCTGAATCTTTCCATGTTTTACTTAAAGAGCTTCAAGGATTAGGGCTTTCAATTGAGCTACTCAATAAAAGCATGGCTGAAGAGCTTCCACAAGGATCTGCAACACCAACAGGTGAAATTGACTGGAATGATATGTTGGATATTTCAGATTTTGATGATGAATCAAGCGAAGATATTGATCTTTTGTCAGACTCAGATGATGAATCGGATGATTCAGAGGAAAATGCTGATGATAGTAAGGAAAGTGAATCAGAAGGTTCAGAAATTTCATTAGATATCGAAGCCGAACAAGAAATTGAAGAATCAGAAGATTCAGAAGAAGAAAAAAGCTAAATTACAAAAAATCTTACAGGAGAAAACAAATGACTACTAGATCATCATCAGACTTTAATTCAATAAGAATTTCACTTGCGTCACCTGATCAAATTAAAGCTTGGTCTTATGGAGAGGTAACTAAGCCAGAAACAATAAACTATAGAACATTGAGACCAGAAAAAGATGGTCTATTTTGTGAAAAAATATTTGGTCCAACAAAAGACTGGGAATGTTATTGTGGAAAATATAAAAAAATACGATATAAAGGTGTAATTTGTGATCGATGTGGAGTAGAGGTCACTAGGGCTAAGGTAAGAAGAGAAAGAATGGGGCACATAAAATTAGCTGCTCCTGTAGCTCACATCTGGTTTTCAAAGAGTACCCCTTCAAGACTTGGGCTTCTTTTGGACGTTTCGCCTAAAAATTTAGAAAGAGTTTTATACTTTGCTCAATATATAGTAACTGAAATTAATAATAATGAAAAACTAGATGCTATTAATTTTTTCAAACAAGATGCTGAACAAAAAATAGAAGAAATAAAAACTAGATTAGAAGCAGTACTAGAATCAAAAGAATATCTTGAAGAACTAGAAAGACTTGAGATTAAAGTTAAGAAAACTGATGCCAAAAAGCCTGAAAAGTTAGAAGAGATTGTAAAAACTATATATGCAGAATTCATAGATGAAGAACAAACAAATACAGAGGAAACAATTCAAGATCTTGAATCCTTAGAAGTAATGGATCTTCTTACTGAAGCAAAATATAGAGAATTTAGAGATAAATTTGGTCCAGTTTTCGTAGCAGAAATGGGTGCTGAAGCAATCCTAAAAATATTACAGGAATTTGATCTTGAAAAAGCAACTGATGAACTAATTGATGAAATTAGACAAACATCTGGACAGAGAAGAAAAAAAGCAATAAAAAGACTCAGGGTAATTGAAAGCTTTAAAAAAAGTGGAAATAAACCTGAATGGATGGTTTTAACAATATTGCCTGTTCTTCCTCCTGAATTACACCCTATGGTTCAATTAGATGGAGGCAGATTTGCAACTTCAGACCTTAATGATTTATACAGAAGAGTAATTAATAGAAATAACAGATTAAAGCATCTGCTAGACCTTCAAGCTCCTGAAATAATTATCAGAAATGAAAAGAGAATGCTACAAGAGGCTGTAGACGCTCTTGTAGATAATGGAAGAAGAGGAAGACCTATTCTTGGTTCTCACAACCATAAGTTGAAGTCTTTAACAGATTTATTGAGAGGTAAGCAAGGAAGGTTTAGACAAAATCTTCTTGGTAAAAGAGTAGATTACTCAGGAAGATCAGTAATTATATCTGGGCCCCAATTGAAATTGAGTGAATGTGGCCTTCCAAAAAAAATGGCATTAGAACTTTTCAAACCTTTTGTGATGAATTCATTAGTTGTAAAAGGTTATGCACACAATATTAAGTCTGCGAAAAGGTTAGCTGAAAAATCTCAACCTGAAATTTGGGATATTTTGGAAGAAGTAATTAAAGATCATCCCGTGCTTCTAAACAGAGCGCCAACTTTACATAGATTAGGAATTCAAGCTTTTCAACCTGTACTTGTTGAAGGGTCTGCAATTCAACTTCATCCATTAGTATGTACTGCTTTCAATGCAGATTTTGATGGAGATCAGATGGCTGTTCATGTACCTCTTTCAAGAGAATCTGTACTTGAGGCAAAAAAAATCATGCTATCAACTAATAATATGCTAGCTCCAAGATCAGGAGAGCCAATAGTAGCCCCTAACCTAGATATGGTTCTGGGAATCTATTATCTTACGGGTGTTGAAGATGAAGCTAAAGATAAACAAATGAGTTTTAATTCTAAAGAATCTGCGATATTTGCATATGAAACAGAAACTCTAGGTCTTAGAGAACTAATTAGAGTTAAATTAGAAGGTGATTTTATTGAAACAACAATAGGTAGAATACTTTGGAATGATATTATTCCTGAGGAATTAGGGTTTAGAAATATTCAATTTACCAAATCTTCAATTGAAGACTTGGTGTCTGAATGTTATGACTCATTTGGAAAAGACATAACAACAGTGGTTCTTGATGATATAAAAGATATAGGATTTAAGTTTGCTACTCAATCTGGTACAACAATAGCTATTAAAGATATTATTACACCTCCACAAAAACAATCATTGCTTTCATCTGCAGATCAAAAGATTAGAAAGCTTGATGAACAATACATGGAAGGAATGATAACTGAAGTTGAAAGATACCAAAGTTCAATAAGTGTGTGGGAAGATGTTTCTAAAAAAATGGAAACTGCTGTTTCAGACTCTTTGCCAAATTATGCAGGTATTTATTCAATGGCTGACTCAGGTGCGAAGGGAAACTTAGCTCAGATTAAGCAAATGGCTGGAATGAGAGGCTTAATGTCAGATCCAAAAGGAAGAATTATTGAATTACCTATTAGATCATCATTCGCTGAAGGTTTAAGTGTTATGGAATATTTTATATCCACTCACGGTGCAAGAAAAGGTTTGGCTGATACAGCCCTTAGAACTGCAGATTCAGGTTATCTAACTAGAAGACTAGCAGATGTAGCACAAGATCTTATTATAAATAAAGAAGAAGATGAAGGGGCTGTAGGTATAAAAATAGGAAAAGAAACTGATGGCATGGGAAGCACCTTGGCTGACAGAATAGTTAGTAGATTTCCATCACTCCCTGTTACACATCCTGAAACAGGAGAAGTAATGTGCGACACAGATACTATAATCAGTCCTAAAATAGCAAAGGAAATTGAAGAGGCTGGGATTGAAGAAGTATGGTGCTATTCACCACTTTCATCAAATGCCAAAAAAGGAATTTCTCAAAAGAGTTATGGAGCTTCATTGGCAACAGGTAAAACTGCAATGATGGGAGAAGCCGTAGGTATTATTGCTGCTCAATCCATTGGAGAACCTGGAACTCAGCTAACTATGAGAACGTTTCACACAGGTGGTATTGCTGGATCTGATATTACTTCTGGTCTTCCACGGGTAATTGAACTGTTCGAAGCAAGAATACCAAAAGGAGTTTCTATTCTTTCTGAAATTTCAGGTGTAGTAAAACTTGGAAATGTAGGTGAATTAAGAATTGTTAGAATTTCAAACACTGAAAAAAATTCTATTACCACCGAAATCCCAGAAACTCATAGAGCTATTGTTAAATCAGGCCAAAGAATTGGAGTAGGAGAAACAATAATTTCTATAAAGAAATCTTTAGTTTCAAAACTAAAGAATGAAGAGAATTATGAAGAGATTTCACAAGATATTGTTGCTCCATATGAGGGGTTAGTAACCGTAACAAAAGGCGAAATAACAATAACTTGGGAAGATGAAAACGAGAGAGAATACGCTATCCCTGCAGCATCAGAACTTTTAGTTTCTGATGGTCAAAAAATCACTGCTGGAGACCCTATCACTTCTGGGCCAAAAAATCCTCATGAGATTTTAAGAATACAAGGAGTTGAAGAGGTTCAAGCTTACTTAGTATCAGAGGTTCAAACAGTTTATAGATCTCAAGGTGTTCATATTCATGATAAGCACATTGAGGTAATTCTTAGACAAATGCTAAGAAAGATCAGAATTGAAAATGCAGGTGATACTGGCTTGCTTCCAGGTGAGTTAATTGACAAATTTGACTTTGAAGAGCTCAATGCAAGAATGATTGAAGAAAATAAAGAACCAGCTGAAGCTACACCAGTATTATTAGGGGTTACAAGAGCATCTTTAGTTACAGATTCATTCTTAGCTGCAGCAAGTTTCCAAGAAACAGCTAGAGTTTTAACCGAAGCAGCAGTAAATGGATCCGTTGATCAACTTTCTGGACTTAAAGAAAATGTGATAATAGGAAGGCTTATTCCTGCTAGAATGGATCAATCTCCTGAAGGCCTTGAGTTATTAGGTATAGATAAAGACAATGCTATGCTTGAGGGCAATAATCTTACAGGAATGACTGAAGCTCCTGCAACATTTGAAGAAGCATTGGCTGCTATAGCAAATGACAGTCCAGACAGTTCTATAGAGAATTTACTTGCAGATACTGAAAATGGAGACTCAGATAAAAAAGAAAATGAATTGGATTTAGATCTTTCAGAAGAACTTAATCTCGATGATATTGACTTGGGTGAAGATTTAGACAAAGAATAATATGCCTAATTGGGCGGTTAGCTCAGCTGGCTAGAGCGCGTCGTTGACATCGACGAGGTCACAGGTTCAAGTCCTGTATCGCCCACCAGTACAATTTGGGTAATTGTTTATTTATTTAATTGAAAAATTATTATGATTGATTGATAATTTCTATATGAAAAAAATTTCTTCTCCTTGTATTAAAAATTGTAAATACGATTATAGTTATACTTTTTGCACTGGATGTTATAGAAGTGGGGAAGAAATAACAAACTGGGTTTATCTGAGTGAAGAAAAAAGATTAGAAATAATTAGATTGTTACCTACAAGAAAAAGGAAGATTAATAATTTATGAGTTTTCTTAAAAAATTGAAAAGTAATACTAGGGATAAATCAAGAGATAATTTTTATGAACACTTAATTACGCTAGGCATCGATGCTTCTTTAGCTGAAAGAGGCGCTAAAGAAGAAAAACTTTTTAATCCTTGGCATAGAAGAAGCTTAGGTATTATTAATATTAATTCAGATTCTCTAATAAGCTATATCAACATAATAAAAAGAGACAGGAGTAAAGATACTCCTCCAAGATGGTGGTATTACTTTGCAATTCCATCAAAAACTTCTGAAAATAAAAATGATTACACTGAAGTCAAATCAACAAGAATTAAATCTTTTCCAGTATTTGGTAAAGTAAAATCTATTAGATGGGACCATAATGCTAATGGAGAATTTTTAGCAGAAAAGTTTACTAAAGATTCAGAAATTAATTCTCTTTCAATGGATCTAGGTGATATAAAAATTCAAAGCTTACACGAAAACTTTTCTGGATTTAGTATAGAACTTGAATTTAAAGGAAAAGGATCAAAAAGCACTACTTTAAATATAAATCATTGGAATACTTTAAACAAAATTGCAAAAATATTTATTGATAATAAAAAAATCAAGTAAAGGTTATAAATTTGTCAGACAAACCAAACGTTCTTTTTATAATGGTAGATCAAATGAAAGCTTCAATATTAAGGCTATATTCTGAAATTGGTATTGAGTGCCCCCAGATTGAAAAATTAGCAAAAGAAGGTGTAACATTTGAAAACGCAATTACTCCATCTCCTTTGTGTGTTCCTGCAAGAACCTCAATTATGACAGCAAAATATCCCCATTCAACAGGTTGCAGAAGAAATGAAACACTTCTCCCTGAAAACGAAATTCATGCATTCAAAATATGGAAAGAAGCAAATTATACAACTGGATTAATTGGTAAGAATCATTGTTATGTAGAAAATTCAGATCTTGAACTTTTTGATGTAAGGCTTGAAATTAGCCATCAAGGTTTACCAAAAGGAAATTATATAGGAGCAAATATAGGCACAAAAGGAATGGATTGGGGGGTAGATGAAGACCTGATCGACAAAGCTAATCTCAATAGATTAGAAATGGCTAAAACTAAAAATACTATTTGCTTCTCTTCTTCGGAAAATGATGAAAGTTTATTTAGTACATCTCTTATTACAGAAAGAAGCCTTAAGTTTTTAGAAAAATTTAAAAAAGGTGATTTTTCAGAAGAAAAGAAGCCTTTTGCACTTTGGATATCATTTCCAGATCCACATGAACCATACGAAGCACCTAAGCGATACACAGATATGTTTCCTCCTGAAAAAATAAAATTACCTCCCCAAAGAGCAGGAGAGTTTGATGATGGCACTTCTCCTGAAAGAAATAAAATTTTGTTTGAAATTATGGGACATAAATCTGAATCAGAGGATCAAATTAGATCCCAAATTAGTGTTTATCAAGCCATGTGCAAATTTATAGATGATGGAATAAAAGAAATAATAGAAAAATTAGAAGAATTAGATTTGAAGGATAACACTATTATTGTTTTTACGTCTGATCACGGAGATTTTATGGGAGAACATGGAATGTTTGTTAAAGGAGGAGTTTTTTATGATTGCCTAGTCAAAGTTCCTCTTATTATTGCTTGGAATAATGGAGATTTTGATCAGGGGGTAAAGGAAAAATCTGTAGTCAGTACAATTGATATAATTCCCACACTTCTTCATTTGCAAGGAATAGGAGATTTCAATGATAATGGAATAGGTTGGAAAAAAAATAATGAATCAAAAAAATATATCTTATCTAAAGAAGATATAAGGAATTTCCAAGGTCATTTACTTCCTACAATCACAAAAAATAAAGGGAAAAATATTGCTTTTTCAGAATATGGCGCTGGAGGTCCTAAATTTCAGTTTGAAGATTTCAAAAAATTTACGCCAACCCGCGGTTATAGAACTTTGCTAGAAACATTATGGGCACGTGAAGCTGAAGGCAGGCGAAAAATGGTGAGAACAGAAAAATGGAAGTATATTACCGATTCTACTGGAGATATAGATGAACTTTATGACTTAGAAAAAGATCCTTGGGAACTAAAAAATCTTTCTAAAAATAATGAATACAAGGAAACAATTATAAAAATGAAAGATTTTTTACTAAATTGGATGATTGAAACAGAGGACAAAAAACCAGTTCAAATACCAGAAAAGATTGGAAGAGATTTTTTTAGAGAATAAATATTATAAAATTAAAATTGGAGTTTTTATGAATTCAAAAAATGGAAATATTATAAATTCAGCCTCACTTATAATTATGGGAATATGGGGGTTTTTTGAAGTATCTTCAGTTACTGCATTTATACCATCTATATTTGGGGTACTTATTTTTAATTGCTATTTGATATCTAGAAAAAATCAAAAACTAAACATAATTTTTTCACATATAGCAGTACTCTTAACCATACTAATTCTAGTGGCCCTTATAAGCACAAGGCTTACTAAATCGATTGATGAAGGCGGGTGGGGGCTATTGAGACTTTTGGTCATGCTTGGAACATGTTCTTTTTCTATAACAATGTTTATAAAAAGTTTTATTGAAGCAAGGCAAAATAAATAATTATGGGTTTCAAGATATATTTTCTTGCAGTTTTATATGGGATTGTGATAGGAAGTTTTTTTGGTTTATGGTTAGGCTTAGGAAGTTTTACGGGCATACTGATTGGATTATTAGCAGGTGTGTTGACCATTTATTCTGAAAAAATAAGAAAAAAAAATAAAAAAAAATAAAAAATTTTTTATAATATAATTTTATAAAGATTATATTATAAATCCCTAAATCTAAGATGAAACACTCTAAATTTAAGTAAGGACCAATCATCAAAATGATAAAAAAAGAAATCAACAACACTATCATAAGTACACTTTTTTCATACATTGGAGCTATCGTAGTAGGAGCTATTATGGGATTAGCTATTTGTAAATTAATTTAGGATAATATTTTTATCAAATCAGTTAAAGTCAAAATATTTTTTTCAATTGTGATGATTATTTTAGTTATTTCAGTTTTCTTAAATCGCGTGTTTTAGAAAATAAATATTTCTAAAATTTTTAGGGGAAATGTTACCTTATAAACTGAACAAGATATGATCTAATAACAATTTTAAGTGTCTTTTTGATAAAGTTCTTAGAGACCTTGTTTTATTTTAGGAATATCTTATGGAAGATGAAAAATGCAAAAATGTTTACTGTAAATGTGAACCGTGTAATTGTATTGACTGTGATTGCACAGAAGTTCTTAGCACAAAATCAAACGAAACATACATATAAAGGTGAAAAATGATTGAAAAAAAAATAGTTGGAGCAATGGTTGCAGTAGCAACTCCTTTTAATGAAGATTACTCAATAGATTACAGTTCTTTTGAAAATAATATTAAATTTATGACGAGCCGAGGCTTAACTGAGGGCAACTCGACTCTATTGATAGGAGGAGCAGGTGGAGAACATCCTGTTCTTAATGTTGAAGAAAGAGTCAAGCTAATGGAAGTAGCTGTTCAAGCTGCTGCAAACAAAGTTCCTGTTCTAACTTCAATTCAACATACAGATTGGAGAGAAATTATTAAAATGGCCAAATCAGCTGAAGATATAGGGATTTTTGGCTGTCAATTAGGACCGACTTATTATTATATGCCTACTAAACATGATGTTTTAGATCTTTTTACTAGAGTCGCTGACAGCTCTAATGTGAATTTGATGATATATCACACCTGGTGGGATGGGTTCGTAATGGATTTTGAGTTATTAGACCAACTAATTGAAATCCCTAATGTTAACTCAATCAAATGGAGTCATGGAAGTATTGATAAATTTAGAGAAGGATTAACTAGATATTCTAAAAAAGTCGCAATGATAGATAATTCAGGAAACCATATACTAAGTAATATTTATGGAGCATCAGGATTCATCACTCACTTAAGTAGCTTTTGGCCTGAATACCCAAGATCAATTTGGGATGCGTTGCAATCAAAGGATTATGAAAAAGCCAGAGATTTACTTTTAGGCTTTAAGTCTGAGTGGATGGAATGGGTAAAAAAAGTTGTACAAGAAACTGGTGGAGAGGGCCCATTTATTAAGGTTGCAATGGAGCTAGTTGGATTGAAAGCTGGCCCACCTAGACCTCCATCAAAGGTGCCGTCTGATAACTTAATAAAAGAACTAGATAAATTATTATTAAAATATAAGGTCCCGCGAAACAGCTAAAGATACAAATGGTAAATGATATGAGTACAGAAAATATTGAAGAATATAGGAACAAACTCCGTCATTCAGCAGCTCATTTATTAGCTGAAGCTGTCTTAAAAAGACATCCTGGAGCTAAGTTAACTATAGGTCCTCCTATAACAGATGGTTTTTTTTATGATTTCGATATAGATATAACATTTTCTCCTCAAGATTTAGCAACTTTAGAAAGAGATATGAAAAGGTCTATAAAACGAAATACTAAATTTGAACGAAAAGAAATATCAAAAAAAGAAGCATTAGAAATTTATAAAGACAATCCATATAAAATTGAAATTATCAATTCAATGCCAGAAGAAGAAATTATCACTGAATATAGCCACTCAGATGGTAATTTTATTGACTTATGTGAAGGAGGTCACATAGAAAAAACAGGAGAAATAAAAGCAATAAAACTTCTTTCAACTGCAGGTGCGTATTGGAGGGGAGATGAAAAGAATAAGATGCTCCAAAGAATCTATGGTACAGCCTGGGAATCAGAAGAATTGCAACAAGACTATTTAGATAGAAGAAAAAAAGCTATAGAGAGTGATCACAGAAAATTAGGGACATCTCTAGATTTATTTTTTTTAGACCCAATTAGTCCTGCTAATCCTTTTTTCTTACCTGACGGAGCATTTGTTTATAACAAATTAATTGAATTTGTAAGAAATCTTTATGAAAAATATGATTATAAAGAAGTAATAACTCCTCAACTTTTCTCCACTGATCTTTGGAAAAAATCAGGACACTATGATTTCTATTTAGAAAACATGTATATGATGGAAATTGATGAAAATGAAGTGGGTGTGAAGCCTATGAATTGCCCAGCACATGCTATTATTTTTCAGTCAACTCTAAGGTCATATCGTGATTTACCATTAAGGCTGGCTGATTTTGGAAGGTTACATAGATACGAAAGATCAGGTGTTACACATGGGCTTACCAGAGTAAGGTCTTTTTCTCAGGATGATGCACATATTTTTTGTGACAAAAAAGATGCTGGAAATGAAATTAAAAATTTCCTTGAAATGTTACGTGAATCATATTCAGCATTTGGTTTTGAGCAGCCAAGATTAACTCTTTCTTTGAGACCAGAAAAAAGAGCTGGGGATGATAAAATGTGGGACCTAGCAGAAGAACAACTTAGAGATGTTCTAAAAGATTTTGATGAAAATTTCGAAGAAATTGAAGGAGAAGGTGCTTTTTATGGACCTAAAATAGATATTTTTATTCCTGATGTTATGGGAAGGGAGTGGCAATTAGGAACAGCTCAAATGGATTTCTCACTTCCTGAAAGATTTAATCTAGAATTTATAAATACAAAAGGAGAAAAAGAAAGGCCGGTTGTCATACATAGAGCTATGCTTGGTTCTATAGAAAGATTTATTGGAATTTTACTTGAACATACAAGTGGAGATTTACCATTTTGGTTAGCTCCTAACCAAATAAGCATAGTGCCTATATCAGAGAAACATATAGATTATGCTAAAAAATTATCAGATGATTTATTAGAAAAAAATTTCAGAGTACTAGTTGATGAATCAAATGAAAGATTAGGTCAAAAGATAAGAAATAGCGAAATGAAAAAAATTCCTGTAATGATAATAGTAGGAGATAAAGAAATGGAAACAGATTCCGGCTCTGTAAGAACAAGAAGATTTGGCGATTTAGGTAATTTAGATAAAAATGAGCTTATAGAAAAGCTTTTATCTTTTTAAAAATTCACTTGTAATAAGTTTTTTGCTTTTATAAGTTCAAAATAAATTATAAAATCAAAATTAACTAGAATACCGAATAGAGGATTAGAATGGCTGATAGTGACATATCTCTAAACAGAGGGCTTCAAGGAATATATCTTGATCGAACAAACACTACTTTTATTGATGGAAAAGAGGGAGTGCTCGAATATAGTGGTTATAATATTCACGATTTAGCAGAAAATTCAACTTTTGAAGAAACATCTTATCTTCTGATGTATGGAAGTCTTCCTAATAAAAACCAGCTATTAGAATTTGATAAATCACTAAAATCTTATAGAAATTTACCTCAAACTACTTACGACATTATTGATATTGTCAAAGATTCTCATCCAATGGATGTTTTAAGAACAGCAATATCATCTTTATCATCTTTTGATGAAGATAGAGAAGATTTCTCTGAAGAAGCAATTATAAGAAAAGGAATAAGATTAACGTCTCAGGTTCCAATTATAGTTATGGCGCATAATAGGATGAGAAAAGGATTAGATCCAATAGAGTCTTCAAATGAATTATCTCATGCTGCTAACTTTCTTTATATGCTTGAAGGAGAAGAGCCAAGCAAAGATACAGCCAGGCTAATGGATATTGATTTTGTTGTTCATGCTGATCATGGATGCAATGCATCCGCGTTTACAACTAGAGTTGTCACAGGAACTAATGCTGATTTCTATGGAGCGATAACAGCAGGAATTGCTGCATTGTCAGGACCTTCTCATGGAGGAGCCGCTGAGGGTGTAATGGAGCTAGCTAAAGATGTTGGAAGTGCTGATAACGCAGCTAACCATGTGAAAAACCTTTTGGCAAATAGAGAAAGAGTGATGGGATTTGGTCACAGAGTTTACAAAGCTGCAGATCCAAGAGCTAAACACTTAAAAGAAGGTGTAAAAAACCTTAGTGAAGAAAAAGGTGAAACAGAGTGGTATGATATTCTTTTAGCTGTTCAAGAAGCTATGACACCATATGCTAGAAGAGGGATACATGCAAATGTAGATTTCTTTGCTGGAGCAGTTTACTATCTACTAGGCATTCCTTCTGACCTTTTCGTTCCTATATTTGCTGTAGGAAGGATTCCAGGATGGACAATCCAAATACTTGAACAAATGCGGCACAACATTCTAATAAGGCCATTACTTCAATATACAGGTGAAAGATCTAAAGAGTACATACCTATTGATAAAAGGGATTAGTTAGTCATAACTGATAATTTTATTAAAGAAAAGATACTAGAAAAAGGAAGAATTTCTTCCAAAGATTTTATAGATCTATGCCTTTATGGAGAAGAAGGATACTATACTTATTCTAGAAAAAATAAAAACGTATATTTTAAGGACTATGCGACTTCACCTTTAACTCACCCTGTCTTTGGATATCTGCTATCTAATTTGATTTATAATTTGATTGGTTCTTTTGAGTCTAAAGAAGATATAAAAATAATAGAGTTTGGCGCAGGAAATGGTACTCTAGCCTATGATATTAAAAAGTCTCTAAATACCTTGGGGTGCAAAAATTTTAGCTACGAACCAATCGATAAGTTACCATCTAATTCTGTTGAAAAAATATATACTTACGATGAAAAAAAAATTCAGAAAGCCAACGGAATTATAATTTCTAACGAACTTTTTGATGCATTGCCTCACCATCTATATGAAATAAAAAATAATAAAGTATATGAAAAATATGTAATATGGAAAAATAATAAATATGAAGAAATTTTAGATAGCCCTTCTGACAGTTGTATATCTAAAAGAATAAAAAAAATAGATAAATCTTTTGATAACGCCGTAGGAGAAGTTTACTGTAGCGAAAGTTCAATTTTTAATTCATTTATTGCTTACCTGAACAAAGGATATATAGTAACTATTGACTATGGATTAAGTGAGAAGGATTTATTCTATAACGGCAAAAAAAATTCCAACATCAGTGTAATCAATGATCATAACTTTTATGAAAATTATTTTTATAAGCCAGGTTTTTCAGATATAACTTTTCAAGTAGATATAAATGAGCTTTTATATAATTTTAAAAATATAAACTATGAATTAAGTTACTTAGGAAACCAAAGAGAATTTTTATTTGATTTAGGTATAGGAGAAATTCTTGGAAAGTTAAGTTCTTTAGATAAGCCTCCTGAAGAAATAAATTACAACAGATACGCTATTAATCAATTAATAAAACCAAATGGAATGGGTAGCTATTTTGTTACAGTGCATTCGAACTTTGATACAAACTTCAAATTTTCAGAAATAAAACTCAATGAAAATTTACTTGATAACATACCATTGATTGAAGATTATCCACAACGATTTGAATTGCCAGGTGTATATAAAAAAAATAATATTATAAAAGAAGGTTGGAAATAAATGCTAAAAACAATTTTTCATCAGAATCATGTAGATAACAGTGCAAAAATGGTAGATTTTGCAGGTTGGGACATGCCAATTAATTACCCTGCAGGCATAATCAAGGAAGCAACTTTCGTTAGGCAAGACTCAGGTTTTTTTGATGTTTCTCATATGGGAAGAGTAGAAGTATTTGGAAAAGACAGAGAGTCATTTATAGAAAAGATTTTACCAATAAACCTTCAATCATTAGATATTGGTTCTGCAAAATATACTCTTTTGATAGATGAAAATCAAAAAATCCTTGATGACCTAATAATTTATAAATATTCTGATCATTTTTTACTTATTATCAATGCT
>CEQY01053655.1_pt1 | contig 14970 bp, 10 predicted proteins | sample 361391 | NCBI WGS metagenome assembly CEQY01 (sample SAMEA2621075, study PRJEB7988) | marine metagenome | isolation source: saline water (ENVO:00002010), including | reverse complement strand
AATAATTCTCCAGAAAAAATAAAACTTTTTTTTGCAAACTCTTTAGGGAAAAATAGAGCCCGAGATATAGATCAAAGAAATACAACTCTGGGCCCACATAGAGATGATTTTGGAATATACTTCAATAATTCTCCAGCATCAATTACAGCATCTAGAGGCCAATCTAGAATAATATCACTTTCTCTAAAATTATCTGAAGCAGAAGAAATAAAAAATATAGTTGATGCTAAACCGATATTAATATTAGATGATATTTTTTCTGAATTAGATGAGAATATGAGGGAAAAAGTTATTTCAGAAATCCAAGATTTTGATCAAGTCTTATTGTCAACTGCAGATTTAGCATTGATAGATAAAAAAGTAGTTCAAAATGCAAGATTTTTCTCTATAAATAATGGGTCAATCAATCAAGATTGATCTATTTATCAAGTTCAAATGTTTCATGAAGAGAATTTACCGCAATATCTAAGTCATTTTGATTAATAAGGCAAGTAATTCTTATTTCAGAAGTAGTTATCATTTCAATACTAATATCTTTTTCACCTAAAGCATTGAACATTTCTGTGGCATAACCTGGAGCATTTTGCATACCTGTTCCTACTAAGCTAACCTTAGCAAAACCTTCACCCTTAATAACTTCTTCAAAATCTAAAGTATTATTATCATTCAAAATTTCATATGCTTTGTCTAAATCTTCTTGAGATAGAGAAAATGAAAAATCTATGAATCCATCAGAAGGAGTGTTTTGAACAATAACATCAATGCTTATAGAGTTATCTGAAAGAGGCTTCAATATAGATGCAGCTGTTCCTGGAAGATTTTTAATTTTTTTGATCGTAATTTTTGAAACATTTTTATCAATTGCAATACCTGTAACAGTTTTTGTTTTTTCCATATTTACTCCCTGGGTAATAAGTGTTCCTGTTTCTTTTGAAAAAGTGCCTGCCACATATACAGGAACATCATAAATTGATGCTAATTCAATGGACCTTGGATGCATTTTTGCACCTAATACTGCCATTTCAAGCATATCTTCATAATTTATTTTATCTAATTTTTTCGCATTTGATACAATTCTTGGATCAGTTGTAAAAATACCCTCAACATCAGTATAAATTTCACAAACATCAGCATTAAGTGCAGCTGCCAATGCAACAGCTGTGGTGTCTGACCCACCTCTTCCTAACGTTGTAACATCTCCATCTATATTAACGCCCTGAAAACCAGCAATAATTATAATTTTATCCTCTTTAATTTCCTGAAGAATTCTAGAAGTGTTTATATCTGATATTCTAGCTGAACCATGTATATCATCGGTTGTAATTCCTGCTTGGGATCCTGATAGGCTTATTACTTTTTTATCAAGAGACTTTATGGATATTGCCAAAAGGGTAGATGACACTAATTCACCTGTAGATAACAAAGTATCTTTTTCTCTTAAGTCAGGCGCCTTCTCATTAAAGGTAACTTCCTCAGACATCCTCACTAGCTCATCTGTTGACTTTCCCATTGCTGAAACGACAACAATTGGAAAAAAACCTGCTTCTTTTTTATCTGAAACCTTTTTGGCAATAGCCTTAAGTTTTTCAACATCTCCTATTGAAGTACCTCCGTACTTTTGAACAACAATCTTATTCATCGATCAACTGTACTCCTGATTCTGAAATTTTACATATAATTCCTTCTCCATTAATACCAAGTTTATTTGCCGCATCAAGCATTTCATAGTTTATGGTTAATTCTTTGGATTCGGATATAGCTGAAATAGTAGGTCCTGAGCCAGAAAGATAGGTTGCTAATGCTCCAGCAGAAATTGCTGCATTTGAAATAGTTGAGAACCCTTTTATTTGAGGGGTACGATATTGTTCATGAACTTTATCTTGAAAGGCATACTTGAAATCATCAAAATTATTATTACTTAAAGAATTTATAAGTAAGGCGGATCTTGAAATGTTATATACAGAATCTTCTCTAGATATACCATCCGGTAATCCTTTTCGAGATTCTTTTGTTAATATTTTTTGATCTGAAACAAAAGAAATTATTTTTAAATTTTTTGAATATTTAACTGGACTAATATACCAATCATTATCATCATTGTACCCAATAGTTATACCACCAAAAATAGCTGGGCCGACATTATCAGGATGTCCTTCCATTGAAGCTGATATTTGAAAAATATCATCTTTATTAATATCAATATTATTTATAGCGTAAGCGATCATTATTCCAGAGATTATTGCTGCAGAGCTACTACCTAAACCTCCAGAAATAGGAATATTATTAGAGCAATTGATTGATATTTCTTTTTCAGATTTACCTAAAATTTGATTAGCTTGAAGATAAGATTTATAAATCAAGTTTTTTTTATCAGTTGAGAATGACTTGGCACCATAACCTTCATTACTAATAGAAAAATCACCCTCACAAAACTTAATTTCATTCCATATATCTAAGCATGCTCCAATAGAATCAAATCCCGATCCTAGATTTGCAGATGAAGCAGGAACTCTTAATTTAAATAATTTAGTCATTTCCTTAAGTTCTAATTTGCCCTTCGCCTAAAACTACCCACTTGTAAGTCATTAAATCATTTATACCCATTGGGCCTCTTGCATGAAGCTTATCTGTTGACACAGCTACTTCAGCTCCTAATCCTAACTCAAATCCATCGTTGAATCTAGTCGAAGTATTGTGAAAAACAGCAGATGCATCAACTTTATCAATAAAATATTTCGCACTATCTTTATTTTTTGTAATAATAGCTTCCGAATGCTTAGAGCCATATTTAGTAATATGAGAAATAGCCATATCAAGATTTTCAACAGTTTTGATACTAACAACTAAATCTAAAAATTCTTGTCCAAAATCTCCTTTTTTGGCTAATGAAACACTCTTATTTGAACCAATAATTTTATAAGCGTATTCATCAACCTTAATTTCTACATTACGATCAGATAGATTCTTCACTAATGGCTCTAAAAGGCTATTCAAAATTTCTTTGTGAATAATTACTGTATCTAAAGCATTGCAAACAGAAGGATTTTGAGTTTTTGCATTATCTATAATTGATATAGCTTGTTCAATATCTACATCTCTATCTACATATGTGTGGCAAACCCCAACTCCGCCCGTAATTGAAGGCATTTTAGCATTTTGATTTACTAGATTCACCAATTCAGACGAGCCTCTTGGAATCAACAAGTCAATATATTCATCCATAGACAAAATAACGTCAACTGCTTTTCTATCAATAAAGTCTAGAAAATACATACTATCATCGGGAATCCCTGACTCTGATAAAGACTGTTTTACAAGCTTAAAAAGATATAAATTAGTTTTTATACAATCTTTTCCGCCTCGCATAACGAGACCATTTCCCGATTTAATAGCCAATGAAGCAATTTCAATGACTACATTTGGACGACTCTCAAAAATAACCCCTAATACTCCTAGTGGGACTCTTACTTTATTTACTATTAACCCATTACTTCTTTTGTTAGTTTCAATAATTTCAGATACTGTATCTGGCATATCTCTAACAGTTACAAGAGAATCAATCATTCTGTCTATAGAATCCTCTGATAATCTCATTCTGTCCAAAACATGATTATCTAAACCACTCTTGAGGGCTTGGGTTATTTCTTCCTTATTGATTTCTATGATTTTAGCCTTATTAGAATCTAACTTTTCAGACAAAAGACTTAGGCAATTCTTTCTTTGATTAGGAGTTACTAAACTCAGATCTAAGGAGCTTTGTTTAACTTTGGATACATTTTTTTCTAAATCTTGAAACATAATTAACTTTCTAAAGGGTAAGAACTAAATTATTCCTATGAATAACCTCTGAACCATAATTTTTTTCAACTACTTCAATAATTTTTGAGCTGTTTATTCCTTTTATTTTACTAATTTCTTTAGATGAATAATTTGAAATACCCCAACCAATTATTTTATCATTTGAGTTTCTTATTCCAATAATATCTCCTCTATCAAAATCACCTGTAGTATTTATTATTCCTGGTGGCAAAACACTACTCCTATTTTTTATTGCTTTTATTGCCCCATCATCTAAACTAATATCACCCTTAGATGAAGAATAGCCAGTCATTAGCCATCTTTTTCTAGATTCATTCAAAGACTGTTTTGATAGAAATTTAGTTCCTATAATTTCACCAGAAATTATTCTTTTTATTACATCATTTTCTAGACCTGAAGCTATATACATTTCTGTGCCAGAATTAATGGAAATATTTGCAGCTTGAATTTTTGAAGCCATTCCACCGGATCCAATTCCATCAATTGAACCCTGGGCATAATTTATAATTTCATCCGTAATATTTTCAACAATACCAATTTTTTTTGCTTTTTTATCTATATTAGGGTCAGAAGTATATAGACCATCAATTGTGCCAAGTAAAATCAATAGATCAGCATCTATTGCATTTGAAACCATCGCAGATAATCTATCATTATCACCATAAGCTCTATCTATTAGCTCTTCTGTTGAAACTACATCGTTCTCATTAATTATAGGAACAACATTAAGAGATAGTAATTCGCTAAGAGTATTTCTTATATTTAGATAACCTAATCTATTTTCAAAATCTTCTCGAGATAATAGTGCCTGTGAAATCATGATTGAACTTTGGGAAAAATATTTTTCATAAGCATTCATTAGTATTGGCTGACCTATTGAAGCAAGTAATTGCTTTTGGACAATAGAATTATTATTTATATTTATTTCTTTTTCAAATTTAGAAAGGTATTGAGAACCGGCAGCTACTGCGCCTGAAGAAACAATAATTACTTGATTATGATCTTTTTGAATAGCAGCAATCTGATTACATAAGTTTTTGATTACTTCATAATTCAAAATGTTTTCATTTTCTGTGATTAAATTGCTTCCAATTTTAATTACTATTCTTAATTTATTTTTTGTTGCCATACTTTTTGTAATAAAAATTATTTTTTCTCATATAAAATATAGTGTATCCGATTATGAATTTGAATAATTTGGTAAGTTTAAACGGTTTGCTTCATAATGACCACACATTTAAAGATGTGGTTAGTGAAGTGCGCTCAAATAATAACCCCAAAATACTTTCTCCAAAAGAAGCTCATGCTTTTATTATTTCTTCAATTATCCAATTATTTAAAAAGCCAATACTAGTAATAAGTTCCAATCCTGAAGAGTCAAGAGAATTAGTTGATAATCTTAACTTTTGGAGTACCAAAACTACTAACTTAAATTTTAACGAAAGAAATGAAATTTTTCTAGAAAAATATAAACCGGATAATAAAAATAACATTGAAAGAATGAGGTGCTTAGAAGCTCTTTTCATGGGTCAATACGGTAATAAGTTACCAATAATTTGTACTTCAATACAGTCAATAACAACAAATACTATTTCTAAAGATTTATATAAAGACTTAAGTGTAAATTTGAGTGTGGGTTATAAGATTTCACAAAAAGAATTAGTAGAAAAACTAATATTTTTAGGTTACCAAAACTCATCTATAGTAGAGTCTGTTGGAGAATTTGCTATTCGAGGAGATATTCTAGATATATTTACATTAAATAAAAAAGATCCCATAAGAATTGATTTTTTATATGATTCAATTGAATCCATAAAGGTTTTCCAATCTTCTTCTCAAATTTCTTACGAAAGCTTAGATAATATATTTATTTCTCCAGTTTCAGAAACTAATACTTTTTTTAGAACCATTGAGGATATCAAATCAATAAATCAAGAATACTTTAAAAATTCAAATGAAGAGGAAGTCAAATCAACAATTTCTGATCTAGCAAAAATCATCTCTGGAGAATCTGAAGAATTAATAAATTATTATTCAGGATTTTTTGATAAAAATTCAGTATTAGATTTTTTAGAAGATGATTACTTGGTAATAAAACTTGAAAAATATAATTTAGATCTTGAATTTGAAAGAATAAATAATAGAAGAAATGAGGTCAACAAATCAAAGATAGAAAACAATATAATAAACTCTTATTTTCCAACTCCATATAATAAATTAGATGACCTGAATGAAAGGCGTGTAAGCTTAGAAATCAATCAAAGATCTTATAAAAATAAAAAACATTATAAGTTAAATTTTAGTACCCCTAAAATACACAAATTTAATCAGGATAAAATCAAAAGATACTTAAATGAAAATGAAAAAAATGAAAAAGTTATAATTTCAACTGATTATCCCAGTAGAGTAAAGGAAATTTTAGGCCTTAATAATGTAGAAATCTTTGATGATATCCAAGAAATTTCAAATAATAAATTCAATATTGTTTCTAAAAATATTGGGCAAGGATTTAAGATAAATGATGGTGTTAATTTTTTCACTGTTTTGACAGATAAAGAATTATTTGGAATGAAGAAAAAGAGAATTATTAAGTCTTTCTCCAATAATATTCCTTCTACAATATCATCTGAACCCTTTAAAATTGATGACTTTGTTGTTCACATAGACCACGGTATAGGTAAATTTATTGGGACAACTCAAATTGATTCAACAGATAGAGAATTTATTGTTCTAAATTATAAAAATAACGATAAATTGTATGTTCCCTCTGATCAAATTGATAGGATTCAACTTTATAAATCATTTCAAAAAGAAGATCCTTCTTTAGACACATTAGGTTCTCAGAGGTGGATTAAATCTAAAAATAGAGTAAAAAAATCAATTGAAATACTCGCAGTTGAATTACTACAAATTTATGCAGCGAGAGAAAAGATCAAAGGTAATAGTTATAAAAAAAGTTCAGATTGGTATAAGGTACTGGAAGAATCTTTTGAATTTATAGAAACAGCAGATCAAATAAAAGCAATCAATGAAATCAATATAGACTTAATGTCTAATAAACCAATGGATAGACTCCTTTGTGGTGATGTAGGATTTGGTAAAACTGAAGTTGCCATTAGAGCAGCATTTAAAGTTGTAGAAAATGGATATCAGGTTGCAATTTTGGTTCCTACGACAGTTTTAGCCCTTCAACATTATGAAACATTTTTAGAAAGATTAAAACCATTCCCCATAGAAATAGAATACATCTCTAGATTTATTTCAAATTCTCAACAAAAAAATATTTTAGAGAAATTACAAGATGGAAAAGTAGACATAATTATAGGTACTCATAAACTTATTCAAAAAAATGTAGATTTTAATAAATTAGGAATGTTGATAATAGATGAAGAGCATAAATTTGGGGTCAATCAGAAAGAAAACATTAAACAAAAAGAAATTGATATTGATGTACTTAGTCTTAGTGCAACTCCTATTCCAAGGACTCTAAGTCTAGCTTTAAATGGAGTTAGAGACTTAAGTATGATAAATACAGCACCGGAAAATAGAATCCCTGTTAATACTTATCTTTCAGAATTTTCTGAGGACCTAATAAGAGAGGTAATACTTAGAGAGTTAGACAGAAAAGGTCAGATATTTTTTGTAAATAATGAGGTTTTTAACATAGAAATTATTGCAGACCAACTGAAACGAATTGTTCCTGAAGCAAAAGTCTCTATAGCCCATGGCCAAATGGATAAAAATAATCTTGAAAATATCATTAAAGATTTTACATCAAAACAAACTGATATTTTAGTTTGTACAACTATTATTGAATCTGGAATAGATATGCCAAATGTAAATACTCTTATAGTAAATAATTCTCATAAATTTGGGCTTTCTCAACTGTATCAAATGAAAGGAAGGATCGGAAGAAGTGAAAAAACATCTTATGCATACTTTTTGACCCCGCCAGGATCAAGAATAAATGAAATTTCTGAGGAAAGACTAAATGCCATCATATCATCATCAGAATTTGGTTCTGGGTATGATATAGCAATGAGAGATTTAGAAATTCGAGGAGCAGGAAATATATTAGGAAAGGAACAAAGCGGACATATAACATCAATAGGATTTGAGCTTTATAATTCTTTGCTTAAATCAGCAGTTGAGTCACTAAAAAATGGAGATGAAAGTGATTTAAATTTCTTTCTTATGAATACTGTAGATATTAAAGTAAGCGCAAGAATTCCAGAAGATTATATTGATGATATAAAAGTTAGATTAAATATATATATGAGACTATCTAAATTGAGAAAGATTGAAGACCTGCAAAAATTAAATCTAGAAATTGAAGATAGATTTGGGATAATCCCAGAAGAATTAGAAAAATTATTTTTAGTTAATAAAATAAAGATTTTGTGCCACAAATATAAACATATTGTTTCTATAAAAGGAGATGAAAATAAAATTATAATTAGATTTGATGAATCAATACTTGGCATCAAAACTTTTTTAGAAAAAGAAATTTCTCAAGATATAGAAATCAAAACTAAGACTATGATTTTTTCATCAAAAAATCCTGATGAAATTCTTGAAGAAATAATAATACTAATAAATAAACTTATCAACTTAGAAAAAGAAATTTCTGATAAATTTGATCAAGCGATTTCTTTAATAAATTAGTTTGTTTTTACTAAAGGACGTATATGAGAACGTTTATGTTATTATCTAAATTATAAATTTATCAAAAAATCAGGAGAAGCTGTGACATCAGAAAAAAAAATCAAACCTTCTTTTATAGATATAATCGAAGGAGGAACAGAGGCAAATTATAGAATCCAAACTCATGCTGAAGGGCCTAAAGGGAAAATTCCGTTTACACCAGAAATTCTTATAAATGAACCAAGTGGAAACCACTTTGGATTAACCCAAAATGCAGGGATGGGTTGGAATCCCCAAGAATTACTAAGGAAACAATTCCTTATACTTTCAACAAGTGGAGGAATGAAAGACAGTGACGGTTCTCCTGTTGCATTGGGATTTCATACAGGTCATTGGGAACTTTCTTCATTAGTAGAAAAGTCAGCTAATACTATAAATGAATTAGGAGGCCTTCCTTTCGCAGCATATTGTTCAGACCCTTGTGATGGTAGAACTCAAGGGACTACAGGTATGTTTGATTCTTTACCATATAGAAATGATGCTGCAAAAGTTTTCAGAAGAATTGCTAGATCTTTACCTACAGCAAAAGCAATAATGGGAATAGCTTCTTGTGATAAAGGTTTACCTGCAATGATGATGGCTTTAGCAGGCATGAGAGATAAACCATCGATAATAGTACCTGGAGGTTCGACCTTAGCTCCAGAAAATGGAGAAGATGCAGGAAAGATACAATCTATTGGTGCAAGATTTTCTCAAGGTGAAATAACCTTAGATTACGCTCAAGATATGGGTTGTAAAGCATGTGCCTCTCCTGGAGGAGGATGTCAATTTTTAGGAACAGCTGGAACATCTCAGGTGATAGCAGAGTCTCTAGGTATAGCATTAACTCATTCAGCTTGTACCCCTAGTGGAACTCCAGCCTGGTTAGATAATGCTAAACGTTCAGCTAAAGCTTTGATGAACCTTGAAGAAGATTCAATAAATATACAACAAATATTAACTGATAAAGCATTTGAAAATGCTATGGTTGTGCATGCTGCATGTGGAGGTTCAACAAACTTATTACTACACCTTCCTGCTATAGCTCATTCAGTAGGTAGAAAAAGAATGGGTGTAGATGACTGGGCAAGAATTAATAGTTATGTTCCACGACTTGTTGACGTACTTCCTAATGGTCCCGTAGGGCATCCTACATCACAATTTTATGCTGCTGGAGGAGTTCCAGAAGTAATGCTTAACCTAAAAAAACTTGGTTTGTTAAATCTTGATGAACTAACTGTTTCTGGAAAGACTCTAAGGGAAAATTTAGAGTGGTGGGAAGAATCAGAAAGAAGAAAATATGTAAGAAATTTCCTTTCACAAAATGATAAAGTTGATCCAGGAAATGTAATAATGAATAAGGCTAATGCGACCTTAAGAGGATTAACCTCAACAGTAACATTTCCAAAAGGAAATATTGCCCCTGAAGGATCTGTAATTAAATCTACAGCCATTGATCCTGAAGTCATAGATAAAGATGGAGTGTATAGAAACACTGGATTAGCTAGAGTTTTCAATTCAGAAAAAGATGCTATGAGATCAATAAAATCAACAGGACCTGACAAATTAAAAAAAGGTGAGATACTAGTCATTATTTGTGGAGGGCCTATTGGTACAGGAATGGAAGAAACATATCAAATTACAGCTGCTCTAAAACACTTATCCTATGGAAAACATATAGCATTGCTTACTGATGCTAGGTTTTCAGGAGTTTCAACAGGAGCCTGTATTGGTCATATAGGGCCTGAAGCTTTAGCTGGTGGGCCTATAGGATTATTAAAAGATGCAGATTTAATTGAGATTGAAATTGACACTAAAAAGCTTACAGGATCAATAAATTTGGTAGGTGAAGGCAAAGATAATCATGGCTCTGATTGGGGTTCCAAAGAACTATCTTTTAGAAATGCCTCGCTAGAGATAAAGCCAAATGAAAAATTACCTGACGATACTAGATTATGGGCAGCCTTACAAGATGTTAGTGGGGGAACTTGGGGAGGATGTGTTTATGATGTTGATGCAATCATTGAAACCTTAAATGCAGGAAAAGAAGCTTTAAAGAAAAAATAATTATGTCCATAAAAATTGTACCCATTGATAAAACTAATATTCAAGAATGGAGAACATCAGTAAGAAGAGTTTTTGGTGATATCCCAAGTGAATCTGACGTAAAAAGATTAGTTAATGATAGGCTCATGATACCTTATGAAGACTGGTCAAAAGGATCTGAAAAAGTTGATCATAATAGACTTATTGGAGCATATGACGAGGAAACTAAATCTATCGTTGGTACAGGAGGAGCTGATAAATTTGATATAACTGTCCCAGGTGGCAATTCATTAAGTATGGCTGGTATTGCTTATATGGGAACTGCACCGACTCATAAAAGAAAAGGTATCTTTAGATTAATGATGAATAACCTTCATTCTCAAGCTAAAGATAGAGGAGATTCTTTAGCTGGACTTTGGGCATCTCAATCGTTGCTTTATTCAAGATTTGGGTATGGATTAGCTACATTAAGAGAAGATTGGATGATTAATGCTAAGAGTACTCAACTGAACAAAAATTCAGATCCTAAAATTAAAATAAGATTTGTCAACAAAAAATTAGCGCTTAAAGAAATACCAGAAATTTATAATAGTGTTTGGAAAAAACAAAATGGATTTACTGATCGATCGCAAGGTTATTGGGATTATCTTCTATATGAAAATGATAATACTATTTATAATAAATCTGGAATGAGTGGGTTATTTTTTGTAATTTCATACGTTGATAATAAACCAACTGGATATGTCTTCTACAACATAAATAAAGAATCTGGCATTGCACATGAAGACGATAAAGGAGAATTGATTATTCAGGAGCTAGTTGCTCAAGATTCAGACTCAAACATAGCTTTGTGGAATTTTATTTTTGGAATTGAACTAGTTGAGAAAATCATAATTAATAGAAGGGGCTCTAGTGACCCTCTATACTTTCTACTAGAAAATCCAAGAATGCTATCTAGGAATATTATTGACGGACTATGGGTTAGGATAATTAATCCAATAAAAATGTTAGAGAGTCGCAGTTATAATTCTACTGGAAAACTTATTCTTGAAATAAAAGGACAAAACCAAGATGACATAGAAGGAATTTACAGCTTAGAAACTGATGGTGTAAATTCAGAGGTCAAGAAAGTTAAAAGTAAGCCAGATATATCTATGAGACCATCAGATATGAGTTCTTGTTTTTTTGGAGGAATAACACCATATGAACTTTATAAATCTAATAACATAAGATGTAGCGATTCAAAAAAATTAGAACTTTTTTCTAACATGTTCTCTGTATTCCAAACTCCCTGGTGTAACAATTGTTTTTAAAATGAATAATTATAATGAATAATTATAAAAAATTATATACAGTCTCAGGAATGACCTGTGATGGGTGTGTTCAGACTATAGGTAATAAACTAAATCTTGAGTCTGAAATTTCTGAGGTGAACATAGACTTGAATTCTTCAGAGATGAGCATTACTGCTGATAAAGAATTTTCTATAAATGAACTTAACAAAATAATCGAAAATGTCGGTGATTACAAAATCAATGAATACAAAAACAAAAATATTTTTGTAAAAATATTAAGTTTATTTAATACTTATAAACCTATATTAGTTTCATTATCTATAGTTATTATTTTATCCTTGATTACAACAAATAATGATAATTTTAGTATTACTAACTTTTGTAGATACTTTATGGGTTATTTCTTTATTATTTTTTCATTTCTAAAGTTACTCAATGTGAAACAATTTGCAATATCATTTTCAAACTACGATCCTATTTCAAATAAGTTTTTTACTTATGGATTAATTTATCCATTTTTAGAACTTATACTCGGTGTGCTTTTTCTATCAAATTTTCTAATGTTATACATAAATTTCATTACAATTTTTATTTTTGTACCTCAAACTTTAGGAATTATGAATAAATTATCTAAAAATGAAATACTAGAATGTGCCTGCGTTGGATCTACATTTAATGTGCCAATATCTAAGCTTACAATAACGGAAAATTTACTTATGATTTTTATGGCAATAATAATGATTTTATATAGTATTTAAATATGAATATAAAAAAATTATTAAATAAATATTATTGATTATTCAAATGTCCTCGATGAATGAAAAAAGATATATAGATTAGGAGAAAAAATGGGAAGATTAAGAATAATGATGTTTGAAATAGCAGGTTTGTTGATTATCTCATTCATCTTAAGGCTACTTCTTAGTATGTATGGAGTAGAGGAAGGGACTTTTTCAAGATGGTTCCCAGTAATTGCTGCACTATTGATTGTTTATACAGTTAGGTTTAGAATGAGAAAAAAAATTTCAGCTAAACAAGATCAAAATAATACTAAAGATATGGATGAGTAAGAATGACCACAATAAATGCTAGAACAACAGAAAAAGAGATAGCACATTTAGTTAGAAGAGTTGGATTTGGTGGATCAAAAGAAGAAATAGATTTTCTATCTAATAAATCATATGAGGAATCTGTTGACTACCTTATTGATAATTTAGATGAAAACCCCGTACCCGTTGACCTATTAAGGAGATATCAAATAGATTTATCCGATGTAAGAAGTGTTTTTAGTTCAGGTTCATATTGGATGTATCGAATGGCTCATTCAAAATTTCCTTTTGAAGATAAAGTGGCTTTATTTTGGCATAGAGTATTTGCAACTGGTCAAAATAAACTTATACAAGGAAAGGTAATGACATCTCAAATTGAAATGTTTAGAAAGAACGGACTAGGGTCTTTTGAAAACTTGTTAATTGAATTATCCAAAGATCCTGCCATGATAATGTGGCTGGATAATCAAGATAATCATAAGGAAAATATAAATGAGAATTATGGTAGAGAAATTTTAGAACTATTCTCAATGGGGGTTGGAAATTACTCAGAAGAAGATATAAAGGAATGCTCAAGAGCTTTTACTGGCTGGACTGTAGAAAATATGCCTTATATGGCTATTAAGATGAGAAATAACACAGCTAGACCATTTGGTTATGTTGCATGGCAATTCAAATTCGATGAAAATGATCATGATTATGGAACTAAGGAATTTTTAGGAGAAAAAGGTAACTTTAATGGAGAAGATATAGTTAGAATTATTTGCAAGCAAAAAGCGACTGCAAATTTTTTAGCCAGACATATTTACCATTTTTTTATAAAAGATGAACTTCCAGTACCTCAATGGCCACACAAGGAACCTATTGACCCAAATGCCATTGAATTTATAACAGAATCTTATTTTAAGAATGGATATAACATAAAAGAAATTCTTAGAGATTTATTCAAGTCTGAACATTTTCGATCAGAAGAAATTTATAATAAAAGAATTAAGAGCCCATCAGAATTAGTTGTAAATTCTGTAAGACTATCTGGTGGATTTGATATACCTTCTGAAGAAGTTTATCAAGCTACAATTAGTTCAGGTTTAATGGGGCAACCACTTCTTAATCCGACATCAGTCGAAGGCTGGCAAGGTGGAGAAGAATGGATAAATACTGGTTCAGTGATGCAAAGAATAAATTTTTGCTCTGATGTACTTGGAAATCCTGAAAAAATACTTGTGCAAAATATTTTTAACAAAACTCCTGATAAAGAAAATATTCTAAATATTTGTTGTGATGAATTAGGTTATATAGAATTACATTCATCTACTAAAGAAGCTTTAAATGATTATATTCAAGAAGATGAATTTAAAATCAACAAAGAGTTTATTAGCATTCTAATCAAACTTATAGTCTCCTCTAGAGAATATCAAATGGTATAAGATGAAACAATTATTTGAAAATACTAAAATTAATTATTCACATACCGTAGGGTTCACGGCTGATGTAGGAGGTCGAGGTTTCCACCTCCCAAGAGATATTGCATTAAATAGTGAAAATAAACTTTTTGTTGTCAGTAGAAGTGGAGCATTTCATACTGCTGGATTAAGAATTACAATTTGTGATATAAAAAATAATTACTTTAGTGAATTTTCTAAATTTGGTAAAAACCCCGGTGAACTTTACTGGCCTTGTTCTATTGCTTTCGACTCAATAGATAATGTTTATGTAACAGACGAATATACAAATTTAATATCAATATTTGATAAAGATGGAAACTATATAGATAGATGGGGTGTAAAAGGGAAAAAAGAAGGAGAAATAAACTTTCCTTCAGGTATTGCCATTGATGATAAAGACCAAATTTTTATTACCGATAACATGAATGATAGAATTCAAATCTTTTCTAAGGATGGAGAATATATTCATTCTTGGGGTAAAGAAGGTTCAGGTAATGGTGAATTTGATAAACCATGGGGAATAAAAATATATGATGAAACTGTGCTGGTAGCTGATTGGAGAAATGATAGAATTCAAATATTTGATAAAGAAGGAAATTTTTTGGATAAATTTGGTGTAAGTGGTACGAATGC
>CEQY01054245.1_pt1 | contig 14974 bp, 15 predicted proteins | sample 361391 | NCBI WGS metagenome assembly CEQY01 (sample SAMEA2621075, study PRJEB7988) | marine metagenome | isolation source: saline water (ENVO:00002010), including | reverse complement strand
TTTATTATTTTTTTTATCAACTCTATCTGTTCAATTATGTGTCCTGTAGCTGTGGGCTCAATACTAGGAGGTAAAGTATTAAACTGCTTCATAGTGTCATGAAAATCAACAGTATATTTTTGAACAATCTCCATTGGTTCAATTTTTTCTAATCTAGCTTTTTTATTTATTTTATCCTCTCCCTGATCATCATCATTTTCAATATGACCCACATCGGTAATGTTTCTAACATATCTAACTTTGTACCCTAAATGGATAAGATATCTGAAGATTAAATCAAACGAGATAAAAGTTCTACAATTACCAAGATGAACATTGCTGTAAACTGTTGGGCCACATACATACATGCCAACCTTATCCTTTACAATTGGTGTAAAATTTTCTTTCTTTGATTTTAAGGTATTATAGATCCTTAGGTTATCCATTAAAATCCGTAGAGAGTTGAATATATTTTAAAAATTCTTGTTTTTTCGTAGGACTTTTAAAAATTCCACCGAATTCACTAGTTATTGTACTACAACCAATATCACCAATACCTCTTGAATTTACACATAAATGTTTTGCATCAATTACACATGCTACATCTTGAGTATTTAACACTTTTTGTAATTCTTCAACAATTTGTAATGTTAGTCTTTCCTGAACTTGTGGTCTTTTTGCAAAATAATCAACGATTCTATTCATTTTTGAAAGGCCAACAACAGTCCCATTGGATACATATGCAACATGAGCTTTTCCAACAATTGGTAATAAATGGTGCTCACATGTAGAATAAAGATTAATATTTTTTTCAACTAACATCTCACCATATTTATATTTATTATCAAAAACTGATGCTTTGGGTTTTTTTTTGGGGCTTAAGCCACCAAATATTTCATTAACAAACATTTTTGCAACTCGGTTTGGAGTACCTTTGATACTATCATCTGTCAGATCCATCCCTAAAATATGGAGTATATCATTTACCTTATCGGTTATTAACGAAATTTTTTCATCATCAGTTTTATTAAAAGCATCTTTACGAATTGGGGTTTCTTTTGAACTTAACGGATGATCCAATTCTTCGTCTTTATTTAATAAAACCTCTTCTAGTTTTTTATCTATTTTCATATGTATATGTGTGATTTTGCAAAGATAAGTAATTCTATCAAAAATAATATTATAAAAAATCCTATTGATTAAAGCTTGAAATTATAGGAGATCACTAAAATTGTATGTTTTTTTTCGGCTAGTATATTGTCATTTATTCCCGAAGTTATAAGTGATCTATTAATGTTTATTTTTGAATTAATTAATCCAAGACTTAAAAGACTTGCTCCAAAATTATATCCTAGACCAAATGTCAAAGCAGATTGAGAATTATTCCCAATAATTAAGCTGTTTTCCTCGGAATAATAACCACTTCTGACACTTAAGGCTTTTATTCTATATTCACCTCCAATTTTTATTAAAGATGCATTTTTATAACTGGAGGAAATTTCATTGTTTAATGATCTTAAATATTGATTTGATCCAGATTGAAAATTCATATTTCCATAGTTTTTAAAACTGTATTCAGTGGACAAAATACCATTAGATCCAAAGATATAAGATAGGCTAAGTGATGTCCTACTTGGAATTGAAAAATCATATTCAGAAATATTTGATGTATTTGGATTGACTTCATTTCTTAGAAGAATTTGATCTTCATAGCGATCTACTGCAAGTTGTTGGTTGGAAGTTTCAATCATAGAAAATTTGGTTGCAGATTGATAAGTCAAACCAAGCCTTATATTATTTTGAAGTTTACCTATAAGACCAATTTGTGCAGAAATACCATTTCCTTCAACAATTAATTCATTATTAAAATGAACCCTTTGAATTTCAGAATTTTCATTAAATCCTGTTTCAACTATATTTGACAGTTCATATGAATATATATCATGTGTATTGATACTAACCCCAATGTAAATTGAATTATTATATTGGGTTGCTATGGTCCAAGAGTATTTTTTATGGTCTCCTGTTTTATTAACATAATAATCATGTTCAACTTGATCATAGGATGCAGCAGATATATAATTTGAATTGTTTAGGTCATTTGATATAGGGTCAAATAAATAAGTATTATAACCTAAAAATGCTTGTTGAACAGCATATCCTTGATTGTTACCAAGAAAAACATATAAATCATTTAATGTTTCATTTTCTCTTGTTTCCAGATTGTCCAATGGAACACCTTGTGCGTTATTAGTGAAAAATTGATCTAACCCAATACCCCTTGTTGCAATTGAGCTAATTTGATTTTTAAAATCCTGTTCTTTTTGAATATTCAAGCTAAAATTTAACAGTTTAAATGGTCCATCATTAATATTTCTAAAGGGAATAACAAAACCAAACTGATTTAATGATGAGTCAGATAAATTAATTTTACTATTTCTTGTTTCTCCAAGAACTAACGTTTCAGATGCGCTGATTTCTTGGCTTAAACCAATCTCAGGTAATAAGAAAACTGCTGCAGAGGCAGGATTATTACTTATTGAACTTAAATCAGCACCTAATGATCCAAAGGCACCACCCATTGAAACATAGCGAGCTGATCCAAAAACTCCAGATGAACTATAATTAAATGCCTCCTCTGAAGTTTGAGCATTTAAATTAGAAATACATAGTAACACAACAAAAATTGCAAAAAATAAACTTTTGTTCATATTTAATTATCGGATTAGGTTTCTATTTTTGATTACCCCTTCCCCCTGAGGATCTACCACCCGAGGACCTTCCTCCTCCTGAGGATCTGGATGCACCAGAAAATCTTGATCCTGAAAAGGATCTGTTTTGATTCATAGATCTTCCTCCACCGTAATTATTTGATCTATTAAAAGAGTTATTACTCGGATTAGAATAATTATTTCTGTTAAAAGATCTATTTTGGGAAGAATTGTTGAAATTATTAAATCGACTTAAATTATTTCGGTTAATACCAGGTCTATTCTCAATACCGTCTCCGTTCATTGAATTATTAACCCTTCCATTTGATATTTGATTTCTTGAGCCTTCATTATTCAAGTTACGTTTATTTACTCCTCTATTGTAATTAGATTCCCCAATTGAAGATCTATTATCTGAGGATGAAATTGGATAATTACGTCTGTTTGTATAATCTACTATATTTCCACTTCCTCTATTGTAAGAAACAAAGTTATTTCCTCTCATGGAATAAGCATTCCAGTTATTCCAGTTAGAATAACCTACCCAACCAAAAGGTATAGGTGAGCGCCAAGGGAATAATCCCCATGACCATGATTGAAAAAATGGATCACCCACACCATAATTTATTCCAAGTGGATTGAAGGCATAAAAATTAAATCCATAGTCAAGTGGGTGCCTAAAGAAAAGACTTTGGAATCCAAAAGACATAAATCTACTGTATCTTGGCCAGGAGAATCTATTAAACGAGTAAAGTCTGTTGTAATAGAACCTATTGTATGGACTCCAAAAGGGAAACACATTATTCCAATAATCGAAATTGAAATAATCTAAATCGTTATTAAAACCCATTTGTAGGTTAGGAGAATTATCTCTCAGGTTGTATTGAGGTGTAGCGAATCCGAAGTCTTTGAAATACTTTTGGTAGTATTTTCCTTGTTTAATTTCAGTTACTTTTTTTTCAAGATCTTCAGAGTTGTTATAAATTCCATCAGCGTCATAATAAGAAACATTTTGAAAAGGACCACATCCAACGAAAACTAGAAATATAATAGGTAAGAAAGTTAGAAAATTCTTAAGTAACATATTTTTCATAATTATCATTTTAGATGCTCGATCAAAAGCCTTAATTTGCACTCCATATAAATATAGGCAAATTTTGTGCCAAAAAATTATAATTTTAAAAAACAAGTAAAAAATCTTTAAAATTTATTTTTAGAAAATTTGAATAATGACATTTAAAAAATGACATCTAGAAAAGAAGATTATTCTAAATGGTATAATGAAATAGTGGTTAAGGCTGATTTAGCTGAAAACTCATCCGTAAGAGGTTGTATGGTAATTAAACCCTATGGCTATGCAATATGGGAAAAAATGCAGGCAGAACTTGATAGGATGTTTAAAGCTACAGGTCATCAAAATGCCTATTTTCCATTATTTGTCCCAAAAAGTTTATTTGAAGCCGAAGAAAAAAATGCTGAGGGTTTTGCAAAAGAATGTGCAATTGTTACTCATTATAGGTTGAAAAATGATGAATTAAATAAAGGAAAACTAATTGTTGATCCAGATGCCAAATTAGAAGAGGAATTAGTTGTTAGGCCTACATCCGAGGCAATTATATGGAATACTTTTAAAAATTGGGTTCAATCGTATCGTGATTTGCCAATACTTATTAATCAGTGGGCTAATGTTGTAAGATGGGAAATGAGAACTAGACTTTTTCTGCGCACTTCTGAGTTTCTGTGGCAAGAAGGACATACTGCACATTCTACAAAGGAAGAAGCTGTAAAGGAGGCTAAACAAATGAACGACATTTATGCAGATTTTTCAGAAAACTTTATGGCAATGCCTGTAATAAAGGGAAATAAATCTGAATCTGAAAGATTTGCTGGAGCCTTGGATACTTATTGTATTGAAGCTCTTATGCAAGATGGTAAAGCTTTACAAGCTGGAACAAGCCATTATTTAGGTCAAAACTTCGCAAAGGCTTTTAATGTTAAGTATTCAAATAAAGAAGGAAAACTTGATTACGTTTGGGCTACTTCATGGGGAGTTTCGACCAGATTGATGGGAGCTTTAATAATGACTCATAGTGATGATAAAGGTTTGATCTTACCGCCAAAGATTGCACCAATACAAGTTGTTATTATTCCTGTTTATAAAGGTGAGGTAGAATTAAAAAATATTTCTAAAGTAGCCATAAAAATTAAAAAAGAAATCGAATTAAAAGGTTTTTCTGTAAAATTTGATAATCGTAATAATTTTAAACCGGGCTATAAATTTAACGAATACGAGTTAAAGGGAGTGCCTTTAAGAATAGTTGTTGGTGCTAGGGATTTAAAAAATAATTTAATTGAGTTGGCAAGAAGAGATACCTTAACTAAGTCAACTATTAAAATAAAAGATGTAGTTAATGTAGTCGATAAAACCCTTTTAGATATTCAAAAATCTCTCTACCAAAAGGCATTAATTTTTAGAAACAATAATATTACTGAAGTAAATTCATTTACTGAATTTCAAAATATAATAAATGAAAAAGGGGGATTTATTTCTGCTCATTGGGATGGAACTCGAGAGACCGAGGAAATTATAAAAAAGAAAACAAAAGCTTCTATTCGGTGTATTCCTTTTAATAAGATAAAAGAAGAAGGAGTATGTGTTTATTCAGGAAAACGATCAATTCAGAGAGTTTTATTTGCAAAAGCTTATTAAAATATTTATTTGAAATTTTAAAATAGAATTCTTGTTCAATTCTAATTTTCCGTTAAATTTGCAAAATAATTTTAGGCCCCTTCGTCTATCGGTTAGGACGTTAGGTTTTCATCCTAGAAAGAGGGGTTCGATTCCCCTAGGGGCTACAAAAAATAATTTATATGGCAAATCACAAATCTGCATTAAAAAGAATTCGTTCTGACGAAAAGAAACGTCAAAGAAATCGTTTTCAGCACAAGACAACCAGAAATGCAATAAGAGATTTTAAATCACTAACTAAGAAGAAAGAAGCTCAAAAGAAGATACCCTTTATAATTTCAATGATAGATAAGTTGGCTAAGAAAAACATAATTCACTCAAATAAAGCTGCTAATCTTAAATCTAAAATAACGAAGCACGCTTCATCTCTTTAATAGATTTTATTAGGAATTCATAGAAATTAAGAACTCTTCATTATTTTCAGTTCTTTTAAATTTATCTATTATGAATTCCATAGCTTCGACAGGATTCATATCCGCCAAATATTTCCTCATAATCCACATTCTTTGTATTGTAGCCTCGTCCAATAGCAAATCATCCCTTCTAGTGCTAGATGAGACTAAATCAATTGCAGGAAAAAGCCTTCTGTTTGATATTCTCCTGTCCAGTTGAAGTTCCATATTTCCAGTACCCTTAAATTCTTCAAATATTACTTCATCCATTTTAGAACCAGTTTCTGTAAGAGCAGTAGCAATTATAGAAAGTGAACCACCATTTTCGATATTTCTAGCAGCACCAAAAAATCTTTTTGGTTTATGAAGTGCGTTTGCATCAACACCACCGCTTAAAATTTTTCCAGATGCCGGTTGAACCGTATTATATGCTCTAGCAAGTCTAGTAATAGAATCTAATAAAATAACAACATCGTGTCCAGATTCAACAAGTCTTTTGGCTTTTTCTAAAACTATATTTGCTACTTTAACGTGTCTATCAGCAGGTTCATCGAATGTTGAAGCGACTACCTCTCCATCTACATTTCTTTGCATGTCAGTAACTTCCTCAGGTCTTTCATCAATTAGAAGAATGATTTGGTAAACTTCAGGATGATTTGCTGAAATTGCATTAGCTATATCTTTAAGAAGCATAGTTTTTCCTGTTTTAGGTTGAGAGACAATCATACCTCTTTGACCTTTACCAATTGGACAAAATAAATCAATTATTCTGGTTGAAACAGTATTTTGTTTTTCTGCTAGTTTAAACTTTTCTTCGGGAAACAAAGGTGTTAGGTGTTTAAAGGATACTCTATCTCTTACAACTTTTGGATCTAAACCATTAATCTTATCAACTTTTATAAGTGGGAAGTATTTTTCTCCTTCTTTTGGAGGCCTAACTGCACCTAGAACTGTGTCACCAGTTTTTAATCCGAATAATCTTATTTGGGATTGAGAGACATACACATCATCTGGAGATGACAGATAATGATAGTCCGATGATCTTAAAAACCCATAACCTTCCTGCATTTTTTCTAGAACACCTTCGGTTTTGATTATTCCTTCAAACTCAAAATCAGGTTCTCTATATCGGTTTCTGTTATCTCTATTATGATTTGAATCTTTTCTCTGATTATTGTTTTTATTCTGAAAATGTTTGGTTTTAATACTATCTTTATTTGCTATGTTTTTTTGGGCATTATCTTTTCTAATCTGTTTTGAAGTTGAAGAATTCTTGATTTTTATATTTTCATTAGTATTTGTTATAGATTTATTTGCTAATGGATCATCAATCTTATTTTCTTTCAATTTTCCTTCTGTTTTTGGAATAATATTTGGGTTGGCAGATATTTGATCAATTATTTCATATATGAGTTCTTGTTTTTTTTGACTCGAAATATTTTTAAGACCGATAGATTTAGCAATCTCTTGAAGTTCCTGCAGTTTTTTGCTTTTTAAAGCGTTTATTTCAAACATAAAATTTATTTGGTATTTTAAAAGTGATTTGTTAAGTAAAAGACAGTAGATAGGGACATGGAGTAAATTGTCCCAAATGTAAAGTCACTACAATATTACAAATAATTATTTTAAACTACATAATTTAAAATGCGTAATTTTAATAAATTTCTGATATGATACAAAGAATTCAAAACTTATATTTACTTATTTTGATATTAATCAATTTAACATATTTGATTTCACACACGTATAAGTTTAGTTCATTTCCGACTTTTACTTTTTTCAGCTTTGTAAACATTACTTTTTATATAATCCCAATATTTTTACTTTTATTATCCTCGTTGATTATGTTTAAGAGAAGAAAAAAACAATTATTATTAAATAGAATCAATATTTTTTTTAACCTAATAATGATAATTTTTTCAATAGATCGATTAATTACATTAAATCACCTATATTTTATAATAGTTGCAAATTTATTTTTTTTGATTAGAGCTAATAGAGGAATTAAAAATGATGAGGAGTTAATTAATTCTATTGACCGGATTCGTTAAATTTTTCCTCTGTCTCCCAATTCTATGACATAAAGATTTTTAATTTGATTTTTATCTATTTCAAATCTAATCATAGTTCTTTTTTTGTGAAATCCATAAATTCCAGATGCACCAGGGTTAAAATGCATTAATTTATATTTATCATCCTTGATTATTTTTAGTATATGGGAATGTCCAGATATAAAAATTTTTATCTTATTTTTTTCAATTAATTCAGGCACGTGTTTTGAATAATTATTTGGATAACCACCTATATGTGTTATTAGAACATTTAATTCCTCACATTTAAAAATATTATTTTTTGGATATGAGCTCCTGATTAAATTATCATCAATATTTCCATAAACTGCTCTTAAGAAACTATATTTTTTTAATTCTTTTATGATTTTTATATCTCCAATATCTCCTGCATGCCATACTTCATCAGACCATTTAGTATGTTTGATAATTTGACTGTCGATATGTCCATGAGTATCAGAAAGTAAAAGAATTTTTTTCATAATTGCAGTAAAATTAGCAATCGATTTTCATTAATCAATTAATAAAATAAATTTGAATCAGATATCTTTGCATAAAAAATAAATTTTTTGAGATTTTTTATAGATTTGGGTTATAATGGCAGTCAATTTCATGGTTGGCAACGTCAAATTAATGCTTCAAGTGTTCAACAAACTTTGGAAGAATGTATTTCAATTATTCAAAGAACTAAAATTTCTGTCTCTGGAGCCGGAAGAACAGACACAGGCGTTCACGCTAAACAGATGATAGCTCATTTTGATGTTAATAAATTAAGCCTAAATAACAATGATTTTGTATTTAAATTAAATTCCCTTCTACCAAATACTATAAATGTAAATAAAATAATTCCTGTAAAAGACACTGCACATGCACGTTTCAACGCAATTAGTAGAACCTATAAATATTACATAAGCCAAGTAAAAGACCCATTTAACTATCCTTTTCAATATTATTTGAGAGAAAAATTAGATTTCAAAAAAATGAACTTAGCTGCTAATATTTTAATTGGTAATCATAATTTTAAATGCTTTTCAAAATCAAATTCTAACGTCGATAATTACAATTGTGAAATTAAGGAAGCATTCTGGAATGAAATTGAAAACATAGCTACCTTTACCATCAGTTCAAATAGGTTCTTAAGAAATATGGTTAGGTCAATAGTTGGAACTTTGATAGAGATTGGAATTGAAAAAAAAAATATTGAGGATCTAAAAGAAATTTTGCAAAGTAAAAAAAGAAGTAATGCAGGTTATTCTGTTCCTGCTAATGGTTTGTTTTTGACTAAGGTTATTTATCCCGAATCAATATATATTTGATGAATATTAAAAAAGTAAATTTTTTTGATCTTAAGTTGTTTAAAAAGTTAATGGGTTTTGTTAAACCTTACAAATTAAATTATTATTTAGTATTAATTTATGCCATAAGCCTTTCGGTTTTTTCAATACTAACTCCTTATTTTTTAAAAGTAATAGTTGATGATTATATAACAAAAAAAGACTATGATGGAATGGTTTTTTTTATTCTGATGATGCTGATTACTTTAATACTTGAAGTTTCTTTTCAGTTTCTTTTTGTTTTTAATGCAAATTTGTTAGGGCAAAATGTAATTAAGGATATTAGAAATAATTTATTTAAAAAAATAATACATTTTAAATTAGGTTATTTTGATAATACTGCAGTTGGGAGGTTAGTTACTCGAGTTGTAAATGATATTGAGACAATTGCAAGTATATTTTCTCAGGGTTTGTTTATGATAATTGCCGACTTATTAAAAATGTCAATGGTTATAATAATTATGTTAATTGTTAACTGGAAATTATCTTTGATTGTTTTTTCAATTTTACCAATAATTATTTATGCAACACGTCTTTTTCAAAAGTCTATGAAAATTGCATTTGAAGAGGTTAGAAAAGAGGTTGCTAATCTAAACTCATTTGTTCAAGAAAGAATATCTGGAATTAAGATAGTCCAAATATTTAATCGTGAGTTATTGGATCATAGCATGTTTAGGCAAATAAATATGAAGCATAAAAATGCATGGTTAAAAACTGTTTGGTTTAATTCAATTTTTTTTCCTGTGGCTGAAATATCATCTTCTGTAACTATAGGTTTATTGGTTTGGTATGGTGGTTTAAATGTTAGTGCTGGCGATGGAGTTACATTGGGAATTATTTTTTTATTTATTCAAATGTCACAAATGCTATTTAGACCCTTAAGACAAATAGCAGATAAATTTAATTCATTACAAATGGGTATGGTTTCAACATCAAGAATTTTTAAAATATTAGAAACAGAAAGTTCTATATCAGATAATGGAACAATAAACCCAAATTTTATTAAAGGTAAAATTAATTTTAAAAATGTTAATTTTTCCTATTTACCAGGTCAACAAATCATATTTGATTTAAACTTAAATATTTCTGCTGGTGAAAGTATAGCTATTGTTGGTCCTACAGGAGCAGGAAAATCCTCAATTATAAATTTAATTTCTCGTTTTTATGAATTTGATAATGGAGAAATAAAAATAGATGATTTGGATATAAGAAAAATTAGAATCAATGCACTAAGAAATTTTGTAAGTGTAGTTCCTCAAGATGTTTTCCTTTTTGCAGCCTCTATATATGAAAATGTTACGTTGTTTGATTATTCCATATCAAAAGACGTTGTAATTAAGGCTGCAAAAGAAATTGGGGTTCATGAATTCATATCTAAATTGCCAAATGATTATGATTATAATATTCGAGAAAGAGGAGTGATGTTGTCATCAGGTGAAAGACAACTTATTGCTTTTTTAAGGGTGTTTATTATAAATCCAAATATTTTAATATTGGATGAGGCTACATCATCAATTGATTCTTATTCAGAGAGTATTATTCAAAAGGCTATTTCAAAAATAACGAAAAATAAAACCTCAATAATTATTGCTCACAGACTTGAAACCATAAAGAAAACAAATAAAATAATATACCTAGAACATGGAAGGATAATAGAAAAGGGTACTCATATTGAATTAATGAAAAAGAAAAGTGGAAAATACAGAAAGCTATATAATATTCAATTTAGAAAAAATCAAAATCAGATCAATAATTTAAATCCTCTAAAATGATCTGAGTTAACTCACCTTGGGATTCAAATTTGACCACATCACCATCCTTAAAGTATGATATTTTACCGGTTTGTTCAGAAACAACTATGGCAGTAACATCAGTTTTTTCAGTTATACCGATAGCCGCTTTGTGTCTTAATCCAAATTTTTTTGCCAAATTTGAATTTTCAGAAATTGGAAGTACAACCCTCGTAGCAACTATATAGTTATCCTTTATCAATATTGCACCGTCATGTAACGGGCTATTTTTAAAAAAAATAGTTTCTAAAATTTGGCTAGATAATAAAATGTTTGTAATGTCACCAGTATTTTTGATAAAATCTAAGTTAGTATTTCTTTCCAAAATTATAATAGCTCCAGTTTTTTCTTTTGACATCTTTGAGCAAGAATCTAATATAAGTTTCACATCTGTATCATTGTTTATTTGGCTATCGTTTAAAAATTTAAAATATTTTAAAACATTTTTTCTTGAAGTAAAGTTTGATGAGCCAATTAACAATAAAAATTTTCTTATTTCTTGCTGGAATACAACAATTAACGCAAAAAAACCGACACTTATAAAATTTCCAAGAATATTACTAAGTACATCCATATTCAGAAGGTCCGTAATTTTCCATATCATATAGATTATTACAATTCCTAAAAAAATATTAATTGCAACAGTACCTTTGACAAGTCTATATAAGGAGAACAATAACAAAGCTACTAGCGCTATGTCAATTAAATCAATAAAATTGATATTTAAGAAATCAAGTATTTCCATGTTTTAAATTAATATAAAATTATAAAACTAACTAAGTGCTTGCAATAAATCTATACATTCTTTTGCTTTTTTTACATCGTGAACTCTAAGTAATTTTGAGCCTGCTTTTAATGCAAATGCATGTAAAAAAGTAGTTCCATTTAGAGAATTTTTTGGGGAAATATTCAATTTTTTCCATATCATGGATTTCCTAGAAACACCTGACATTATAGGGTATTTAAAAGATTTGAATTTTTTCATATCCTTTAATAATTTGAAATTTTGTTCAATTGTTTTTCCAAATCCAAAACCTAAATCAATAATTATTTTGTTGACTCCTTTGTTATTCGCAGTTTTAATTTGTTTTTTAAAAAACTTTGTTACTTCTTTAACTACATCATCATAGTATGGATTTTTTTGCATATTTATTGATTTACCTTTTCTGTGCATCATAACATATGGACAATCATATTCACTAATAACGTCGTACATTTTTGAACTGAATTTACCTCCTGAAATATCATTTATCATAACAGCTCCCATTTTTAGGGATTCTTCAGCAATTTCATGTCTAAAGGTGTCAATTGAAAACAATGAATTTGGGAAATTTAATATTAAGGCTTCTAAAATTGGAAAAAGTCTTTTTTTTTCGGTCTCTAAATTTAGATCAGATGCTCCAGGTCTTGTACTTATGGCACCTACATCAATAAATGTTGCTCCTTCTCTTAACATCTTTTCACATTGTTTTAATGATTTATCTCTAACATTAAACTTTCCGCCATCGTAAAATGAATCTGGAGTTAGATTCAATATGCCTAATATCTTGGGTGTATTTAAATTAATTAATTTACCTCTACAATCTAATCTCATGAATTTATAATTAGTTTTGAAGAACTTTTATAAAAGTTTCATAAAATAAGTTAAAAATTTTTAGAAATTTACTATAAATTTTTTCTATGTCAAGAACTGAACAACAATATACTAAGGTTACTGATGAATGTAGGCTATTATTTAAAAATAAAATGAAAGATTATGGTTGTGCATGGCGAATCTTAAGATTACAATCTTTAACTGATCAGATCTATATAAAGGCCCAAAGAATAAGAAGTTTGCAAATCAATGATAATCAAAAAATTTTAGATTCTGAATCAGATGAGTTTATGGGGATAATTAATTATTCGATAATGGCTTTAATTCAAATTGAACTTGGAGTTTCAGAACAACCGGACCTCAATTTCAAAGAGGCTATGGATGCATATAATAAGCATCTTGAAATTACATTTAATTTAATGCTTAATAAAAATCATGATTATGGAGAAGCATGGAGAAAAATGCGAGTAAGTTCTTTAACTGATTTAATTTTACAAAAGTTACTGAGAATTAAACAAATTGAAAAAAATAAAGGAAAAACTATTGTCTCTGAGGGTATAGATGCAAATTATCATGATATGATTAATTATTCTGTTTTTGCATTAATTCACCTTCAAGTAAATTCAAATTAAAGATGAGAAAAAAAATTGTTGCAGGTAATTGGAAAATGAACAATTCAAGTTATGAAACCATTAAATTATTGAATGAATTAATTGAGTTTAATTTTTCCAAGGGAACAAGGGTAATTGTATGCCCAGCACATACTCAGTTGGGAATTGCTTATGAAAAGCTTAAAAATTCTAATATAGAGGTTGCATCTCAAAATATGCATTTTGAATTAAATGGTGCTTTTACTGGAGAAATTTCAGCTAAAATGATAAAAAGTGTGGGTGTATTGACAAGTATTATAGGACATTCTGAGAGAAGAGTTTTTTTTAATGAAACAGATCAAATTTTAACAAAAAAAGTTGAAACAGCAATCAAAGAAAATATAGAGGTCATATTTTGTGTTGGTGAAGAATTAAGTATTAGAAAGTCAAAAAAACATTTTAGATTTGTACAATCGCAATTAGAGAATTCTGTTTTTCTTCAACCAAAAAAATCATGGAATAAGATAATTGTTGCTTATGAACCTGTGTGGGCTATTGGTACAGGTGAAACTGCTTCTCCTGAAGAGGCTCAAGAAATGCATTTTTTCATTCGCAGTTTAATCTCAAAAAAGTATGGTAGTGATTTAGCAAATTCTGTTTCTATTATTTATGGTGGAAGCGTCAAACCAAATAATGCTAAAGAAATATTTGCCAAACCTGATGTTGATGGTGGACTTGTTGGTGGAGCATCATTAAATTCTGAAGATTTTGCGAAAATTGTCAACGCTTTTTAATGTCAAAGACTTGTCGAGTTTTCTATTTTAAAATTTCACCTTTAAAAATTGGTATTGATATTTTAATTGCTGAGTTAAGTGAAATTGGATTTTATGCATTTGAACACAAAAAAAAAGGTATAGATGCCTATATATATGACAGTAATTGGAATGAGTCTCTTTTTTCTGAAGTCTCAGTTTTATTAAATCCAAAATTTAAAATTACCTATAAATCTAAACTAATTAAGCCGATCAATTGGAACCAGAATTGGGAAAGGAATTTTAAACCAATCAGAATTTCTGAAAATTGTGGAGTAAGAGCTATTTTTCATAAGCCAATGAATTTGCAATATGAAATTTTAATTACTCCAAAGATGAGTTTTGGGACTGGACACCATGAGACTACATCAATGATGATGTCTTATTTATTAGAGATTGATTTAAAACGTTTGAGAGTTCTTGATGTAGGTTCTGGAACAGGTATATTAGCAATTTTATCTGAAAAAAGACAAGCAAAATATATAGATGCTATAGATATTGACTCAGTTTGTGTTGAAAATACAAAAGAGAATTCGATCCTAAATAATTGTAAATTAATTAATTCTTATTGTAAAAACATAGATCAAATAAATAGTGTAAACTATAATTTAATATTGGCAAACATTAATAAGAATGTTATTATGGCTGATATTTTAAAATTTAGTAACTTGTTAAGTGTTGATGGTCAATTAATTATAAGCGGTTTTTTATTGGATGATTTTAGCGATATAAATAAAAAAGCATTAACTGTTAACCTTAAGGCAATATCAAAAAAAGAAATTAACAAATGGTTATGTGTTCACTATATAAAAAAATAGGATTTTCAACTAAACCAAAAATCAATCCAGAAGATGAAAGTCTAACTATTTTAGAATCAGAAAGAAAACACGAGCTTATTCTTTTTAATGATGAAATAAATACTTTTGATTATGTTACAAAAACTCTTATGGCAGT
>CEQY01201114.1_pt1 | contig 14990 bp, 14 predicted proteins | sample 361391 | NCBI WGS metagenome assembly CEQY01 (sample SAMEA2621075, study PRJEB7988) | marine metagenome | isolation source: saline water (ENVO:00002010), including | reverse complement strand
ACAAATAGCAATAGGATTTACTTATTTGATTATCTTAAAGATGATAAGCACAAAAATCCTCTCAAAACATTTTTGCTTTTCTTAAAAAAGCACCAAATCAAAGATTATTCTTTTGTTTATTCTAACTGTATGGATTCACTTCATCCCAAAATGACAATTAGAGATAATCTCCTTTTGGATTCCTTACCAAGCTCTATCATTAAAAAGACAAATTCAAGTATTAGTGAATATTTATATGACTTGAAAAATAATCATATCAAAAAGCTTATTGATAATATTCCAGACTTCAATAAAGAAGTACACTTGCTAGAAAAACACGAGGTTAAACTCGTCTCTTTAGTGAAGGCCCTGGTCGCTCAAACTGATTTTTTATTTTTAAACCAGCCTGAGATGGGGTTTTCTGCTGATCAGTTAGAACTGTTAAAACTGGCGCTTCAGCACGAAGCTCATATCAATAATAGAATCATATTTATAAAGCCTCATTCCAATATGCTCTGGCCCGATATCATCGACTGTATTGTCTCTCATCACGATTTTCAATTTCAAATAGAGATGAACCCCCTCTGTGAAAATCACGAATTTAATAAAATACATAAAAAAGTTATATAAACTTCACAGCACAGTTTATTTTGTAAGCGGGATTGATAAAAATATTCATGGGCTTAAGTCTTAACTGCAAGATGTATTCATCCGTTAACAGTTCCACATTATTGGTGTTTTGTTTTATCTCTAATGAATTCAGCTGGGAGTTAGTGTGCATATGAACCACAGCTTGATCTTCCTTATGAAAACAAATCACCTGTATAAGATTTTCATCAGAAAAACCACATAAAGGCTGCAAATTATTTTTAAATCGATCAAAGTCTGTATTCATGAGAGTGCTAAGATGAGAATATATTTTGGCATTGATACGGCCATAAAAAGCATATAATAATTCTTTGCCTTCATTCAGCTGGCCTGGCAATACCGGTAAATTTTCTTTTTGCCACTCTATAAACTTAGCATCGTAATCTAGATCATAAAACTGATGAATTTCTCTGGCAAAAACTTCAAATTCTTGATCAAAGTATTTGTTAAACTCTAACTGAGTCTTTGGTGATTGAAAGTATTTTTCAAGAAAGCTTTTAATCCCCATGCTTTTAGTATTCACATAAGTATTGGCCTTACTCAATTTAAGTGAGAAGTGGTACTCCTGATCGGCTATTACAATTAAATCAACTTCTGAGTAGTTCTTCTTCTCAGCGTTCATTGATTTACCAATCACTTGAATCTGCTTAATGTTTCCTGAGAGATAATCATTCATTTGAAGGGCAGTGTGTTCGGCAAAGTTTTGGAGTGAAGTGATAAAGTCTGGTTTATAATGTCTTATAAATCCTTCTTGTTGCGCTAGGATACTATAGGTGGATTCACTTAGAGACTCTAAGAATTGCTTTTCAAGGTTTGCATTTTTGGCCAAGGAGGAAGCCACTAAATATTCAAAAAGTGAGCCTTTATATTCATTTAGTAATGCTTCATAACGACGTTCATCATTCACAACTTATCTATTTACTCCAATAACCTTCTTCTAAAACATCTTCTCTCTCGGGGAGTCCTTTGTAAAGTCTGGGAGAGTTTTGACTTAAAACCTCGAAACTCACTCTATTGGCATATTTAGAAATTTGGGAAATGGATGAATAAGTTAAATATTTATCTTCATGCTTAGGGGAATTAGGAACAAGATCTTTGTGATGAAGATTCGCCGCTAAATCATGGAGAACTGCTGAGAGGGCTGCATCCCCTGCCCCATTAGTATTTTTAATCGCGAGTGGTCCACCATTGAAGGGAGCAATATGGGTATAAATTTTAAGAGGATCTTTGCAATCTCTTCTTCGTTGGGCCCTGGAATACTCGAATTGATTATAATTTACAATTGATTTTGTAACCAGAGGTTCACTTGTTTCTCTTTTATGTTGCTCGTCTGTGTATCCAGCTAAATAGAGCCCTTTTTTACCCACTGTGACCAGGGCCATATCCACACTCTCCAACAAAGTCTCACAGGCCCGAAGGGGATCATCTTCACCAATCAAACACTGACATTCATTAAGATTCATCGCCAACATCGTGACATACTTCTGAGAAAAATCCATTAAATATTCTTTTTTCGCTTCTACAAGTGTACTTGTTCCTAAAGACATAATGACCGGGACATTATATTCTTTTGCTAGCTCGCAACTTCTAATGGTGGATTCAAAAATAGGCTCATCTTGGTTTCTTAAAGTATAAGCCGACACAAGTAGCGCACACGAATTGCGGATGATCTTTTCTGGTATGGACTCAGGTCTATAATCATTCATGCACCCTTTAGAGATAGCAAAAGTCCTTTCAAGATCTGGAGTAATAAAGCAAAGAGCTCTTCCCATAGAGGTGGCCGAAGGCTGTAAATAGCTCATGTCAACGAGAGCAGAAGTTTTGGATAAATACCCATAAGCATAATCACCCACAACAATATGTTTATTAATACAACCAAGAGCATATGAGGGGCTTTCAGAGAGTATCGAAAAATTATGGAGGGTGTTCCCAACGGCTCCACCTGGGTATTCCCCTTTGACCATATTATTTGATTTTGCGTATTGGTAAATTTCCTCACACAAAGCATCTTCTATAATGAAGGATTCACCTTTATTAAATTGATATTTATTTAAAAAAGTATCATCAACTTCAATTTCAATATCCACTAAAACTTGATCTAGGCCCGTAACATAGACTTTACTGTTTTCACTCACAGGTCCTGTCAGGGCCACACGCCCTTTTTCAGTTACAGGAAAGTAATGTTTCGTTTTGCGTCTTCCAGGGAATTTCATAATCTCTCTACCTTAAGCAATTTTAGACAAATTGGGAGTATATATGGTAATTTTTTCATATGGTCGATACCCAAAACAAGACACCCTTATTTAACTATTATGCTCCACAAAATAAATATATTGGGCTTATATCCATTCCCCATTCTGGCTTGGAAAAACCCCATGAATTTGATGAGTTTTTAACACAAGATGAAGTCGCTCTCAAGCAAGATGTTGATTTCTTTGTTCATGAACTCGTCGATATTCCAAAACTACAGGCAAGGGGAATTGCAGTTATCAAGTCTAATATAATTCGAACTTGTGTAGATCTAAATCGTTCCCCTGAAACTTGTGTGCTCAATTGGAAACAAAACTCAAGACAAGTCCCGGTAGTGACCCAAGAGCCAGATGAGCTTAAAGCGACAGAATTGCGGGCGAAATTTTATGGGCCTTATTATGAAATGCTCAAAGCTCTCATTTTTGAGCTCATCAACAAAAACCCACCTGGTAATATTGTTGATCTCCATAGTATGCCCTCCCGGGCCACTGCCTATCATATGCAACAAAAGCCTGATCAGAGAGAACAAAGACCAGATTTTTGCTTAAGCGATCAATTCGGTGCTTCCTGTGTACCAGCTTTCATACAAAATATTCAAACAGCACTTGCTGAAAAGTATTCGGAAGTTTTTATTAATGACCCTTATAAAGGGGGCTATATCACTCAATATATTCACGAAAACTTTGCGGGAGTCAATAATATTCAAATTGAAATTAGCAGAGCTTTATATATGGATGAAGAACAATTCTCTCTCAAGCCAGAACATGCTGAGCTTAAGGATCATCTTACAAAATCCTTAATTGCCCTTTTTGAGAAGTTTGAAGTCTAATTCATTCTAATTTTATTTTTTTGGTCCCAAAGCCTACGTTTGGTTTCTTGAATAATCTTTTCGTATTGCTCTTTGATTGAGAGTCTTTTTTCAGGTTTTTTCTCTTCTTTGATCATGGTTTTGAGTGCCGCTTCTTCTAACTCAATATTGAGCTTGAGAAGAACTTCCGGCTTAAGTTTAACCCCACCCACTTTTCTTCTCGAAAAAGTTCGACCTACTCGAGCAAAGACATATTCATAAAGTGGCTCTAGTTGTCTTTGATTTTCTCTCCCTCTTTCTAAAAACTGTATCGCACTCGAGAGTATCTCTAATCTATTCTCATTATGGCTCCATGCTGATAATAAATATAACATCCCTTCGTGATCAATTTGACGTGCAAAAGGAAGAGAGCGAAACTCTTGGTAAATAATATCCGCAAGTGACTCCGTCGTATCTAGAAAATCAATTTCAAGAAGCATTTTATTTTTAATTTTTTCAGCTTCAGCATTTTCAACTTTTATGTTCATTATAAAAGAATAGATATAGCTTCCTCTTTTATTGAGAACCAAATAGCTTTTATAGTCTTTATCTTTATACTCAAGTTGAAAAATGGCCCTATTTGTATTGGAGATATAATTATATTTAAAAACTCTTTTATTGATTAGTTTGCTTCTCAATTCTAAGAGATAGAGGTTATAAATCATCTCTCCATAAGAGATCTCCCACTGACTAATATCTTTAGAAAAAATATCTTTCCAAATATTATTATATTTTTTTTGTGTAAGATGTTGTCTTACCACAGGTAACTCAAAGATTTTTTGAGAGTTAAGCACATTCGGGAAGGAGAATTTAGGAAGAAAATAAAGTTGTCCTAAGATTTCATCCTTAGCGTTAAAAATGGAAAGTCCAAAGTCAGATGACTTTAGCTCACTATTGTATTTCATGACAGGGGCGACAAAGTAAAATGGATTCTTAACTGGCAGGGGAACTGTCACTGTTTTAAAATGAAATTTTTTCCAAAGGTTTTCATTTACCAACTCGGACTTACTGATTTCTATAGGTGGCTCGGCTTTAACTAAAAATTCACTGTGATTAGCAATCGTAAACCAATTATTCATCTCACCTTGATTTACAATTTGGTTATAATAATAATAGGGAGAGATCAGGACATAAGCACCAATCCCTAAAATAACAGTCAAAAATATCAAAAAACTAAATAAAACTAATCTCATATATACGAATTATTAATAGTTTACCTTATTTAAGTAAATTGAAAAACCTAAATATTTGATAATATCGTCCGATAAGAAGATCAGAGGAAATTATGAAGCTATTAACTATTTTATTATTTTTTTCACTCTGGGCCTGTGATGCCCCCCAAAGAACTCGTTTCCAGACTAATCCTGGTGTTGGAGAAGATCTCAGCGATTCCTTCTTTAACTCTTCTGGCGAGCCAGGAAGTGGTATTTCAGATGAAGAGGACAGTGATGAAGATGATGGAACAGATGATGATGACACTGCTGCGACAACTCCTGGATTTGAAAACTGCTCGCTTGTCTATCAATATTATGGCGGATCTCAAATCGGCCACTTTGGACTATGTCAAAGTACTCTCAATGAATCTACCTTTAAGCTAAAAATGGCCAATACAGATAAAACAGTAGGAACATGCTTTGTCCCTATTCATAGACTGGCCAATGGGAACTCATTTAAGTTGGGTATCGCAGAATGCGTGCATAATGAATCAGGAAAAGTTTACGACATGATCCTCACTAAAGATAGGCCTGAAGAAATAAATGGAGTCATGGTTATAAAGTATGACAAAGCTCCAACTTCCTACCCTCTTACAAGCTATATGAATTGTATGAATGCAAAAAATAATTATATTCTAGCAAATCCAAATTGCATCAATAGTGCTCAATGCCTAATGGATGCTGAAAGACACGCGCAATATCTATGCACTCAATTTAAAAATCAATACAGTGCTTTTTACGTGCAAGTCTCTCCTTAGTCTTAATTTTTAAGATTTTCACTGAGGCGCTTTCCGGTAGCAAAATACTTGTATAAATTCTGATCCGTGGAAGGAAAGCCTATGATAGGTACATGTAACTCTCGACCTGAGTTGTCTTTTATTTTCATGAGTACAACAATATAAAAAAAGGATGATTTATCCTCTACAAATGACTTAATGTGAATTTTAAGGGCTTCATCATCTTCATCAATATACTCATAGATCTCATCAGCATTATGGACAGTTCTCTCGAGAAATTTGTCATAATTTAGAAAATGCTCTAAGGGAATATCATTCTCAGATCTCAATTGTAAGACGTGAGCCAGAAAACTCGATTTCTTTAATTCTATTTCTTCGATAATTTCTTCAGAAACCTCATCACCTTGCTCTTTAGCTGCATCTCCAGATTTTTGTTCTTCATATCTAAAATCACGCCGATACTTTGCCACCAACTCTTCAGAGCCTGTGAGAGTGCGATAAAAAACAAAAGAAGGGGTTCCTTCTACGTGCGTGCATATGAGAATAAAATAAAAAGTAAATGAATCCACGTTCAGAGTCAAAATATGGGTAAAGAAAGTCTGCTCTAAATCATTTTCTAATATCCATACTTCATGAGGTTGATTAAGAGCTAGTTCAAGATAGTGCTCATTACCTAAAAGCTCATTATGCCCTTCATCTTCTGGCAGATTTAACTTTGAACGAAAAAAGCTCTCTTCCTTCTCTATTTCTTGCATATAGGGTTTATAAAAATTTAGAATACATTGTTCACTACAAAAACCTCGATCAGAGTTTTCTTCTACAAAATGAATATCACCTAATTCAGGGATTTTTTTGCGACAATGCTCACAAAAGTAGAGGTTTTTTATCAAGTGCACTCCTTATTTCCTATAGTTATTATACCATCCCTGCTATTTGCTCTCTTAAAGTTAGGAAAGAAAGTCCTTCTCGCGCAAAATCTTCCAACACGTTAAAATTATAGAGATGATGAACCTTGAGTTTGGAGACCCACAAAATGCAAAAATCTAATGTTAAGTCTGATTATGATCATTATCTGCGCCTGGCCCATGCAGGACACTACCCTCTCTTTTTTAATGATTGGTTGCATTCATCTATGCAGCAAAAATCTAATCTTTCTCATCAAAGAGCATCTCATAATGTGAAGCATGTCTTCAATCAACTCGCTAGACACAAAACTCTCGAGAAAAAGAAAACGGCCCTTATCGGGATGGATAGAATTTCACGGGAAGAGTTTATTCGTTCATTTTTTAAAATAATAGAACATGAAATACTCAAAGGTAATAAATCACTGCAATGAAAATATTGAAGCTTCTTCTTATTCTCCTGCCTTTCACGGCTCAAGCTGAGTATAGAGTATATCAATACATGATTACTAATTTAGTCTTAAATTCTCAAGAGGAACCAAAGTCACATATTGTGGAATCAACTTTAAATCCGAGTATGTACCATGCCTATCATGGTGGGACTTCACTCATTGAAATCTCACTATTGCGAACATGGAGGTGCGTTGGAAATACTGCTAAAAAGTCCATCTGTCCTTCCCCCTATGCCAAGTTAACACAAGGAGATCTTAGTGAAATCTAGTGAGATCCGTGGTGCTAAAATAAATGCAAAACAAGAGCTGAAAAATCTTCACGACCATTATAAAAATGAAAAAGAAGATTTGGCCCTTAAGCAAAAAGCGACTCTTCAAAAACAAAGAGAAGCTCATTCTGCTCAACTTCAGAATGTTAAAAGTCAGCATCAACAGAAACTCATTGAAGAAAATCGCAGGCAAGAAGAAAAATTGCTCAAGATGCAAGATTCACTCGATAAAGTGCAGAATCAAACTCAAAAAGAATTAGAAAATATTAAAGATGTTTACGCTGAGAAAAAAGAGGCCCAACACAAACTCTTTGAAACTGATTACAACTTAAAACAACAAAAAAACCAGATGCTCCTTGAAGATCTCACTGACCAAGCTCAAAACGAAATAGAAAAAATAACTCGTCGAACGAAATTACAAGAACAAGATTTAAAGCAATCCCATCATCGCGATCACAAGTTTATGAAAAGCAGTCATTTAACCAAAATTCAAATGACGAAAGATAAGTATGCCCAAGAAAAAATGGCCGCTGATGGTAAGTTCGCAAAAAGCCTAATGAATCAGAAAAAAGAGCATACTCAAGAATTAAGTAAAAACGAGCGAAAACATCAAACCCGCTTGCTGACCCGTAAAGAACATTATGACCAACAAGCTCAAAAAGTTCAGCAATATGGAATAGCAAGAAATACTGAGATGAAAAATAAGTACGAGACCCGCTTTAATGAGCAATTCTCCAAAGAACAATCAAAGCTACAACACCTTCAAAAAAATAAAGAGAAAATTCTCAATCACCTCAAAGCAAATCTGACTCAAGTTCTCAAGCTGGCCATAGAAAAAGACAAAGATCCTTTTTATAACCGAGTGGCCTTAGACCCAAAGATCAAGAATATAGAAAATGGTTATGAAATAAAACTTAACTTACCTGATTATGATGCAGATAAGGTTGAACTTACGGCCGATGGCAGGCAATTAAAGTTCAGCATGAACAGAGAATTTAAACAGAAGACAAATAATGAAGAGGGAACCCATTCCATCAACAAATATGAAACTCTTGTCTCAAAACTGAATGTTGACCAGATCATTGACCCTAAAACGATTACTAAATCTTACAAAGATGGTGTGATGACTTTCAGTATTAAATTTGCTTAATACTTAATATCAAAAGATGAGTAAGGTGATTCTGTAACTTCGTGTATGCTTTCTTCTATTTCTCGGACTACAGAACGAGAGCTGCCCTCAAGTGCTGAGCGACGCAAATCTTTAAGTGCTTCAATATCACCATAGGCCAGAATTTCAACGGTTCCATTTGGAAGATTCGTGACATAACCGGTGACCATTATCTGATTACGTTCAATATGCTCAATAATGCTGTACCTATAACCTACACCTTGAACACTTCCATGAATATATAATTTCATCTCTAACATAATCTATAACCTTGGTCATTTTAAACGTTTAGGGTAGAATTCTAGCATGGAAAGACCCTATTTATCGAATTTTTCTGCTATTATAGCTGACAAAAAGCTCTCTATCAGGGCCTATATTACAGAGTTGGTGCAGCAATTTGAGTCAACAACCACTGATCAGATCGCGACGCCTATTCAAAGCATTGGTTTATTTAGTAAGAAATACTTCATTGTTAAGTTCAAGTTTTTGAATTCACACTCAGACGTATTATTCGAAAAAGAGTTCCAAACTTCTAATTATGGTAAGTTGGACATAAGTGTTCCAAAATTCTACAACGGGCAGCTTATCTATAGTCTTAAAATATATGAAACAAGCTACTACCCGGGTGTTGAAGTGTATTTAGGAAGTTTTCTGCCCATCATTATTCAAAACCCTAAAAAAATTGTTATCTCGGATTTTGACAAAACATTAGTGGACACCAAATACTCCACACCTAAAGAGATGTACTATTCTTTGAATAAACCTCTCACCTTCTTTCCTACTCTCAATCCAAGTGTGGATTTACTGAAAGAATATATTGAAAAAAAATTTCAACCCTTTATTTTATCAGCTTCACCCCATTTTTATGAGAAATCTATTCGTGACTGGCTTTATCAAAATAAAATATTTGCCAGTGATATTTATTTAAAAGATTACCGGGATTTTGTTTCCTTTTTTGAAGGAACCATGACCACTAAAGATATTAAAAAGCAAGGTTATTATAAACTCAGTCAATTGGTAGATATCATCCTTATGACAGGTATACCTGAAGAACTCGTTTTGTTGGGAGATGGCTTTGAGTCAGATATTTTTATCTACCTTATTTTACGAGAATTAATCGTTGAACATACAGATCCATGGAAACTGTGGAAATCAATTAAAAACCATTCTGTATTTACTCTAAATTCAAAACAAGATTCATATTTTTTAACAAAATTTTATAGAGTCAGTGAGCTTAGTAAACAGTCACAAGTTAAAGAGATGAAAATTTATATAAGGGCTACAGAGGACAATAAAGAAGAGTTACAAAAAATGAAATTTGAACACCCTCACCTCATTGATGATATTAAACATATTCAGTTCTATACTGCTTAATTAGGCCATTAAATATTCTGGGGCAAACAAGACAAAATACCCAATCGCCATATAAAAACCAAATTTATGGAAATTTGCCTGTACCGGTGTGGGAAGTGCTTTCGTCAGAGGAAGTTTAGCAAAATCAAAGCGAATAACTTCTAAATAGATCCTAAAAACCGACAAACAAAGGCAAGTAAAAATAAATGTCTGCTCATTGATTAAAGATTCGTTCAATTTTTCTCCTAAGTTCGATATGATTAACCATGCCCGAAAATAACGGACACCATATTCATTTATTCGGCAATCCTGCTGAAAACTTTCGCGCTTTAGGACAAAGGGACAAAAATTCTTTTACTCAAGTATATGATCATATTTCTATGCTATGCATGCGCAATAATATGTTGGCCAAGCTGGTTAAAAAAACGACGGAATTTGCCAGTCGGTTCTCAAAAAACAATCCAAGTTATATTCAAGATCAACTTGCGGCTTATGCTGAAGGCCTCGGTAGACCGGTAGAAGATGTTCTCTTTGCTCACCTCCTGCCTGAAATGGTGGCTTCATTTAATAAATGGGCACCTAATCTCGTCTCTCTCATTCCTGGTTGCTCATCAGTGTTTTATTGGGACGCGATGGCCCGTGGTGTGATCCATGCTAGGCTTCTCGATTATGCCCTGAGCGGACCTTTTGAGAATTTTGAACGTAGTGTTCTCTATGATTTTAAAAATTACTACAAAGTTTTTGCTTACACTTCAGCAGGTTTTTCACTTCCCGGTTTATCCGCTATGAATGAAAAAGGTTTGAGTGTCGCTCTTCACTATAAGCATAGCGATTATTTTAACCAAGATGGTGAATCTATTTTTGCTATAACAAGTCAGCTTTTATTTGAGTGTCAAAATATATCTGAAGCTTATAAATTTCTTCGCAAAAAAGAGTCGATAAGTTTTTGGGGCCTTTATCTTGCTGATGCCGAAGGTGAAGTTTTATCCTTTGATATCTGTGGGAGTGAGTATTCACAGGAGCGCTTTGATTTAAAAGATCATCATTACTTATATTTTAACAACCGCTCACTGCTCAAAAAGTCTCACCAAGAAGAACTGCAGCCCTATGGCAATAAAGATCAGTGTTCTATGCGCTACCGCTCTTTTAAGCAAAGCTTTGAGTTAGGCAGCCTAAATATGGCCAAAGACAAAACACTGGAAATAGTGAAACAAATCGGAAGGCCTGTCAAAAATAGAGCAAGCGATGCTAAAAACTGGAATCTCCCAGCCACCACCCCTAGCACCATTCAATTTTATTCTTTTCATACCAAAGAGTTTAAAAGCGTTTTTGTTAAAGGCAATGCCCCCAAAATGTTTAATGATCACCACCTGTATTATAAAGATATATTTTCAAAGCTAACGATTGAAACAACCCAGCAAGAAACAGAAGCTTCTAAATATCAACAAGCCTATACGCGGCTGGCCCACTTTCAAAGTCATTTAGATAAAAACGAAATTCCCGAAGCCTATCATGAAATTCAAATGGCCATTCAATTTTTTAAAGGTTTTGCTGAAGAGTATATAAGTCAATTCTATTTTTATGTTATCCAATATATTTTTGAGAGTGATGAAAGAGATTTAAGCTATCTCTATGAAGATTTTAGAGAACTTGAAGATAAACTGCCGGCCTATCTTGAAGACCAAAGAAAGTTATTTCTTTTAAGATTGGGAATTCTGCTAGGTCATGAAGTCACTGATCACTCGCAATATATCCAAAATAAAAAACTCAAAGAGCTCTATCTCCAGGAAAAGAAATTCAATTCCCTGACCATTAAAGGACTGAGATACCTCACTTTTCCACGCATTGAAATTCTCGATATTATTTATGCTTATTGATAAAAAAAGCTAAGGGCCGCTACAGCTCTAGGGCCCATGAAAGTGAAATCTACTTTATAGTCTGAATCATTACTAATTTTTGAAAAATCAAAACCTGAAAGTTTTAAATATTGATAGCCAAAATCTAGATGGAGGTACACTTCTTTGATTTTAAGAATGGCTTCGATACCACCTTGAGCTCCATAGCCGAGGCCATTGAGGGTATAAAGATCAGAGTTTTTAAGCTCACTAAAAGGGCTAAGCGAAATTCCACCATAGGCCATAATATCAAAACTTCCCATAGGGTCGATATGATGAAAATAATTTGCACTGATAGTTAAAAAATTAAAAGTTGTGTCGTTTTCAGTGGCGCTGTAATAATCAAGGCCAGATTTTAGGCCCGCTTCCACGCCGTCCTCTCTATAGCGATAATCTCTGATCCCAAAACCAAAAAAAGTGAGATCAGAACTATCTTCCACCTCCAACTCATCCCCGTCATCTGTTTGTGCGGATCCACTGGCCAGAAAACTTCCCCCATAGAGGGCCACTCTTTTAGGTCTTTTATCCGAGCGTTTTGCTAACTCTTTCATTCTTTTTGAAGCACTTTGCAAAGCTTCTAATTTTGTCGAGGTTTGAATATCTTGGATCTCAATATAGGCCACTTTTTGGTTGATGATAATGGGCAAGAGTCTTCCATTATTTCTGGGGACTTCACCCACCCTCACCTGTTTACCTTTTTTGATATAACCAATTTCGGAACTCATCTCAATATCAGAATAAATAATCGCTTGATCAACCACAACTGTGGCCCACACAGCAGCATAAGCCCGAGTGAGTCCAAAGAGACAAAAAATAATGGCTACCAGCCTGAAATTAAAAAGTATTAAATTAACCATCTTCTTAAATTGTACTCATTTTTACGAAAAAAAGTACCGTAAATTCAGTAATTTACCACTGATCTGAGATAAATCCTCAAAATCTGGTTGGGCCAAAGTGATATAATTTAAAATATGATTAAATAACGCCATTTATAAGCCGATAAAGGGATGAGGATATTAAGGGATGCTTATGAAAAAACGGGTTAGTTATTCACTATTATTGTTGATTACACTGATGGCTCTTTCTTGTACGGAAGAAATTTCGGAAGAAATTCAAAACAGCTCATCAAGTTCTAGCAGTAGTGATTCTGATGTAGACTTTACAACCAAATCAATTCGTCTCGTGCATAAGATGGATGATGAATTATCTTATGTCATGCATAAAGCCGGCGACTATGAGTCTGATTGTGAATTACAAGCGCCAAGTGCTGGCTTTGATGCTGATGATTATGATTATACTGACAAAAATTATGCAATCGACTGTGTACTAGATGTAGAAGAGCTTGATTTAGTTACAAATGGTTTGGAATTAGAATTTCAAGTTGATGACTATCTATGTGAGTACGTAGAGTATAAACCTTATAGTGCACTACGATTCCAACCAGGTAAGACGACGAGGATAGTTTATGAAGTTGAATGTGATGCAGCCTGTGAGGAGAACTCATCAATTAAATCACTTTGTGGTAATACTTACGATGAATTTTATGGCGCCATCGGGACAGTAGATATGACACCAGATGGTACAGAGGTTGGTAATCAAATCCCAGATTTAGGAAAAATGTGTTTTTACGATTATGAATCTAGACTTGGAACTGATTCAGATGATTTTAGCTATCCCAATTGTGATGAAGGTTTTGTAAGAACTTACAAAGTACAATACCTAGAAAGCGGAGACCCTGCAAGCTGTGTGGCCGTAGTCGCTAATTCAGAATATGATGAAAGTGATTGTGGTGGAAACCGGTATGCATGTCTAGACGGTGCTATCAAAGAATCAGACCTTAATTACTTAGAAGGTGAAAAAAGCGTTACTTCAGTTAACACTGGTCTTGATGATATAACAATAGAAGTCAGTTATGACGAATATTTTGAGGATGAAAACTATTTTGGTTCAAGCAAGCTTGCAAATTATTCTCGAATATGTGCAAATACCGATGATATAAAGACAAATGATTCTGTCATTTCTTCAACTATAACCCTACTTGGCTGGCAATCTGAAGATATTAGAAAATATGACGAAGATTTGTACGGTAATACAAATAGCGATTATGGTTGGTATAACGATGCTATTGTTGAAGATAGCCCAGGTGGAGATTTTGATGGGTGGGTTGAAGCAACAGATTGGGCAGATAATTTATTTAGAGGAGCTGTTCCAACACAACCTTATTATAGTTTTGGATGTTACGACAAAGCTTTCGACATAAAAGCTCAAATAAGACTTTTTATTCGCGACTGGGATAGAAAGTTTACGGATACAAATATTACCATGAATGCAAACTCTGATGTATATCTTGAAGAAGATGCCCTCATGGACACCAGAGATGAAGAACAGCCTGGTGGTGGTGGACTTGACACTTATTGGAATGATCAAGATGATCTCGACGATTTTTTTGAGGATAATAATGTTTGGGACCAAAATGAATGTGTTGAATCCTCAGTGCCGTGGTCTGATAATAACTTTCCGGGTAGAAGTCAGTTTTAATTAATAGAAAAAAAGCCGCGAAATACGCGGCTTTTTTGATTATATCTCTTCTACATTAGATCCATCTTCCATATAGTCACGCATTTTATAGTTTTTAGCGATCAAGACAAAAACCACTCCAAATACCGCCATAAGAATGGCAAAGAACATAAAGAAATTTCCACCCTCGAATACATTTATCTTTGCTATATAAGCAGTGATGATGTTTCCAAAGAAAACAGTTAGTAACCACATACTCATAATCGTTGACTTCATGGAACGTGGCGCTTGGGTATAAGCAAACTGAAGTCCAGTAATGGAGATCATGACCTCTGCCATAGTGATCACGAGAAAAGGAATCACTTGCCAGATAACAGAGATACGTTCGTCTTGAATCACACCTGCAGCAATTTCGCTGTCTAACTGATACTGATAAATAGCAACAAAAACAAAAGATGCTGCTGCCACAAACATCCCCCCACCCATTCGTCTCAGTGGAGTCATTTCAACTTTAAAAGTCTTTTCTATGAAAGGATAAATACCGAAACTAAAAAGAGGAATCAATATCATAACCATTATCGGGTTAAGCGCCGGTATTTGAGAAGGAAGTAATTTATCTATTCCAAACAGACCAAAATTAAGATTCATATCTCTGGCCTGTAAAACCCAACTTGAACCATGTTGATCAAAAAGCGCCCAGAAAATGGTGATAGCTATAAAAATTTTCCCTACATTAAACGCTGCTTTTACATCTTCCAC
>CEQY01201615.1_pt1 | contig 15020 bp, 10 predicted proteins | sample 361391 | NCBI WGS metagenome assembly CEQY01 (sample SAMEA2621075, study PRJEB7988) | marine metagenome | isolation source: saline water (ENVO:00002010), including | reverse complement strand
TACTTTTAATAATTCTAATACCATATATCCTAAATATTGACCTTTTGTAAATAAATTTATTTCTCCTATATGAGGAAGAAAATAATCACTTAATATTAATTTAGCAGTGGTAATAGATTGCTCTTTTGTTAATTCTGCTATAAATGTAAGAGCATTATATTGATCATAGGTATTACATGCATCTATAACGCTACTTCTTAATAATTCTAAATAATGACTATTTTTATTTATATCACCTATTATTGTTTCTATAATTTGTTTATCACTGGTGTAACCTAATGCTCTAAATAATATAAATAAAGGTACTGGTTTTCTTACATTTGGTATAAAAACGTTAAAATATTCATTATGATTGTATTGAGTATCCGATATTTTTTTCATAACTCTTCTAATTGCTAAAGTTCTTTTCGGTTTTGATTCATCTTTAGATATTGATCTTATTTCAACACTATAATCATGTATGTTATCGTTGACTTCTCTAATGTAAATCATATTATTTGAAAAAGTTTCTTGAGGTACTAGTGCTTTTTCTTTACCATCTATTATAAAATATCCCCCATAATCATTTTTACACTCTCCAAGATTGTATAAATTTTCTCTATTTAAATTATTTAATACACATAATTTAGATTGTAACATAATTGGAAACATTCCTAAATAATATTTGTCTAAAATAACCTTTTTTGTTTTTATTGGAGAATTTATATCTAAAATACCATTCGGAGTTAATGGGTAAGTCGTAAATACTACCTCTATTTCACAATGAATACTTATACCATATGTAATATTTCTTAATCTTGCCTCATTTGGATATAATATATTTGTTTTACCATTTTCATACAATACCGGTTTTCCGTAATATATTTTGTCTCCTTTTATTCCTCCAAAATAAATTTTCATATTATTTTGAAAATCTTGCGCTTTTTTATCATATCCTATCGAAAATTCAATAGGATTTAAATCATTAAATATATTTTTTATATCATATTCATAAAAATTATTTACACTTTTTAAATGATGTTCTACAAAGGAATTTTCATTGAAAAAACGATCTATTATTTCAAAATTAAATTCTTCCATATTATTGATTATTAATATAAAATAATATTTATATAAATATTATTTTAATTAGAACATATTAAATAATTTGACTTTGATAAATAATTACTCCTAAAAATAAAAAAGATAATAATATTGGTATTAATATTATAAACCATGAAATATTTGAATATCCCGCTTTACACATTAAATCTAATAAAAATGTCCAAAATAATATGTATACCGCGTTTAATATAAATACTAAACTTTTATTTACAACATTACATTTAAAATCTCCAACACATAATATATCGTCACTGTTATTTAAATTTTGTATTCCTAACATTAACATTCCAATTAAAGATATTACAAAATATATCATTGCCGGACTACATAAATTATTTAATTTAAATGAATATTTTATTTTTGATTTCGCCATTTACATTATAATAATATTAAAAATAAATTTTATTCTCCATAATGTTCTTTATATATATTATGTAAATTTGGTCTTACATGTGCGGCAGAATGCGTATCTTTTCTTAAAAATTGGGCACTAGGATTAGGGGGAACATTATGAGGAGTATTTCCAGAAACAATAATAGGGTTATCACTAAACATATTTACAACCCCGGTTCCAAAATATTTCATATTATCAAATAATAATCCTATTTCTGGGATAAACGGAACAGCGCCTCCTTTCATTTTTTTTAATGTTTTGTTATTTTTTTTAATACGCATTTTACTTTTATTTTTTTTAATACGCATTTTAGTTTTATTCTTTTTTACACGCATTTTACTTTTATTTAACTTTTTTTTCTTTAAATTTTTCTTTTTTTCTGTTTTTTTCATATATATATATTAATAAAATATTAAAATACATCTACATGAGTCAACATATGTCTTCTACAACATTGGCGATTTAATTTTAATTTGTCTAAAACAACTCCTTCTATTGACTTATCCATCGAATCATCTGTTAAATATTGTATATTATCATCTGTTATACTCTTTTTATTTTTTTCTTCTGCAATTTCTTTCAAATAATATAAATATTTGTCTCCTAAAACTTTACCACACGTAAAACACTTTACAGGTATAATCATTATTTTTAATATAAATAATGATTATATTTTTAATTCAATTTTAATCTTATATTATTTTTTACTTTATTATATATTAATTCTTTATCAATATAAAATTGTAATCACCGTTTATCGTCTTTCTTTTTTCATATTTCAAATTTAATGAATGTATATTTTTGTGACACTTATAACAAACCGACGCCAAATTAGCATTATGATTTTTATGAAAACTATTATTTATATATTGTTTTTCATTTGCTTCACATTGATATTGTAAATGATGTATCTCATCACCAATATTTTCCCCACAAAATTCACATTTATTTTTAATTTTGTCTTTATTATATTTACATTGTTTTAATAATAAAATATTATTTTTGTTATTTATATAATTATTACGTATTTCATAAGTTCTATTTAAAAAATCTTCAGGCATATAAAGCGATTTACATACTTCTAACCCATATATACTTTCACCCGGACCATCATGCAATCGTCTATCATAATATAATGTTTGTTTTTCATTATCATATTTTACTTTCAAATGCTTACTGGATATTCCATTTATTTTTTTCATATCTTCTAATTTATATAACTCATGAAAATGTGTGGCAAATATAAAACTACTTTTTCTTTTTACCATTAATTCTAAACTTGCTATAAATATAGATAATGCACTTTCTATTTCTGTACCACTACATAATTCATCTCCCAAAATCAAACTATTATTATTACAAGAATTTAATATTACTCGTAGTTCACTCATTTCTACCCCAAATGTTGATAGTCCTTTGAAAATATTATCATTGCCTATTATTCGTGTAAATATATATTTATATGGACTGTATGTAAATGTTTCACAAGGCACGTAAAATCCGCATTGCGCCATTATTACACAAATGCCTATAGCTTTAATTAGAGAAGTTTTACCGACCGCGTTTGTACCATATAACAATATTCCCATCTCATTTTCATTTTTTCCCAATGAAACATCGTTCGGAACATATATTTCATTACTATCCAATACTTCTATTAATAAGTGACGCATTTTTTTAGCAACAAAATAACTATTTGTCTCTTTTTTTATATTTGGTTTACATAAATTATATTTATTTATCAAATTACACCTTGTATTATAAACATCAATTGTTTTGATTATATCAATCAAATCTGTTATATATGTAAAACATTTATTATATATCTTTTCACTAATTTTTTTAAATATTTTTAGACAAATTTCATTATAATTATTAATACTTTTGAATAAATTAAATAAAAGCAAATTAATTTGATTTGATACAATCTTTGTCTCACTTTTATTAATATCACTAAAATCTATTTGATCTAATAAAAATATATATTCTTTTTCTTTATTATCATAAGAAGAATTGAATAACAATGTATTTTTTAACTTTTCTTTATTGGGGCATTTATTTTTATAATATTCAATATATCCTTTAATTATAATAGACCTCTTTTTTGTAATAGACAAATATAATTCACTTTTAGATGGTTGATTTTCTTTTATCCAATTTGTCGTTTTTTTCTTTTTATCAGTATTATTTTGTGTCAATAATTCTTCCAAAAAACTTATAATTCTATTAATAATATCTTTTGGTTCTTTTTTATTTTTTATAGAATTATCTAACTCTTCATATATTCCGCGCTTTATAATCTTTTCTGTTTCAATTTCGTATTTATCAAAAAATAATGTATTTACAAATTTACATTCTTCTATATTTAAATGTTCATTAACAAAAGAAACAAAATTATTATATTTTTTTTCAAAATTTGTTAATAAAAATATCTTATGAATTTTTTTGTCTTTTTTTGTAAAATCATATATTTTTTTTATAATATCAGAAGTACTATACAAATTATAAATATCATTAGGAACTATTGTTTTTGTTTTAAATTTTGTTAATATTTTTTCAATATCTTTTATATTAGTTAACTCTTGATCAAAATTATATTTTTTCTTTAGTGTATAGTCAATATTATTATAAATAGATTTTAGTTTATTTTCATCACTAATCGGATTTAATATTATATCATTCATATATCTTTTACCTATCTTGGTAATACATTTATTTAGTAAAGTTAATACACCGCTTAATTTACCATTTTTATCATAATAATTAATATCTTCATTATGCCCAATAATATTTAATTGTCTTAATGAATGATTCGCGCATACTAAAACATCTTTTATTTCTTCTATTATTGGTTCATAAATATTTTCAACAATATTAACATTATGTTGTCTAACAAAATTTAACAAAAAACAATAACTTTGTAAACATATTGGTTTATCTATTATATTATAATTAAATACTTCATAATTTATTTTTGGAAAAAAATTATTTATTATTTCTTTTTGATATACTTGACTTTCGCAGTTAGATGCTTGTTCAGAAAAAGTATCTGTAATGTCATTTAAGTCAATTACTCTATTTTTTTTATTTGATATATTTAGATATTGAACAATATTAGTTATAACTTTATTATCAATATTATGAATAATTATAATTTCTATAGGATTATATACATTTAAAAATTTTTCTATACAATCATATGTTGTTGGATTATTGTAATAATTTTCATAATATTCGCATAAATTAGAACGTCCATTTAAAATATTAATGTTACTTAATCCAAATATAAATTTTGATTTTATATTTTGTATCCATATACAAGATATATTATTAGATAAAATATTAACGTCTTCTCTAATTGTAGTACCAAGGGAATAAACTCCTTTTAATTTTCTTAATTTTGGACCCTTTGGATTATTTTTATCATCTTCTTGAATATAAGCAACTACTGTATATCCGCTTGGTAATATTTTCTCAATATATTTGTCTAATAAATAATCTCTGAATCCCGCCATTAATATATCCGAACTTTTGTTTGCTATTGCTAAGTCACATATTTCGGAATATTTTTCAATATTATTTACTGTGTTTTTATCTTTTTCATATGCATATACTTCAAAAAAACTTCCAACCTGAAATAATAAAAATGTCGAATCTCCATATTTTTTTTTATAATTCTTATCTTTTTCAAAGTATTCATTTAACATAGACATATTAGTTATACTATCTAGTATTAATTAAATAACATCCTTATATATTTTTTATAATTATATTTATATGAATGCAAACGTAGAATATAATTATAGTGACAGTTTTTATCGTTATTTTATTTTATTTATATTTATCATTTTTTATATATATCTAAAATTTATAAATAAAAAACTAACGAATTCTATATTATATAATATAGATACTGAAAAAAATTTAAAATGTAATCCATTAGAATTAGTTGTATCATCTATATTTAATCCGGATGAAAGCGAATCACAATTAAAAAAATGTATTTTAACAAATAATAACGATTTATTACATAACTATGGAACTGAATTAAAAAAAAGTATTTCAAATAATTATAATAATACGATAGAAAAATGTCAAATTATGGTCGATGATTATAATTTAAATAATTCTGGTTCAAATATAACAAGTAGTGAAGCAGAAAAAATTAAAATACAAATTGATGATATATCGGGAGTTATAGTTGACATATCAAATAATTTAGAATCAAATTTAGACAAAACTAAAACAATATTACAAGATATTATAAGTAATATAAATTAAATTAATAAAATATAATATGTATTAATGATAAATGAGTACTATTAGAGGAAATGATTTAGAAAAAATATATAGTATACAAAAAAAAATATTTAAATATGAAACTAGTTATTTAACTCAACATTTTGTACTATTATTTTTTTTTTTAATTATAATTATTTTATATGTAAATTTAACATTAAATATTGATTTCAGTAGTTGGGAATTATCCAAATGTAATCCAAAATATTTATTTATTTCGGGTTATATAAAAAAAAATCCTGGATATAATGCAACTGATACTACTGTTATGAATTTTTGGGACTGTTTAATTTCTACAAATCCAGGACAATTTAGTCCTGTAAATTTTTTAAAAGATATTATAGGAAAAAAAAAACATACCGAAGATGATAAAAATGATATAATTAGGCGAATAAAAAAAAATTTAGCTGATAAACAAGATTTAGATACAATAAATAAAAATAAAGTTAATAGTTATAAAAATATTGATTTATTAAAAGTAAAAGATATATCAACAAAATATTATTTATTAAGTATATATCTCAAAGAATATTTAAATAATATATTAACATATATATTAAGTAAATTTATTATAAAATTTGAAAAAACAAAAAAACGTTCCGAACTATATATAAAAGAACAGGATTTATCCGGAGTAGAACTTGAAACATATAAAAGCGTTGTAGACGCTTCTCTTAACAGATATAAAGAAAATTCATATTTATTAAATGATTTAATTAAATCTAATTTAGATAGAAATAAATTATAACTATAATATAATTATGAATGTCTTAATTAATAAATGTATGTATATATTTTTATGTATAACAATTATAATAAGTATATCTATATATTTAACAAATATACATCATTATTCTAGACTAATTAATACACATACTGGTGATCAAAACAATAAAAAAATACTAACCTATAATACAAATAAAAATAAATACTCATCTATAAATAATAAATGTAACCATAATATAAATTGTACAAATTTAAATTATATATACACCAGAGGCAATAATAATAAAATCTAATCATGAACATATAATTCTTGATACATTATATGGGATATTACTATATTTTTAAAAATATTAATTATTAATGAATTATATATAATATTATTGTCTAATATATTTATACCATAAGTAAACAATCCTATTAAAAATATATTAACTAAAAGATTTTTTTTGATATATTTATAACTTAATATATAATGATTCGGTACATGTAAACATGTCATATATAAATAAAAAATATCATGATTGTAATAAATCGTAAGTAATAAAATGCTACTTATAATATATCTAGGTACATTTGATATAATAGGCATCTCGTGACGAAAATGGATAATAGATGTTAATAAAAATATTATATTTATACTATTATTATAATAAAAATTACTATTAAAAAATAGTGATGATGAACAAGTAGCACTATTTATAAATAATAAATTCTTTGTAGTGTTATTATCTACAGAATGTATTATGTCGGTAATACCATGTGGAGCAATAATAGTTGTTATTATTTTTTTTTTAATTAAAGGATTTATTATCATACTATTATAAATACATATTTAAATAAGATATATTAGACTCATCGCGTTTATTTATAATTTTTTCAATAACCTCTTTTGTTACTATATAAGGATATTGTATATCGCAAATAATATCTTCGTCAAATAGTTTAGAATTTGGTTTCATCAAATTGTATAAATTTAATTTAGAATAAATAACTTCTAAACACCTTTTCAAATTTCTTACACCTTTTTCACTCGTTGTATATTTTTCAACAATAAATTTTATAATATCATCTTCGATTACTATATCTCCTGATTTTAAATTTAATTGTTCATCTAGTGATGGTAGTAAATAATTCTTACAAATAATTGTTTTTTCATTACAATCGTATCCTTTTGTTTCAATATTATACATTCTATCTTTTAGAATTGGATTAACCTTACTTTCATCATTATAACTAAAGATAAACAAACATTTGCTTAGATCAAAATCTATTTCCGAAAAATATTTATCTTGAAATTTATCGTTTTGTGTAGTATCAGTCAAATGAGTCAAGATACCTGTAATTTCTTCACCTTTGGGTGTATCGCTAATTTTGTCCAACTCATCAAAATATATAACAGGATTGGAAGATTTACATTGAATCAATATATCTACAATTTTACCATATGTACTTCCTTCATATGTATAAGAATGTCCTTCCAAAAAACTACTATCGGTTGCTCCACCCAATGGAATAAATGCAAATTCACGATTTAGCAGTTTACTAACACCATATTTTATCAATGTAGTTTTTCCTGTTCCCATTGGTCCTTTAATTGCTATTGAATTGCCTATTGAAGTAGGATTCGATATCCATTGACCTAACATTTGCATGAATTGCATTTTAGCATCTTTCATGCCATAAACAGCATCATTTAATATTTTTTGACTATTTTCCATAAACTCATGAATCTCTTCTGGTTTATTATCTTTTACTGTAACCGGCATTTTTGATACTTTATTAAATGGTATCTGCATAAAAGTATCAATCCAATGTTTCAGTTTGTTATACTCGCCGCCGCCAGACGCGATTACTTTCATAGAATTTATTTTTTTTAGAGCGATTGATTTAAATTTATCAGGAATGTCTTTATTTTCAAGAAGAGTTAACCGATAAGGTTTATCTATAGTGGTTATATTATTCAGTTTTTCTAATTCATTGATAATATTATTTTGCTGAGTTAAAGTAAAATTTTCTTTAAAGAATTTTACATCATTCATTTTCTTTTTAGCAGAATTTAATTCTATGTATTTTTTTAAATTTTTTTTTTTTTCTTTAGAATCCTTTTTTTTACGTTCTTTTTGAATTTTTTTATTGAATTTTAAACAATTTTTATAAATATTACTTGATGTTTTTATTTTATTTTCTTTTACATCATTCATTAATTCTTCAAACTTCTCAAAAAAATTATCATCATTCTTCAAATTATTTTTTTTTGCACTTCTTTTTCTTGTATGTTTTTTATTTTCTTCTTCTTCATCTTCTTCTTCTTCCTCTTCTTCTTCTTCCTCTTCTTCTTCCTCTTCATCTTCTTCTTCATCTTCTTCTTCATCTTCTTCATCTTCATCTTCTTCTTCTTCTTCTTCTTCTTCTTCTTCATAATCTTCATCACTATATTCTTCTTCTTCTTCCTCTTCTTCCTCTTCTTCATAATCTTCATCGCTAGAGTCATCATCTGTATCTTCATTGTATTCATCCTCTTCATCATGATATTCCTCGCCTTCGGATTCTCTTTCATCTATGATATAAGTATCATTTTTTTTTTTCTTATTAGGTTCTTGAAGAATTGTAAATACTACATCTACTATATCATTTTTTTTATTTTTTTTACTTTTTTTATTATTTTTTGATTTATTTTTTTTACCTTTTATTTTTTTAGGAGAAGTTTTATAATTGGTTGTATTTTTGGATGAAAACAATTCATTTAGCAATTTTTTGTATTCGTTTTTATTCAATTTTGTAATTTCTTCCTCTTCTGGTTCTGAATCAGATGATGAGTTATCATCATTTTTTGAAGAAATATCTTTTTTAGTTTTTTTTTTAACCATTATTTTCTCTTTACTATTATAAAATATTTAAGTTTTTATAAATCAATTTTATATTAATGTAAAAATATATTTATAATAAAATTGAAAATATAATATTAAAAATATTATAGTTATAATAAAATATGGAGAAGAACAATATACCATGTTCAAAAATTATCGGGATTCAATTTAGTATTTTAAGTCCACAAGAAATAGAAAAGATGTCTGTGGTTGAAATTACAAATAAAGAAACTTATATTGGAATAAAACCTAAAATCGGAGGATTATTTGATCCAAGAATGGGTATTTTAGAACCGGGTATATTATGTCCGACTGACGGAATGAATTATATTGATAGTCCTGGATATTTTGGACATATTAAATTAATCAAACCTGTATTTTATATTCAATATTTAGATACGATTATTGATATAATGAAATGTGTTTGTCATAAATGCGGCAAACTTTTAATTTCTAAAGAAGTTAATAAAGAACTTTTAAATTTAAGAAAAGTAAAAAGATGGAGTAATGTTTTAGAATTATGTAAACAACCCCACATTAAAAGATGTGGTGATGAAACGACTAATGGGTGTGGTTGTTTGATACCTACTAAAATTAAAAAAGATGGATTTTCTAATATTATTACTGAATGGACTACAGACAATGAGGATGGTGATAACATGTCTCTTAAAATGACTCCTGAAATGGTTATAAATTTATTTAAAAAAATCAGTGATGAAGATGTAAATTTTATGGGATTTTCCAATCTTTGGTCTAGACCTGAATGGATGGTTTGTAAAATATTTGCAGTTCCGCCGCCTTCTGTGCGTCCTTCTGTTAAACACGATGCTCAGCAAAGAAGCGAAGATGATTTAACTCATATCATTATTAATATTATTAAAATTAATAATAAACTAAAACAAATAATAGAAGATAAGAAAATAGAAAAAAATGAAAGCAATAAAAAAATTATAGAAGATTGGACACAAGTTCTACAATATTATGTCGCTACTATGGTAGATAACAATATTTCAGGAGCATCACCTGTAACTCAGAGGTCGGGACGAGCACTGAAATCAATTACTGAAAGACATAAAGGAAAAACTGGTCGTGTTCGGGGTAATTTGATGGGAAAAAGAGTTGATTACAGTGCGAGATCAGTTATTACTCCAGACCCTGAATTATCTATTTCAGAATTAGGAGTTCCTCTTAAAATTGCTAAAAATATAACAAAACCTGTAAAGGTACAAAAACACAATATCGAATTTTTATATTATCTTGTAAAAAATGGTCCTAATAAATATCCTGGTGCTAAAATTATAGAAAAAAAAAATGGTGTTAATATATCTTTAGGTTATATTGATAAAGATAATATCAAATTAGAAATCGATGATATAGTTCATCGTCATATGTTGGACGGCGATGTTGTTTTATTTAATCGACAACCAACACTTCACAGAATGTCGATGATGGCGCATATTGTAAGAGTAATGTATATTGGGGATACATTTAGATTAAATGTTGCTGTTACAAAACCATATAATGCTGATTTTGACGGAGATGAAATGAATCTTCATATGCCTCAAAATGATGAGGCGGAATCAGAACTTAAATATCTTGCAAATATTCCGAATAATATTATTAGTCCAGGAAATAATAAACCTATTATAGGTATATTCCAAGATTCATTAATTGGTAGTTTTCTTTACACTAGAAAAAATGTAAAATTTACAAAAAAAGAAGCAATGAATTTGTTAATTAAAACAAATGTTTACAATCTAATAAAATTATTTGATAATGATATTGATAAATATAGTAATTTTGAAATTCTAAGTGAAATTATACCAAAAATTAGTTTAAAATATAAAACTGATTTATTTAAAGATACCGAAGAAGTAAATACTTCTAATAGAGTTATAGAAATTATTAATGGTGTTATAAAGAGAGGTCAATTGGATAAGGGTGTTTTAGGAAGTTCCAGTAAAGGATTGATTCACAGAATAAAAAAAGATTACAATTCAGAGATTTGCAAAGATTTTATAGATAATTTACAAATAATTATAACAGAATATATGAAAAAAACCGGATTTAGTGTTGGTATCAGCGATTTGATTGCGAATGATGAGACAAACGAGAAAATTAATCAAGTAATTATAGATAAAAAAAAAGAAGTATCTATATTGATAGATAAAATCCATTTGGGAATACTTAATAATAAAACTGGTAAAAGTAATTTAGAATTCTTTGAAACAAAGGTAAATGATATTTTGAATAAGGCGTCTATGGAAGCGGGTAATATTGGAATAAACTCATTAGAAAAAAATAATAGATTTGTTTCAATTGTTACTAGTGGTTCTAAAGGTAATAATTTAAATATTTCACAAATGATTTCGTGTCTAGGTCAACAAAATATTGATGGTAAAAGAATTCCTTATGGTTATATGAATCGTACACTACCACATTTTAAACAATATGATGATTCTCCTAGAGCACGTGGATTTGTAGAAAGTTCATTCATCGGAGGACTTCAACCTGATGAATTATTCTTTCATGCAATGGGTGGTCGCGTTGGTTTGATTGATACTGCTGTTAAAACAAGTACTACGGGATATATACAAAGAAGGTTAATTAAAGGTATGGAAGATCTTCAATCACTATATGATTTTACTGTTAGAAATAATAAAAATAAAATTATTCAATTTAATTATGGAGGAACTAATTTGGACACTACCATGATAGAATCATTGAAATTCGAATTATTTGATATGAATTTAAATGATATATATGAAAGATATAGTTATGATGTAGTCAATCACTTATTTTCTTCAAAAGAAAACAATAAAAGCAAAAGTATTAAAGTTCATCTCAAATTAATTTATGAACCAAAAACATTAACTAAATTTAATAATGAAAAGAGTGAATTAGCAATAAGAAGTAAGTCTGAAATAGATTATTTGACTAATTCTAGAAATACAATGATAGATAAGATTTACACATATGTTTCTGAAAGTAAAATTTATATTCCTATTAATTTCAAAAATCTAATAGAACATACTAGAATTGCATTTAATATTACGGCATATTCATTAAGTGATATTACTCCTATGGAAACTTATGAAATTACTGATAGATATTATAAAAAAATAGAAAAACTATTTAAACCATGTGAATTAATTAAAATTGTTTACATATTTTATTTAAATCCATTTAATTTAATACATATTAATAAATTAAATAAAAATTCTATTATATTTCTGTGTGAAAAAATATTGAATATTTACAAAAAATCAATAATTAATAGTGGCGAAATGGTTGGTATGGTAAGTGCTCAAAGTATTGGAGAACCAACTACACAAATGACTTTGAATACATTTCATTTTGCGGGCGTTTCTAGTAAATCAAATGTTACTCGTGGTGTTCCAAGAATTGAAGAAATTTTATCTTTAACTAAAAAATTAAAAAATCCATCTTTGACTATTTACTTAAAAGAAGAAGATAATATGGATTCAGATATAGCATATAAAATTGCTTCTATGATTGAACATACTAAATTGATAGATATTATTAATAAAGCAGAAATATATTATGAACCATCTGACAAAAATTCATTAATCAGCGATGATGATGAATTAATGAAAGAATACATAGAATTTTCGGATATATTAAAAGAAGCATATGATGAAAATCCCGAAGAAGATAATGAATTGAAAGAAGGGGATGAAGGAGAAGAAGAAGAAGATGAAAACGAAGAAGAAATTAACAACTGGATTATTAGGTTTGAATTAAATGAAACACAAATGTTAGATATGAATTTAACAAATGAAGATATTCACTATACATTAAAAAATCAATATGGTGACGATATTATGTGTTTTTACGAAGATTATAATTCAGATAATAAAATTATTTTTAGAATTAGATTAAATAATATACAAAATCATATTAAGAAAAAAGATGTCTTTACTCAAGAAGATTATATATACTATGTTAAAACATTCTTAGATAAGATTTTAAATGAAAGTATTATTATTGGGGTAAAAAATATATCAAAGGTAAACTTGCGTAAGATTAATAATTATAAAAAATATAATTCTGAAACAGGTGATTACGACAAATATGATATTAATGTTCTTGATACGATCGGTAGTAATTTGGTAGATGTATTAGCGTTAGATTATATAGATAATACAAAAACATTTTCAAATGATATACTTGAAATGCACGATGTTCTTGGTATTGAAGCCGCTAGGAAATGCTTGTTTAATGAAATTTTAGAAGTTATGAATTTTGATGGAACTTACCTAAACCATCATCACATTCATTTATTATGTGATAGAATGACTTGTAACAAAAAATTAGTTAGTATATTTAGACATGGTATTAATAAAGATGATATAGGACCAATCGCAAAAGCATCTTTTGAAGAAACAAGTGAAATGTTTTTACAAGCAGCAAGACATGGTGAATTAGATAATATGAAAGGTGTTTCGGCGAATATTATGTGTGGTCAAGAAGGATATTATGGAACATCGTCTTTCCAGTTATACGCAGACAACGAATTATTATTTAAATATCAAAAAGATATGGTTAACGATGAAGACATTATTGAAGATGATGAATATGATGTAGAAGAGAATGATGTAGAAACTGTAATTAAAAATATAGAAAATAAACAAAAAGACAATTATGGTTCTTGTTCTATAGACAATATTAAAATGACCGATACATTAATCGAAAATTCTAGTTCTTCTAATAAAATAATGAATAATGATTATGATTTAAATATATAAATAAATAAATAATATGAATTATAATTTTCTTTATATAAAATATAAATATCCTTATTACTTAAATAACAATATAAATAATGAATTTACTTTTTCTAATATAAAAAATTATAGCAAATATATTTGTATACAAGAATTAATACATCATAGTAATTTTAATGTAAACTATTATTATTTGTATATACACAATCCTTTATTTAATGGAGATTTAAATAGAACAAGAGAAATTTTGTTTAGTAATATTCAAAAATTTAATATTGCATTTTCAAAACTACTATTTTTAATTAAAAAAAGATATAAAAAATCTAAAAATGACACAAATGTTTTAATGGAAGATTTTAAAAAAAAAAATATAAAAATTATTCAAGATAACAATTTATATATTTTTGATTACTTTGAATTATATAAAATTATAAAAGAAAGTTTTTATTTTAACTGCGATAAATGCCCAAAAAATATTATTATAAAAAATCCATATACAAATATTAAAATAAATTATTATAATCTTATTCAGATATATTTTGAATTATTAAAATATGGTAAGATACCAAATATGTTTTTTTTATTTTTCAAATGTAATTTTTCTAGTAAAATCTTTAAAGAAAATTATTTAATAAATCTATATATAAATAATTTTAAAAATAATTTTTACAACTTATCAAATACGGGTTTATTAAGATATATATCCGATATGTTAAACAGTGATGAAAAATTTATATTATTTAATAATATTAATGATGATTTAAAATTAAAATTATTTAAAAATATTACACTGTTTTACTATTTAAAAATTAAAATAGAATTATATTTTATTTTTGATTATAAAACAATCACAAATAGTTATATAAATAAATATTATAATTA
>CEQY01198936.1_pt1 | contig 15024 bp, 16 predicted proteins | sample 361391 | NCBI WGS metagenome assembly CEQY01 (sample SAMEA2621075, study PRJEB7988) | marine metagenome | isolation source: saline water (ENVO:00002010), including | reverse complement strand
ATTGCTCCTGGTAATCTCGCACTAGCAGTTGATCTCTCTTCATATGTTCCAGAATCAATCAATAAATCTCTGTTACTTGTTAATCCAACTAGGTTTGTACCAAGCATACTGTATACACTATCATCAAATCTCATTGTATTAATAGGATGTGTGAGTTTTCCATTTTCTATTAAAAAGCATCCAAACCTTGTCAAACCCGTCATACGTCCATTATTTCGGTCAGAAAAATTTAAATACCACAAGTTGCTTATATAAATACCATTATTTATGGTACTCAATATTTCATCACTTTTAATAGTTCCTTCCTCCATATCTAAAGATGATGGATATTCTGAGGAGCTTGATGCATTATGTGTAACCGAATACTCAATAGATGATCTCGGAGAAGTTAAAGATTCTGTAAATTCACCATTGGTAATCATTTTTATAGTTTCAGGTTTTATAAATCCATCACTGTTAAAATTGGGAGCTAGACCATCTCTAATATTTTCACTTATGGAAACAGATTTGTTTAGAGTTCTTTCTTTTTTATTCAACAAATGAAGTGGGCTGGTCCCAATCTTATTTGATTTGTAACTAAAACCTCCCCAGGACATCATATCAATTATTTCATTCAATGCAGGTGGCTCTAGATATACGGTATACTGCCCAGTTTCAATAGTTTTTGACGGGTTGGATAAAATCTCTAATTTTTTAAGTCCATTATTTAATACAAAATCATATTTTTCTTTATCCCATTTTTTTGAGGAATAGTTGAGTTTAATCGCATTATTATTTTTATTATAAATTGAGTAATCAAAACTAAATGAAAAGTTAGAGTGCCAGTTTATTTGACCAAAAGAATTAGCGAAGCCAGTGTGAATAAACCCCGATGAATATATTCCCACGAGATCAAGACCCTCAGCTGAAGAAATTATATAGTCTAGAATTTCTCTATCATCAATTAGTGTTTCTTTATCAGAAATATTTGTAGACTGAACAGAGCTAGAATACATCATATACGGGTCTTTGGGTAAATCAGGTAATTCTCTTTTAAGATAGTTTAATGTTTTAATTAATGTAGAAATATCTCTATCAAAACTACCGTTAAGTCTTATAGAAGATTTAAGGTTTCTTTTTTCTTTGTTTGATAAACTTAGAGTCACTGATATTTGCTTTACGTTTCCTGCTTGTCTTATTTTTGCTTTGTTCAATCTTACAAAATTTGATTCTTCAGCATCAAAATTAACTATCAATATTTCATTACTGTTTATATTTTTAAATAATTCTTGAGTTATTTTCTCAAAATATTCTCTCATGACTCTCCACCAAAAATATCAATATCCTTGAAGAGACAAGATGGAGTTGCATGACCCACAAAAATAGTTTGATTTGGCTCGCCTTTTCCGCAGTTTGCTGTTCCTAGAATAGAAAAAGATGTTTCATCTCCAACCATGTCTAAGTTATGCCAGAACTCTTTTGTAATACCTCTATAATTTGCATTTTTTACAACTTCCCTTAGCTCACCATCTTTAATTATAGTTCCCTTTTCACAACCAAATTGAAATTTATTTCTATAATCATCAATTGACCATGAATTATTCGTTTCTAACAAAATACCATCTTCAATATTACTTACCATTTGTTCAAATGTTGCATCACCTGGTTCCATGTTTATATTACCCATTCTATCTATTGGTGGCCTATTCCAGCTTGTTGCTCTTGAACATGCGACAAAGTCTTGGTCTGTTCTTTGAGCTGAGTAATAGCTACCGATAGGTCTTTCTAGTTGTCCATCTTTAATCAAGAATTTTTTTTCTGCTTTTGTGCCATCATCATCAAAGTTATATGTAGCTAATTCAGATTCCTGATTTGGATTGAATGAAATATTAAGTTTTGTAGATCCATATTGATAGTTACCAAACATTCCTAGGTTTACAAAACTAGAACCAGCATAATTTCTCTCATCGCCGAGAATTCTATCAAGCTCTAATGGATGACCAATTGACTCATGAATTTGTAATATCATCTGGTCTGGTGCAATAATAACATCACATTTTTTATTTGGACAATTTGCAGCCATGGAAAGCTCAATAGCATCATTTGCTATTGATACAGCATGATTGATAAGATCTGAATCTTTTAGAAAATCATATCCAATTTGTCTGGCATGAGCATGTCCACCAAATGTTCTTGTTTGTATTTGCTTTTTATATTCTGCACAAGCAACTAACTGAGGTAATATATAGGAAATGTTCTGTCGGAATTTACTACCATTAGTGTCTGTAAAGAGTGTCTCAATCTTATTGTATCTAAAACTCGCTCCCCAATTTGAAATAGCCGGTTTAGACTTCAAAGCCTTGTTTATTTCCATTAAATAATCTACCTTATCTTTATTAGATTCTTTTGCCCATCCATCTTTTTCTTTAGTAAAGTATTTACCATTATCTACTAAATTAGAGGGAGGTACTGGTTGGTGAATTAAATTTCCTTTCGAAAATTCAGCCCACTTTTTAGCCTGCTCAGTTGCCTTTAGAATACCCTCTTTAGTCAAGTCACTTGTCGCGCCGTAACCGAATCCACCATTATGTATTATTGTAACCATCAAACCTTCATCTTCAATAATTTCAATAGGTTCAAGGACATTTCTCGTAACTGATAGGATATTTGTATATTTATTAACAAATCTAAACGAACAATAATCTACACTCGGTAGATAAGTATTAATTTGATTTAGAAATTCATTTTTCATAATTTAATGAAGATATATTGTATCATTTAAGTAGTATATTACATAAGATTTATCCCTTATCGTTGAACAACTAAATAGTGATAAATCCGATAGGTTATTTTTTATTCGATTTTTCTTTTTGGGTATGCAAATCATTTAGCTTTACGTACTTGAGATAAGTATTAAACATTGTTGTGATTGCCACTTTAAACCCATTTTTTCCCTGTAAGATTCCACCTTTTAAAAAAAGTTTTTTAAAGAAAGCAAATACACTTCTTATTATAGGCCTAAGGTTTGATGGCTTTTTACCATCAAGAAATAATTGTTTAGCACTCATACTGCTCCTAAAATTCATTTTGTCGACCCATTCTTCCATAGATTCATATGTATTGTGTATAATATGACATTTACTTTTATATACATTTGAACTCGCGACGGCAGCATGATCTGCTCGAGCATCATAATTAACTTTTGTTTTATTATACAGTCTCGTAACATTGTCAGGGTAAAATCCTGCAGCTTTAATCCATTCCTCTGCACAATAATTTTTTCTTCGAAATGAATAACTGTCATAGTTGCAATTATCTAAATCTAGCTTTGATACAAAATCAATTAGATCCTCATCTAAATACTCATCAGCATCTAAACTAAAAATCCAATCATTTTTTGATGATTTCGTTGCTTCTTTTTTTTGCTGCCCATCTCCAAGAAATGGTTGTGTATACACAATAGCTCCTTCGGACTTAGCTAAACTCGTTGTAGAATCTGTGCTTTCTGAATCAAGTACAATGATTTCATCACAAATATTCTTCAAACTTTTTACCGCTCGTATAATATACTTTTCTGCATTGAGGGTTATTATGGTGCCAGTAATTTTCATAAAACTATAATGAACTTATTATTTTTTCTAATTTAACAAAATGTTTGCTGTTGTCATAACGATTATTAGCATATTCATAAGCATTTTTGATTATCTTAGACCTTGTTTCTTTATTCTCTATAATATAATCAATTTTCTTTACTAAATCATTGTCATTTTTAGTCTCAAAAAGAAGGCCATTATTGCCATGAGATATTATTTCTGGAACACCTCCAGCATTGCTTCCGATTACAGGAACGTTCATTAACATTGCCTCAACAACAATCAACCCAAATGTCTCTTCATATGTTGGAAGTATTATTAAATCAAAACAAGGCATATAAGCCATAGGGGATTCTACAAAATTTATAAATTTGAACTTGTTCGATAAATTATATTCCTTCGCTGTCATCTTAAGCTTGTTTTTGTATGCATCGTCCATAGAATGTCCAATTAAAAAAAGTTGTATTTCATGTTTGCTTTTATTAATTGAATTAAGAACTAAATGCTGACCTTTTTGCTCCTCTATTCTTGAAAATATACCAATAGAGAAAACATTTGGATTCATATTATGTTTCTTAAAAAATGACATCTTATCTATCAACTTATTATTGGATGGTTTCTTGATTCCGTAGGTCAGTTTGTGAATTTTATGAATCTTAATTGGTAAATATTTTTTAGCTTCAGTTTTAAGCCTATCTGTAATCACCATAATACCGTCAATATGTTTATATATAAACTTATGATAAATGTCTTTTTTACTTCGCGATATCTTCATCTGTCTATAAAAAATAACTTTGATATCCTCTGGAATAAATAACTTTAACATTATCGATAGAAATATATCCTTAGACCAGCTGACATGAATGATACTAAGATTATTATCAATAATATATTTCCTGATTAAAAAAAAATTAATAATATTTTTGAAAATTCCCCTAGGATGACATTCAATTTTGTCATTATTTGTATTTTGTGAAATATATGATTCTTTGAGGCAAGCAACAGGAATATTCAGACCGTTATCATGGTAAAAATTAAGTAATTTTAATACATATAGCTCTAGACCGCCTTGATCAGGGGATAAGCATAAAGCTAGTACTTTATTCATTTTCATATAACTTTCAGGATATTATAGTCTTTTTGTCAATAAAGAGACAAAGAATAATTTGTATGTATTTATATTTATTGTTGTAATATAAAAATGAAAAAACTCTTAGTTGTTAGAAATGATAGACTTGGTGATGTAATGCTTGGTTTACCTGCGTTAAAAATGATTAAATCATCCGCGAAAGATATTCATATAGATTACTTAGTAAATAAGAAATATGCTGATATTGCCTCTATCTCAGAACATATCAATGATTCCGTTTATGATGACGGAGATTTGTTAGACGTTCTTAAGGAAAAAAAATATGATTACTCGATAAGTCTATACTCAACTTTTGAGATTGGTTATATGCTTTGGAAGGCGAAGATAAAAAAAAGGTATGCTCCTGCTACGAAGATTGCTCAAATATTTTATAATAAAAAAATAAAACAAAGAAGATCTCAATCAATTAAACCTGAATATGAATATAACAATGACTTAGTAAAGTTTTTTCTAGATGATAATAAATATAAGATTATAGATAAAGATGTACCATACATAAATCTAAAAAGTATTAACAATGAATCAAATAAAAACAAGACTATATATATACATCCGTTCACAGGTGGTTCTTCGAAAACTTTATCAATAAATGATTTTGTTAATTTATGTTATGAATTAAATAAATATCAAAAATATAAGTTTGTTTTACATTGTGATAACAAAGATTATGAAAAGTGTAAGATAATAGAAAAGAAAATGTGTAATTTATTGCATGTAGAAACTATACAGCCAACAGATGATTTGAAGACTATGTTTACTAATATTTCTAAATGTGATGTATTTATATCAGGTTCAACAGGGCCACTTCATGTTGCTGCCTCTTTAAATCTTAAAACTGTTGGATTTTATCCATCAAAAAAATCATCTACATCTTTAAGGTGGGAAACTATGAATGATAAAAATAACAAACTATTTTTTGAAGATATGGACGTATTTAGTCAAAATATACAAGTTGATATACAGAATGTTGCCGCTGAGATTTATTCTAAACTATTGAAATAATTTTGTTACTGACTTTTTCACCTCATCAACTTTAATATCATTCAGACATTTTTTATGTCCCAAAGGGCATACTCTTTTAAAACATGGACTACAATCTAAATCTTTATAAATAATCTCCCTCTTTTTATTAGAAATTAATGGTGGTGTATATGTTGGTGAAGATGATCCATAAAGAGCAATTGTTTTCCGGTCTAATGATGCTGAAACATGCATTAGACCAGAGTCGTTAGAAACGACTCCTTCTGAACATGCTATTATTTCCATAACTTCAACTAAATTAGTTTTACCAATTAAGTTGATTATTTTTTTTGAAACAATGTTATCAAATTCTTCACTAATATTATTATCTAGTCCAACGATTACGATGTGATGGTGCGTTGAAAGTTCAGTTGCCAATGTTATCCATTTTTTTGTTGGCCATCTCTTTGCTGATCCATATTCTGCATCTGGACAAAATACTAAATATTTATCATTAAGTTTAAATTTCTCATAAATTAATTTTTTATTAGGATTGATATTGAGTACTGGCGTTATCTTGCTCGTATGTTTTTGATCTATTAAGTTTAGATATCTATTGACCATTCCTAATTCTTTATTGATAGGATTTTTTATTATATTAATCAATCCGTAGCGAAATTCTCCTAAATAACTAATTCTTTTTTTTATTTTTGCTATAAAAGGAATTAGAGCAGATTTGAAACTATTTGTTAAAATGTAGCATTCGTCATATTTTTCTAATTTAAGCTCAAGGCCTAATCTAATTCTATAAATTAATGATAATTTTCCATGTTTAGTATCAGATGGTATCACTTTTCTTATTCCAGGTATTAAATTAGCAATGTGCAGAAGATTAGCATTGACAAGAATGTCGATTATATTTTCTCGGTCCACTTTTAGTGCGTTGACAAACGCAGCACTCATTATTAAATCTCCTATCCATGCTGGCGCTATTATGAGAATTTTCTTATTGGGCATTTTTTATTTTTTATCTAAAAAACTTAAATATGAAAACACGCCGTCTTCTAATTCAGTTGGCTTAATTTTATATCCGATATTCTTAAGATTAGACATATCAGCCTCGGTAAAAGCTTGATATTGATTTTCTAACCCTTCAGGAAAATTAATATATTCAATATGGCCTGATTTAAAATAATTTATTACAGAATTTGCAACATCATTGAATGAACGGCTTTTACCTGTAGCAACGTTAAATATTCCTGAATATTTATTATTCATTAACCACAATTTTATATCTATTGTGTCTTTCACATATACAAAATCTCTTCGCTGCTCACCGTCAGAATATCCATGGCTACCTCGAAACAGCTTAAGCATCCCAAATTCTTTAAACTGATTATAAAAATGATAAATAACACTACTCATAACTTCTTTATGTTGCTCATATGGGCCATACACATTGAAATAACGCATGCCTGCAATTTGTGAATTTATTTTATTAAAATTATCTCTGACATAGTTGTCGAACAAGAGTTTTGATTCCGAATAATGATTTAATGATGATTCATTTATTGATTCCTCTTTAAAAACAGATCCATCACCATAGACGGATGCTGACGATGCATAAATCATATCGATATTATTATTAGCTGAATATTCTAATAATTTTTTGGAATAGTCCAAGTTAACATCCATTATATAATCTCTATCAGGCTCTGTTGTTTTAGAGCAAGCACCTAAATGATAAACATATTCTATTTTATTATTATATTTACCATTATTCAGATCCTTTAAGAAAATCTTGTGATCAATACAATCCAAAATATTAAGATTTTTTATATTGTTAAACTTACTAGTATATTTATTAAGCTCTTCAACAACTAAGACTTTTTTATTCGTATTAAGGAGAGTTCGAACGAGGTTTGTACCTATAAAACCTGCTCCTCCAGTTACTATAATCATATAATGAATGATACATTATTTTTGATTCAAATATAATATTCTTAATAAAACTATTGTTTTAGAGCTAAATTAGCTGCTACAATTACGTTTTCTAAAAATGAAAAGATCACAAATACTTGTAGGTATAATAATGGGATCAAAGTCTGACTGGCCTATCATGAAGCATGCCTCAGAGACACTTACTAAGTTATCAATTAAGCATGAAAAGAAAATAGTGTCTGCTCATAGGACACCTGATTTGCTATTTCAATATGCAGAAAATGCATCTAATAAAGGAATAGAAGTAATTATAGCTGGCGCAGGAGGTGCTGCACATCTCCCTGGAATGACCGCAGCAAAAACACATCTTCCGGTAATAGGTGTTCCAGTAAAAACCAAAAGCTTAGAGGGAAAAGATTCATTGTTGTCTATTGTGCAAATGCCAGCAGGGGTTCCTGTTGCAACAGTAGCTATAGGCAAAGCTGGATCTGTAAATGCAGGTTTGCTAGCGGCGTCAATTTTAGGTATCAAATACCCAGAAATAAACAAAAAACTTCTAGCTTATAGAAAAAAACAAACTCAACGTGTGCTTAAATCTGTTAGATTAATTTAATGAAAATAGCTATTTTTGGTGCTGGCCAACTTGCAATGATGATGATAGAGGAGTCTATCAAGTTAGAACATCAGTTCATAGTTATAGACCCATCTACTAAGCCACCTGCAAGTAAATTAGCAGAGCATATTAAAACAAATTATAATGACGCTAAAACACTAGAACATATTGCAGCTGAGTATGATATTGCTACAATTGATTTCGAGAATGTTGAAATATCTGCTCTTAAATTTTTAGAGAATCATATAAAAGTTTATCCGCCGTCATCTGCTCTTGAAACATGCCAAGATCGTTTATTAGAAAAAAACTTATTCAAAAAATTAAATATAAATGTAACGAAATATCAATCTGTAAGTAATCTGGATGACATTAAGAATTTATCAGAAGGTAAATTATCAAACTATTTACTAAAATCAAGAAGGTTTGGATATGATGGTAAAAATCAATTAAATTGTGGAGAAGATAACTCCAAATTAGAAAATCTCTTATCAAATAACAAATGTATAATTGAGGAAATTGTTGAATTCTCTACTGAAGTATCTTTAATATGCTCCAGACAAGCAGATAATAAAATATTATTTTATCCCTTAATTGAAAATTTTCATAAAGGTGGTATTTTGAAATATAGTATTTTCCCATATCATAATGAGCAAATTCAAGCTGTGGCAGAAAAGTATGCAACTGATTTGTTAAATCATTTTGAATACGTAGGAGTTCTAGTAATTGAATTTTTTGTAACCAAAGATGGGAAATTAATTGCGAACGAGATGGCACCACGTGTGCACAATTCAGGTCATTGGTCTATCGAGGGTAGTTCAATGAGTCAGTTTGAAATGCATATAAGAGCTATTACGGGCACACTCAATGATTACAAAGAGAGTTTTAAGCCATCCTTAATGATAAATATTTTATCTAAATATCCTAAAAAAGAAAAGTTATCGCTTTTAGATAATCATTTTATTCATAACTATGGGAAAGAAGAAAGAGCTCTAAGAAAAATTGGTCATCTTACATTTACAGGGAAAACAACTGATGACTTGAGACAAGCACTGCCTAAGTTTTTATCTGCATTGGACGATTAGTTTTTGTCAGATTCTTCTTAGCTAAAATCTTACCTTCTTCAACGCCCCACTGATCAAAACTATTAATTTGCCAGACAACACCCTCAACAAAAACTTTATGCTCATATAAACTCATAAGTTTACCTACTCTATCAGGAGTGAGTTTATCAATGCCAATTAAGGTTGAGGGTGAACTACCTATTAAGTCTTTATAGTTCTTTTTGGTTTTTTTTCCTTTATACAGCAGATCTGCTTGAGCGAGTACATTAGCTGCAAGAAATTTTTTTGAATCAGAATTTAGAGTTTTAAAATAAATAAAATCAAAAAATACATCTATAGTTCCTTGATGTGCTGCTTGAAAAAAAGAATGTTGACATTCTGTTCCAGAAGAACCGAAAACTACTGGCGAGGTAAAATTTAGAGTAATATCTCCATCATTTGTAATAGATTTTCCGTTGCTTTCCATTTCAATTTGTTGAATATAATTTGTGAAGTTTCTTAATCTAAATGAATAAGGAACTATTATATTTGCATACTTAGATAGGAAATTTATATTCCAAATACTTATTAATGCAAAGTTGATAGGTAAATTATCTTGAAATTTACACTTATAAAAGTGACTATCCATTGCTCTGAATCCACTAACAAGTTCCTTATAGTGATAAATTCCTATTTCAAACATTGTAACTAATGATACTGGTGATGCGACAGAGAACCTCCCTGGGATTGTTTTATGTAAACCGAATATATTCTTTGGCATGAAATTCAGTTTTTTACAATGTGTTATATTTGCAGTAATAGCAATATATTGATTTTTGTAGATATACGATGCACTCTCTGGTAAGTGTTTATCAATATAATTATCTATAAAAGATTTTATTCTAATAACCTCATCAGTATGAAAACTCTTTGAAACAAAGATAAATAGAGATTTGCTTATATTAATTTTTTTTATGAGATCATTTATTTCATCTAAATCCCCACTTGAAATAAAATGTGTATTAAAATATCCATCTTTATAGCTTTCTAGTGCCTCAGATAAAAATTTTGGTCCAAGAATTGAGCCTCCTATTCCAATGTGGACTATAGTAGTAATTCTCTCTCCATTATAGTTTTTAATTTTATGGTCCTTTATATTTACATAAAGCTTTGACATTCTTTCTATATCTTTATTGTAAGAGGAGCTATTTCTGTATGAAACGAATGATATTTTTTTAGATTCAGTCTTACTTATAAGTTTATTAGTAAATAATTCTTTTCTTTTCGCGGCGAATTTTGTGTGCGTGAGTAAACATTTCATTTTATTCAAAATATCACTCGAGATGATATTCCTTGTAAAATCTAGAGTTATGCCGGCGAATTTAATTGGTTTAATTTTTTTGGAATTACATCCCTGTGAATCGATAAATAAAGTATTTAATCTTTCTCTAATATCCACAACAGTCAGACAGCATTGATTTTCTTATCTGAAGGCTTGTCGATGATACTATTTGTCTTATCCACATAAATAATCGTTGGAGTGTGATTGGCATATTCATTCTCTTTTAACATAGCGTATGTACATATGATTATCTCATCATTTACATTTACCTTATGACAGGCAGCTCCATTAACGGCAATTATACCTGTATCAGGCTTTCCTGGAATGGCATATGTAGATAGTCTCTCCCCATTTGAGATATCATAAATATCAATCTGCTCATAAGGATGAATATTTGCAGCTTTGAGAAGAGCTATGTCAATTTCACATGATCCTTCATAATCAATATTCGATCCTGTGATCCTGGCTTTATGTATTTTTGAATTTAAGTACCTTCTTTTCATAATGATATAATACTATCTTTTATATAGGAATATAACTATATTTCTATATTATCTATTAATCGAACTTTTCCAATGAGGCATGCGATAAATATTCCACTCTTATTTGATTTATATTTTGTCTCCTCTAAAGTATCTAGTAATCTAAGTTCAATATATTCTACTTGGATTTCATTATCTTCTAAGTTTTTTATAGACTCCTTTTTAATATCATCAAACTTTATACCTTTTAATATATTATTCTTAATTTCTAATAAAGTTTCATAAATTAGTCTAGCTTTGTTCAGTGAACTTCCAGATAATCGTGAAAGTCTAGAGCTTAAAGCAATATTATTTACATCTCTTATTGTGCTGACGTCAATAATTTTTAAATTTTTAAAGTACGTTTTTGTAATGTACTTTATCAATAATAATTGTTGGAAGTCTTTTTTCCCAAAGCAGGCGTAATCTGGATTAAAAATACTAAATAAAACTTTAACAACTTGATATACCCCAACAAAATGTCCAGCTCTTCTTACTCCACACATATATTTGGTAAATTTAGGAAGATCAATAGCAGTTTTATCAAGTAACTCAATTAAAAAATTGTCATTTGGCATGAAGACTAAGTCAACACTATTTTTTTTACATAGCTTAATGTCTATCGCATTATTTTTTGGATAATTTAAATAATCATTTTCATCATCAAATTGCAGATGATTTACATATATTGTGACTACTCTAAGCGCATCATTAGGTGATTTATTGATTAATTCAAGGTGGCCATTATGAAGATTGCCCATTGTGGGTATCAAACAAATTTTTTTATTTAATTTACGTTGCTCCTTTACATATAATTCTGCATCATCAATTGATTCAATAATTTTCATTATTTAGTACTTTCTTTAAAAGTTTTAATGATATTTTCTAGATATTTTGAGTTATCCTGTGATAATGAGGATATTTTATTAAAACTGATTCCTAAAAGATCATATATCACTGCAACTTGACCATCTAGGTCTGAACCAGATCCTATACCAATGACTGGGCAATTGATTGTATTTGCTATTATTTTGGATAGCTTATCGTCTACACATTCTAAAAGAATTAATTTAACACCTATTGAATCAAGAGATTCAGCATTATTCATTATAATTTTGGCTTCCCTTGAGCTTTTACCATACTTTCGAAAACCTGACTTATTTTTTACTGACTGTGGCAATAAACCAAGATGTGCACAAATAGGTATGTCATTATTAACAAGATATTTTACAACTTCTATATTATGACTAACCTCTAATTTTATAATGTCTGCAGATGTTTCATTTAACACTCTGTTTGCATAATAAAGGGCTTGTTTTTTTGTATCATAAGTATTTTTAGGAAGATCTATCATTAATAAAGATTTTTTAATACCACACATAACACATTTTGAATGATAAATTACTTCATCGAATGAAACATTATGAGTGGATTTATTTCCTTTGATAACCTGTCCAAGGGAATCTCCTACAAGTATTATATTAATACCGTGGGAATCTAAAAATTTCGAGACACTTGCATCATAGGCAGTTACACATGAAACTTTTTTACCTTTTTTATAATCTTCAATTAGTTTCTGGAGTTTAGACATTACTCAATAGATGTAGGATTAAAATATTTTTTCCCTTTTATATTTGATGATATTTCTTTTATGAGTATTTTATAGTCATTTTCATTATTTATATCAACATTAGATGTATTAATAATCAAAACAGGTGATGAATTATATTCATGGAAGTGTTTCATATAAATATCATTAACAGATTCTATGTATTGTTTTTTTATATTTTCTTCTATCTTAAGTCCTCTTTTTTTAATTCTATCAATCAAAATATCAGTTGGAGCTTGCAAATATATTATTAAATCAGGTATAGGTGGAGTGAATTCTAATTTATTTTTTATTTCAATATACATCTTGTATTCTAAATCAGATAAATTTAACTTTGCAAAAAGCTCATCTTTTCCAAAATAGAAATCGGAAATTAACATTTTATCTATATTATTAATTTTTTTAGATTGTTCTATTCTATTAAGAAGAAAAAATAACTGTGTAGTAAATGAATTGTCTTGATTGTCATCATAAAATTTTTTCAAAAAAGGATTATCTATGTATTCCTCAAACATTGTCTCACATTTCATTGTATTTGATATTGTCTTAGCGAGTGTAGTTTTTCCAACTCCTATAGCTCCCTCAATTGCAATATATTTTTTATTAATCATTATAGTTGTTTAATTAAATTAGAAACTTTTCCATATTTTGGTACTTTATAACCATAACCTGTAATTTCATATAATGGTATTATCACAAAGTCTCTGTACTTAATACCCGGATGGGGTATAACCAACTGATCTGTGTTTATTACCAACTTATTAAATATCAGTATATCTAAATCAATGCTTCTGGGGCCCCATCTTTTCGTTTTTTTTCTATTATGTAGTTTTTCCAAATTTTGTAATTCGAATAATAATTCTTTTGGTTCGAATTTAGTCTTTATTTCTATTACAGCATTAATAAAGTTTGGTTGTAGTTTTGGCCCAAGAGGTTTTGTCTCATAAAGACTAGATTTTTTTACAATAGTTGTTGTTTTCAGGCGATTTATCTGTCTCAGTACAGTGTATATTCTAAAATAAGGATGATTCTTATTACTGCCAATTCCTATAAAGACTTGATTCAATGTGAAAATTTAATTCAGTTTTTCTTTAATCCTAGCAGATTTACCGGATCTTTCACGAAGGTAGTACAGCTTTGCTCTTCTTACAGAACCTTTACGTTTTATTTTTACATTGTCTATTAAGGGGCTATGTGTTTGGAAAACTCTCTCGACACCCTCACCATAAGAAATTTTTCTAACTGTAAAAGAAGAGCTAATGCCTTTATTTTTAATGGATACTACGATACCTTCAAATATCTGAATCCTTTCTCTTTTACCTTCTTTGACCTTTACAGATACTGCGACAGTGTCGCCTGGTGATACACTAGGAATGGACTTTAGTTGTTTTGATGTAATATTTTCTATTATTTTAGTCACTTTCTTTTGCCATTTTCTCTGATACAAATTCTTGAAGTAGTCTATCATCTTCTTTTGAAAGATTCACGTTTTTTAACAATTCTGGTCTCTTCAGCATTGTAAACCCTAGAGATTGTTTTCTTCTCCATAGCTCTATTTCCCTATGATTACCCGAGAGCAATGAGTCAGGAACATTTAATTTATCAACAGTTTCTGGTTTAGTATAATGTGGGTAATCTAATATTTGATTATAAAAAGAATCGTTCTTAATAGATTCTTGATTGTCTGCTATGCCTGGTATTAATCTAGTTATTCCCTCAATAATACAGGCAGCAGGAAGCTCGCCTCCGGAAAGGACATAGTCACCTATTGAGATTTCCTCATCAATCAAATTATCTATTATTCTCTGGTCCACACCTTCATATCTTCCACATAAAAAAGTTATATTTTTTTCTTTAGTTAAATCATTTAATTTTTTTTGAGACAGTACATTACCTTGCGGAGACAGATAATAGCATTTTCCTGAGTTAATAGTATCTAAAGCATTTTTTACTGGCTGGTATTGCATTACCATTCCAGGTCCCCCTCCATATGATTTAAAATCCACTCTTTTATGTTTATCACTTGTGTAGTCGCGAATATTGACTACGTTTATATCTATGAGTTTCTTTTCTAAACCCTTTTTAACTAAACCATGATTATTAAATGATTCAAAAAAATCCGGATACACAGTTAATATATTAAATATATTCATCGTTCACTATAATTTTTTCGTTTGGTATTATATTTACATATTTTTTTACTAAAGCAATATAACTATGTATATTATTGCCTCTTAGTGCAAGAACATCATTTGCACCATTATTAAATATGAAAT
>CEQY01110451.1_pt1 | contig 15046 bp, 14 predicted proteins | sample 361391 | NCBI WGS metagenome assembly CEQY01 (sample SAMEA2621075, study PRJEB7988) | marine metagenome | isolation source: saline water (ENVO:00002010), including | reverse complement strand
CTTCATCACGTACCTTTTCCCAATCATATGGCCTTCCATCATATATTCCCGCGTATCTCCCATCGTATTTTTTGTCAAGCACACGTCCAGATGGTAAACGGTTATAAATATTATATTTGTCTGCCTCATTCTTTAGGAGTTTTATGAGTGAATCGGGGTATCTTCTGTCATCTTCTAAATAATATATTTTATTAGTGTCATCTTCTATATAATATATTTTATTAGTGTCATCTTCTATATAAAGTCCTAATTCCTTTAGGAATTTTATATCTGAATTTCTTACTGTTTCGCCAGCTTTTAAATCTCTTATTAATATAGCTAGGCGGTTTTCCTTATCTTTTTTTGCAGCCAATAATTCTATCGCACGATCTTCTGCTCTTGTATCAATAACCCTTCTATTAATAATTTTACGAAAATCATCACGATTCTTTCTTTCTACATCAACTCGTTTTACAAATCTTCCATCGGGACCTCTTAATGGACCTACTAATTGTTTCGCGGGAACTTCAACCGCAATACCTGGTTTTAGTTTAGGACTCACTTCATATATATAATTATCAGGATCCTTAGTATTTTCATAGTCTATTCTTTCTTTTACGAACTTAACTATAGTAGATTGTTCTGGTACAACTGTAAACATTCCACATGTCTTTCCTAAATCTGTAGCATATGTAATTACACGTTGGTCCCACTCCTTTATTAACTTACTTAGTTCAGCTAAATGCTTAATAAACTTAGAAACTTCCGCTAATTTAGATGCTTTAGTTAAATTCTTCATTATGCTTTTAGCCTTTTTTGACTCTTTGTCCCCACACACCTTTTCTCTCTGATCTAATTTATTTTTCAAATCACGCATATAAGGAACTCGACTTTCAACATGAGCCTTCCAAGCCTTCTCTTTATCAGATAATTTTCTCGACTTCAACCAAGATGGTATTATTCCACCCGCATTTCTTGAACGTCTACGAGTTAAATCACTTCTCAACGATGCCATATTATTTATATACATATATAAAATCTGAATGTCTATCTTTAGATTCAAATATCACTTAAACGTTATTTGAGTAATATTAACTAGATGTAATGCCGCTCCCTACCATTTTATATAATTATTTTAATCAAGGTCGCGAACAACTTGAAATGTCCTCCGCTCTTATGAATCCATATGCCAAATGGATGCAGTCACCTAATATACCCAGAAATACATGCTTACCTATAGCTCTTGGTAATGTTGAAGTACATGGTGAATCTGAGCCAACGGTAGATGAATGGTTTAAAAATTTTGAAATGAATTCCATCAAACTCCAACTTCCTGTTCCAAAATTTTTTCCACAAGAATATCAAAATTCAAACCATTATTCTACAATACATAAGGGAGATCAAAGATGGATACATGCAATTCTTTGTGCAAGTGATCCACACTACATGGTATATTCTGATAATTCAAAGAATAAAGCAATTCTTGATTTAGTGACAAAAACTACCAATTTGTTTCCTAAAATTTATGACGCATCGGTATTTCGTCTTTATGGTTTAAAAAAAGCTGAAATATATTCTTCTTTGTTTAAAAATACCAATCCTGCAGGACTACATATATTTAGTAGCGTTATTAACAAAAATATCATTATTGTTCGGGAATATGGATATGAATTATGCTCTAAATTATCAATGGAAAGAGAAACACTATGCCTATGGGAACATTCTGGAGACGTTGGCTCTATCGTTCATGTTAAGAATACCTTTATTGATATTCAAACCATTCTTTCTAACAAAATGGACCTTTTTGAAGACAGAACAAAAAGAATCTTGATTGCCTATAATAAAGACTTTCTTAAAAAAGGTAGAGAATTGGGAAAAATGAAACTTGATGATTTACGCCAAAATGCTACCGATTCAGGAATTTCTTTCGAATCTGATGGGAAAATGTTGAGGAAACAAGAACTTGTTGATAACATACTACAAAGCTTTATGGAACATTCGAGCTAAAATATACTCAATTTTTATTCTTTTATAATTAATGAATATATACAACTTTATTGTACTTTTACTCGCAATATTCATATCCATATCACTAATATGCTCACTTAAAAAAGAAAGCTTTAACAATCATAATACTAATAATCAATTATTAGAATGGGAACTTGTTTATGAACACCAAAGTCCATGGCAAAAAATTGAATTTCTTAAACGTGACGAAGACAACACGTTCGCACTTGTCTTAAACAATGATATACAAGTACATAGTAACGAATATCAACTATCACATCATTTACAATGTTCAATACCAATCGAAAAATACAAACCAAAAAACATACTCATATTAGGTGGTGGAGACCTTATAGCCGCATCGGTTTGTCTCAAATATAATTTTGTTGAAAGTGTTACATTAGTTGAAATAGACTCAGAAGTTGTCAAATTCGCTAAAGAAAATGAAACTTTTCAAAAAATTACAAATAATGTTAGCCAAAATAAAAAACTTAAAATTCATATTGGAGATGCTATCGAATTTATTCAAAATACGCCAGACAAATTCGATTTTATCATTGAAGATGTTGAAATAGACTTCACTAAACAAAAATCACACATTAATAAAGCCAACTTCTTGAAAAATTGCTTACTTAAATCACAAATATATTGTGGTAGTATACCAGACCATAGTATACATAAACAATCACCTATCCTTAAACAAGCTAAAAATAAAACTCCAGAATATATTACATACAATCTGGAAACTTTATCCCAATTACAATTTTCTAAATCAGATATAAAATCTCTTAAACCTATTATTCAAAATCACACTATCAATATATGCGCATATGATTATGGCAATATATATGGCATCGAAGCATATCTATTAATTACGAAAAATTAAATCAAAATCCATACTTTTTGGCTCATATCTCTTTATAAAAGATAGATTCTTCTCTTTGTCCAATATTTTACAAGAAAATATATCCGCATAAATAGTTTGAATCTCCGGATATGTATGAATACTTACATGCGATTCAGATAACAATGCTATACCCGAAATACCACCTGGTTTATCAATACAATCTTTTTGAGTTTCAAACTTATGCATTAATGGCTTACCTATTATATTCATACCATTAGTCCTAATCCATTCTATTAAAAAAGAACTCCCAAATACTGTATTTGTTAATAATGGATTAGATACATCTAACGTTGCTTTTAATAATATATGTGAATGCATCTCGTTATTTATCCTTATCTCTAATTCATTTAATCTTCTTTATCTTAAGACTCAAGCCCTATTTTATCTTTTACAGTATCAACAGTTTTATTAACATGTGGTGCAGCCTCCTTTACTATCCAGTTTTTTATACCACCGATTAGAGCAGTTGATAATAACAAGAATATTGAGCATGTAAATACTATCTTTCTATCAAATTCACGAAAAGTTCTATCTTTGTATGTTGCTGGATTATATCTTACAAACAACAAACCGCCGATATATAATTTCAAAAATGTTTGAATTGGTCCCAAATATTGTGGTGCAAACTTACCTATTCCTAATATTACAAGCCATATCAATACAAACATTGAGTATAATGTTGTGATAAATATGTAATCAAATACATTCCCCATTAACTATATAATACAAAAATTTATTCTATATAATAATGGAATCTAACGAACCTTTTAATTTTGAACATTCCACCTTTCACAATCCAACATATACTACCCGTATAGTCTTACAGTCCCCCTCTCCAATTCGTGACCGTTTTACAAGTATCCGAAATATTTCGGATACTGTTATAATTCCAGAAATACCTCCACGTAATCGTTTTATGACTACTAGCAAGAGTCCAGAAAATGTTCCATTTTCACCAATAGACCCCACACAATCTGCTAATAATGCTATTGAAACACCCAGCCGCATTTATTCGCCAACTCCTGTTATAATTAGTAGTCCAAGACCAACCACTCGAATTAATGAAGTCACACCCCCTTCACCAAGCAGAGTAATTCCCCCTGCTCAAAAAATTGGAGGGTCGCATCATGAAAATCACGATGATGAAGATGAATTTTGGATGAATACATTCAAACAAGCATATGATGATAAAACTAAACAAGGGCTTAGTCATGAAGATGCTGAAAATGAAGCATGTCTATATGCGGATCAGGAAGTCTTAAAACTTCCCTCTTCTTATTCCAAACAAAATGCAGGAAATAGAAACATAGCCCTTTTAGCACAATATGGTGGTTCATCTCCACAAATTGAGTTTTTTAAAGCTATAGATTACGCAATCGACAACAATGTCCACAATCAATCGATAAATATAACTATTTTCAACTTAGTCAAAGCATTTCTAAGTCCAATTGATATTAATGCCAGGTGTGGAGAACGGGATACAGAACATATACCAGAACATTTCACAGCCCTCCATTATTGCTGTTTAGTGAAAAATACAGAATTAGTTAGATTATTATTAGAAAACGGCGCAATACTTATGGGACCAGAGCTTTTGACATTGATTATACAACAACAACACCCACTTGACCATGTAACGGAAGAAAACAAAAATCTTGAAATTGCAACTATGTTACTTGACCATGAACACACTTATGATATTAACAAAGATGATTTTGAACTTTTTCAAAAAACCAGTATGCATTTGCTGCGATTGAGAACCCGAGGCCATGCTGAGCGCACTCGCAATTACAATAAGGAATATAAGGCAGCTAGGAAAACAGGTCTAAGTCCAAAGGAGGCAATGAGTGTAGCGTCTGAAGCTTCGTCACATGACATCCCTCCTCCAAGAGACAGCGATGGCACTCGTCTTGGCTACGTCAACTCGATATTTTTAGCAAACGGGTCTACAGCGCTACATAACGCGACATATCGAGCACAACCCAGTGTAGTTAGACTTTTACTTGAAAGAGGAGCAAATATAGATGCGAAGACTCAAAAAGGTAGAACACCATTAATGCTAGCCCAAGAAACCTTAGATGATACAAGAAGAGAGTTAGACAGGCTAAACGCTACGGTATTACAGCCTTCAGAAGATGTAATGCAAAACCAGTGGCGATTAAATCGGTCTAGAAATGTGGCTCAAATACTGGTTGATAAACTTGAAGAAACAATATCAGTACTAAATGAATATTCTGCTAAAAAGAATACAAAAAGTATTTTGATAGACCAATTACAAACAACTTTAGATTTACCTAAAGATGACCCTAATCGTGATCCAGAAGATACTCGTCCTAAATTATCAGGACATGACGGGAAATTTATAAAGAAAATTAAATCCTATTTAGGTGGTAAAAAAACAAGACGTTTAAGAAGATACAGAACAAGCGCACTTACTCGTTAGAAAACTAACTCATTAAATTTTGCTTTTGTTGATTCACATATCATACTCAAATCTATCAAACTTCTATTGAATTTAAACTTTTCATAAGATTCTTCATCTTCAAACAGTTCCTTATTCACTAAATCCAAATTATTCAGTTTATACAGATTCTCTAATAAAGCTTGCTTCCTTTTTGTACAATTTCGACCCCTATAGATTGGCAATATATTGTCCGATGTATCTCCATATACAATCTTATACTTTAGATAAGAAAATCCCACCAAATCTTCTTCACATTTCTTATTCAATTTATTATTAGCATCATATATACGGATACAATTGTCTTTCTCAACTAATTGGAGAAAATCCATATCTTTACTTATAATACTTATTTCGGTCACTTCTTCTAACTTTGATAACTCTAACGCTTTTAACGCTATAATGTCATCCGCCTCAGTTCCAGGAAGTCTACAAAATGTAATATTTGTACTTTTCTCACAAAATTCAGGAAGATACTCATTTGTGATATAATTTAAATATGTAAATATATCACTATTTCTTGGACGTGTTCCTTTATAATCAGGGTGGATTGTCTTTCTCCAATTTTTACCATCTAAAGATTCCATCGCAAGAATCGCCTTTTTACCCTTTGACAGTTTCTTCAAAGCTTTCTCATAATTACGAAGCAATATTTCCCTAAATTTCTCCTCATTTACCCATGGATTTTCTTGATCAGATTCCTCTCTAAAACTCCAATATTTTTTTGTAGCATGATAACGAAGAAACGATAAATATCCTCCATCTATCAAAACCCACTTCGAATTATCCATTATTCTTTGCTAGTTTTCTATATTAAGAATAACTTAATCATTTTTAATTAAAGGTGTAGTACATAAATTGTTTATTAAGTCAATGAGAAAATATTTATTCTTCTTATTGCTTCAATCTTCTATATGTTTACAATATACCCAATTCCCACCAAAAAATTCTCATAAAATCAATTTACCCAGTAACAATTACGCACTTGAAAATAATCTTAGACTGGTTCCTCTTATTTCCCCTGTCATTACCAAGAATTTACCATCACTTAGTCATATATCCGAACAAATTGATATTTATGATATATGTACAATTGAGTCTTTATATCGAAGTTTGATTAAGCCATTGAAATACTTGTCTATTACTGAATTAGAATCTGTAAGAATTGCTATAATAGTTGCATATCTTGCACATTATGAACAAAAAAGACCCCATGGTGAAATGTTTATAATGCATCCGATATCTCTTGCAACTATTTTGGCAGATTTAAAAGTTGATTCTTCCACTATTATATCCGCATTATTACACGATACTCTTCATAAAACTTTATTAACATCTCATGAAATTGAAAATCTTTTCGGACTATCTATTTGTAGAATAGTTCAAGGTGTTACCAAAGCAAGCAACTTATCTAACTCTAATATTGAACAAATACCTTCACAAGAAGAAATAATTAACACAAAAACTATGCGCAATGAATATTTAAGGCATTTAATGCTTTCAATCACTAAAGATTGGAGAATCTTATATATTAAGTTAACAGATAGACTACATAACATGCGCACATTAGAACATTTACCTATAGAAAAACAAACCAAAATTGCAACCGAAACATTCGAAATTTATGTGCCACTTGCAAAAAGAGTTGGTTTTTGGAAATATGGCTCTGAACTTGAAGACCTTACTTTTAAATATATTAATCCTAACGCCTATAATCAATCATTTCATGCTATTCATAATATGAGGATATTTCAAAAAAATTATGTTGAAGAAATTAAAACAATATTACACTCTCAATTAGCTGATATTGATACAGACTTTTCTATAGAAGGACGCACAAAATCTATCTTTTCTTCTTGGAAAAAATCAGAAAAATATAATTCAAACATCCAAGACCTTCTCGATATTGTAGCAATACGTATAGTTATTAATACTAATAAAGATGAACAGATTGCCACTAACTTATGCTTTTCCATTTTAAGTAAAGTACATCAATTATGGAAACCATTGCCTAAAACATTTAAAGATTACATTAACTCTCCTAAAGAAAATGGATATCAATCACTTCATACCACTGTCTTTTTTGATGAAGACTTTCCGATTGAAATTCAAATTAAAACCAGAAAAATGCATAGAGTTGCTACTTTTGGATCCGCATCCCATTGGTCATATAAATCTGATAGAAAATCGGAATCATGGAATAAATATATCAAAGAACTCGATTCAGAAATATATTCCAATAAAGAATTCGCCCAAATTATACGCCAAAAATTATTAGATTCAAGAGTTTTTGTATTCGCCCCAAATGGAAATATTCTTAATATTAAAAAGGGTGATACGATTCACGACATATATGATTCATTACCATTTTGTATTAAAGAAGGCAGAAATATTTTAGTTAACTTTGAAAAAAAACCACATACATATATCTTAAATAACGGAGATATTATAGATTTTCAAGACAATTGTTAAAAATTAGGTAGAAAAACTCCAGCTGCAACCTTATCTTTATCCAGATTTTGACTCCCATCAAACCTATTCGATTTTTTTTTATATATTATCACGCGTTTTTGCTTAATACTTTTCTTTGATTTTTTACTCTTCTTAAATAGCTTATTCCATCTGTTCTTGAATCTATTCTTTAATGTCTTCTTCTTTGAACTCTTCTTTGAACTCGTCTTTGAACTATTATTTTTGCTTGATTTACGGTTTCCCCCTTGAATTAGAGCATTTCTGGGAATATTTATTCCAACATTATTTAACACCCTTTCCCAATTATTTTCATGTTCTACCATTATATTTTCTATTATTATAAATTGAGTTTCGAAATCTAAATCATTATACCAATTCAGACCTACATTTTCTGTTAACTTATTCATAAATATGTTTCTATTGTCTTCTACTACTTTACTTATCGCTTTCCTTGCAACACTATTTAATGGCTCAAATTGTTGTATTTCTTTTATTACTTGTTTCGCAACTAAATCATTCATTGTTTCTGGTTTTCTTGAAAATTCTATAATTTGCTTTTTTATTTCCGGAAGTATTATTGGTGTTTTAGTTAGTTCTGACCACTCATTATGCTTATCATTTATAAAGGTTATTAACTTTTTAACTACTAATAACTCTTTTTCAGTATTTTGAAAATCATAAGTTATCCTATTGTAAAGAAGGTTTAATTCATATTTTTCCAGAAGATTATAGTTATTTTTGGTTATAGTATCACTTAATCTTAACACTTGATGAAATAAGTTTATATCTGATATTTGCATTCCTAAATCTCTTGAAACCACCATTAAAAACTTAGCAGGTATACTTAGCATAATAAATGCATACACTATCTTAATCATTGATTCATTCTTCTTTATTGATATTGCATTTTTAAGAAAATCACTTTTTATAAATAAATGCCAATCTTCCAATTCGGCACCATTCCATATATTGTAACCCTTCGTCTTACCATATACTTCTATTAACTCTCCTCTGTTTCTTAAACTATCTTTACCCAATATATAACCATCTCCTTCCTCATTTTTCAATTGTAAAAAAAATTCAAAACACCATGTTGTAACTTCAGGCTCTTTCCAAAGTACTTCTTGAGTTCCCGCATATTCCCAAGTTAAAAACAATAAACCCGCTATTATTATTAAATTATGTAAAGTTGCTCCCTCTAAAAAACCGAATAACCAAGACTTATACCAACCTCTTGATTCTTTAGTCTTTAAATTATCCTTTATTTCCTGTAGTTTTTTCATACATTTTGTGTATTTTGAATATATTGCATCTCTTACATCTTTAGCTAATAATGCACGTTCTATTGTTACTTTTGCAATCGCTTCGTCATTTACACCACCAACTTGTATATTACTAAGTGTATTTCTACTTTCTTTTTCAATCAAATTCTTTGACTCTTTATAAGGAGACACTAAAGTTTTTAACGACTTCTTACTATTTATTCCAAGTTCCTGACTTATTTTCTTTGAAATTTCTTTTATAGAGGATAGATTCGTATTTTCTAATAAATATTCCATTTGATGGAAACTGATTAATATGGTTTTCAATATTTCTAAGTCAAAGTCCATTAATATACATAACATATTTACACTATACAATAAGAAGAAGAATTGTTGCAGTTAATTGTATAATTGTTATTGATTTACACAATATACTAGCTGGGAAAATATCACCATATCCTAAAGTTGTACCCGTTACAAAGGAAAAATACATTCTTTTGAAAAATCTATCAAACAATGTTGGCTTTGCCAAATTTACAATTACTTCCTCTTTTTCTAAATCCTCTGTTATTTTTTCTGCCTTTTTTTGAATTTCCTTCTCCTCACTATCTTCAAAATTTTCTTGTACTTCTTTCTCAACTATTGGGTCTATCTTCTTTTGTAATACTTCATTCCTTATCATCTCTTCAAGTGTATTAATACCTGAAAAATGAGAATCATCCAGAAATAAATAGACTATTGAAAAAAATAGAATAAATATCATCAATAATCCAAACTTTTCCTTTGCTATCATTATATTCTTAATAGAATTTTTTATTTGTAGCTATATATCCTACTCCATCAATTCCTCTAAATCATAATACGCCATCAAATTATTTGTAGTTAACTCATTTTGATTTATATTTTCGTATATATTCATTGGAATCAAATCTTTATTAATACTTGCCAGACTTACAAACATATAAATTATTATACCAACTCTATTCTTTAATTTTTCCTCGATATAATCTTCTATATTTTCTACACTCATTTTTGACTGAATTATCCATTTTCCAAAAAAAGAACCTAACGTTTTTATCTCATTTGATTCCAAATTAGACTCTAATATTATATTTATTACCTTATTTCTATCTTCCGTTTTTAATTTTTTAAGCAAATCTATATATATTTCGGTATACAAATTTTGCTTTATAATTATAGACGATAACATACCGTTATATTCATCTTTCCATCTTGTTTTTACTATCTTGTTAAATTCATTTAACAAAGGTTTCTTGTTTTGTGTAGATATCACATTTAATAGATGTAATAGCTCTCTCTTTTCAATGACTTCTTTTGGAAAATATTCTATTAGGTTTTTTATTAGAATCTTAATGTCTTCTGGAGGCTCTACCGAATGATTATAACTCATTCTTACTTCCTCAACTGACATATAATAATACATCAATTTTCATTTATCTTAGTTACTCCACTTCTATGAATTTTGTTTGTTGATATTCAGGATGAATCCACGCACGATTACAACCTTCTTTACAACATAAATAGATATACTTCATCTTATCCTCATTATATCTCATATAAATGATATCAGACTCTTCTCCCTTTTCCTTTGTTCTTTTTGCACATTCCGCATTTTGACACGGCATTGTATGCACATGTGGTAATGTTGGATCATATTTAGTATACTTGTTTATAAACATCTCGTAAAATACCTTCTCATTACCACCATAATCCTTCTTATATACACACGGATCAAAGTCGTGTGGACATTCTTCATCTTTTCTACAAGAACGACAATGATAGTATAAAGAACCACTTTCTTTAGACATACTCAATGTTAACAAGTTGTCACATAGCTCACAAAACTTCATTATCTATCTTACTAATACTAATTTATATATTTTTAAGTCATTTTTTTCGATTTACTACAAAAATGATCTATATTTCTCTTCTTCACAATTAATAATGTAAATTAAGAATAATAAACTATGACTCCACAACTTACGTGGAATCCTATGTCTTCTGTTAATTTTTCTAAGAACACTGAAAAGAATCTTGAAAAAGCATGTAAAATTAATGAGGAATCTGACTGTATTACTCTTTTAGATCACCAAAAGATTGTTAAAACATATATCAATCCTAAAACTCCATACCGTGGCTTATTATTATATCATGGTCTTGGTAGTGGTAAAACATTATCTGCTATTGCTGTCTCAGAAGCTTTTAAATCTCAGCGCAAAACTGTTGTATTGTTGCCAGGTCAATCATTAGAAGATAACTTTATCCATGAACTTGAAAAATGCGGAAATAAACACTATGTTCCTCAAAGAAAACATTGGATATTTAAACAATCCTCTGATATGAATCAATCCGAAATTAAACTAATTCCAAAGAAAACTTTGGAATTAAATGATGGAGGATGGATTGTTATTCCTAATGAAAAAACTAACTTTTCTAAACTTAAAAAATCAGAACAAAAGGATATTAAAGAACAAATTCGTCAATCTATTGATGAACAATATCACTTTATTCGTTATAATGGAGTCTCTAAAGAACGCCTTGAAAAATTCAAGACAGAAGGTTTACTTGATAATAAACTTGTTATTGTTGATGAAGCTCATAATGTAATTAGTATGATTACCAATTACATTAATGACCCCACTAATACTAAACAACATATTAGAGGCCGTTTGTTATATGACCTATTCATGAATTGTAAAAATACCAGATTCATATTTCTATCAGGTACACCTATCATCAATTACCCTAAGGAATTATCCGTTATATTCAATATTCTTAAAGGACCCGTTACTATGTTTAAATACAACATCTCTTATCCAAAGAAGAATTCTTCTGAATTTAAAGAGTATGTACGCAAATTCCCTTATATTGATTACATGAAAATAACAGATAATTCAATAGAAGTTACTCAAACCACATTTGGTTTCGCTATTAAAGATGATAAAATCTTTCTTGATGACAATTCTCCTAAAAATCATGTCGAATGGATTAAAAGATTCAAAACCTATATATCATATGGTAAGGGAAATATTGATTTAAATAGTGGAGTAACACAAGAACTATTATGTTTACCCTCAGATAAATTTGATGAATCCTTCATTAAAGGTAATCAACTTGATAACATTGAAGTATTTAGTCGTAGAATTATTGGATTGGTATCATATTATGGAGACTCACATAAATATGAAATTGATCCTGAGAAAATAAATGATAAAATGGTTTTCACGAAAAAGGGATTCCCAACTATGACAGTTCACCCTATCGAAAAATTACAAATGACTAATACCCAATATGCCAGATATCAAAAAGAACGTCTTAAAGAAATTCGCAATGATTTACAAAAAGCTGCCCGAAAAATGTCTAGAGTATTTGAAGATGAAGGTAAAGAATTGACTACTTATAGAGCAAGATCACTCGCCGTTTGTAACTTTGCCTACCCTTTAACCATTGAACCAGATGAAAGAATTCATGCCAAAAATAGAGACAAAATGCTTCAACAACTACAAAATAAATTTGATGCCTATGTTAGTACCTTAAAACATGAAGACCTCAAATCATCATTACAAGAACTTTCTCCTAAATATTGGAAAATTCAAGAAAGAATACTTTATTCCAAAGGTACATCAGTAGTATATTCACACCTCAAAAATAGAGAAGGCTTAGTATCTATGTTCACCATCATGAAAAGACTCGGATGGAAACCTTTACAAATATCATTCGATAAAAAAGAAGGTAAATGGGATATCAAACACGGTGGAAACAAAACATACATACTTTACGGTGATAAATCAGATGAGCATCGAGAATATTTGCGAAAAATATTTAACAGCGAATTTGATGGAATACCCACTGGCTTAGCGGATATACTACCATTTAAATCGAACTTGAGAGGGGAAGTCGTTAAAGCATTCTTTATTACTGCTTCTGGCGCAGAAGGTATTACATTGAAAAATGTAAGACAATTACATATTGTTGAACATCATTGGTCAGAAATTAGAGTTGACCAAGTTATTGGAAGAGTATGTAGACTACATTCCCATTCTGCACTACCTATCAATGAGCAAAAAGTTGATGTATACAAATATGCAACAGTATTTGGAGATATTGAATTGTCCGAAACACTATTGGGTGATAATGGAAAAACTTCTGATGAAGCTGTAATTGCTACAGCACAAAGAAAAAAAATTATTGGTGACCATCTTCTAAAATGTATACGAGGTGCTTCAATCGATTGTGTTTATCATAAAGTACCAGGTTGTTATCAAATTGATAATAACTCATATCACCCTAATTTTGAAACACATATTCAAGATTCAGAAGTTAATATCGCACCAATGATTAAATTGGTTCTAATTAAACTACCATCCAAATCTTGGATACCAAACAGATTTCATAAACTTGAAGTTTTATATGACGAAATCACCTATACCGTCTATGATAAAGAATCTGTTAAAATAGGTAGACCAAAAGAAATCGCTATGATGATAAAGAAGGAAAAAGCATTCATGCCCGTTTAAACTCATCTTCATCATCTATCGGTATTGGAATAAGGATTGGTTCTGGTTTTTTACCAAAAACTTTATCTACTGCTTTACCAATATCATCCAAGATTTTTTCTAAAACTTCTCCAATTTTATCCAGCGGTTCTGGTTCTCCAATATAAATCTTACCAGTCCTTTTATCTCTTATAGTGGCATCATTTATACAAACCCTTTTATACAAATTTTGCTGCATCACAAAACCCATACAAGTTTGATACCATATTATATATGTGCTGAATAATCTCATAATACATCTTACATTATTATATAACATTTACATTATTATCTAAAATTTACATTATTCTCTAACATTTTTTAAGTTATACCTATATATATCATAATGACTACACAATCAGTAAACTTTGACAAAATTGATAATTCATCATTTCCAAAATTACCAAGAGCAGACGCTGTAGTTTTGACTTGTAATAATAACGAAATTTATTATAAATGGATACCCGTTGCAATAAAAGCGTGGAAAATGATGAATATAAAACCATATGTTTTTTTTGTTGTTAGCTCAAACAACGAGACTTTACCAGAATCCATCCAAGATATACCAGAAATAATTAAAATTGTTAGTCCAACTCCAAATAGAAGAAGAAAAACAGCAAGTTTTGCACAAGTTAGCAGGTTACTTTTACCAGCCATTATTGATGCACAAAATGTTTTGGTATCTGATATTGATTATATACCGTTACCCTCATGGTATTATCAACTTTCAGCCGGTCATCCTCAAAAATGTTTTATCGGAATGCGCAAAAAAGATGGTAAAAATTTTTTTATGGGCTTTAATTGTGCTCACCCAGACACATGGGCCCGTGTATTTAAATTAACAGACAGGACAATAGATGGTGTTTGTAATAAAATGTTAGAATGGTCTAATAATGGAAAGACACATCCCGGTGAAAGTTACAAACCATACTGGTCGGGTGGATGGTGCGATGATCAATGTATTTTGAACAATGTACTCAAAAATCTTCCAGACGGCGAACTTGTAGTAGCATATAGTGGTACTAATCATAACAAAAAATTATTAGCACTTGATGAAGATTTTAAAGTACGTTGTATTTCTCAACGTTCTCAGAAAGTGCCAAAGAGAAAAATTACTAAAGAACAAATTACAGATGATATCATCTGGTTTGGAAACGACGTAGGTAACAGAAAGAAAAATGTTATACCCCAAGCATATGAGTTATTAGATTTCTTGAAGGATCTATACAAAGAAAGATTTAATACCCCAAGCATATGAGTTGTTTGATAGTAATATGGTAAGAAAGGGGGAAGTGGTAAGGAAGGGGCGAAATTCTAATCGTTTTTAATCGTTTTAATCGTTTTTAATCGTTTTTTTTGACCCTATTTTCTCTTACTATCTCTTTCTTTAGTATCTTTTCTT
>CEQY01201579.1_pt1 | contig 15061 bp, 12 predicted proteins | sample 361391 | NCBI WGS metagenome assembly CEQY01 (sample SAMEA2621075, study PRJEB7988) | marine metagenome | isolation source: saline water (ENVO:00002010), including | reverse complement strand
ATCTAAACATAGTTTAATTGTGTTTATTTAACAATTGTTTAAAAAAATAATAAGTCGGTATAAACGCACTTTTTCACAAAAAATGTTAAAAAATCGCGCATACACAGACAAGAATCCCAACCCAAAACATGCGTTTTAAGTGAGGAAACGTGTATTTTGAGGTTTTTTTTCAAAAACCCATCAGCTAGTTTAATAACTTATAATGAGAAATCAATGATATTTCTTAATTTTTTCTCAAATAAGTTTACAGGTATTTAACACTGATTTAACATTAAAACTTAGTAATCAAAGCTCTTAGAGAATAGATATTTCAATCCTTCGATTTCTTGGCCCGTCATAACCTTTCATTATTGGGAATTTATCTCCGAGCCCAACTGCTTTAATTTTATTTTCATCAATTCCATTTGAAACCAAAAAACTTGAGACTTCTTCAGCTCTTTTCTTGGACAATAAAATATTATAACTATCAGACCCAACACTATCTGTGTGACCCTCTATTTTTATATCAATTTCATCTTGCATTTTTAGCCATTTGATAAAAAGATTTAAAGAAGACTTCACCTCTTCAGATAATTCGTAGCTGTCATATTCAAAAAGAACATCTTCAAGAATATAACTTTTATTCACCATGCTTAAAAAGACTTCTATAGAATCTGCATTTTTAATATTAATAGTTTTTGGGAAGTAACCATCAGCATACACGCTTAGCTCATCAGAGAGAAAACTCTCTTTATCAAATGATATAGACCCACTTAATGAGGTTTGATACTCATTGGATATATCCGAATGCATAATACTAATATTAGATTTTATAGGAATTTTTGAAATTTCATCTTTAACAATTAAATAAGTAGAGCTGTTTCCATAAATATTATTCGATTTAACTTTACTCAAAATTATTTTGCTTTTACCTTCTCTAGTATACTTTGACTCCTCAGTAACCATCATAAACTGATCATTAATAAAGAAAGAAGACTGGTCATTACTGTCATTTACATAATTCCCAATATTAAGTACCTGAGTTTTTTCTTTAACCCCCCCCGTAAAGTAAAAAATATCTAACCCACCAAATGATTCTATCCTATTTGAGGCAAAATAAAATATATTATTATATATATATGGTGATATATCGTCGAATCTTGAATTGATTTCTTTGTAATTATTAGCCATAGACCAATTCCCATCTTCACTTAATCTAGAATACCAAATATCCCTACCTCCTTTTCCTCCAGGTCTATTAGATACAAATAGAAGTAGACTATCTTCATGAAGATATGGCTGAGAGTCCCAATAATCGGAATTGATTCTTTCGTTTAATTTAATTGGCAATCCCCAACCCAAACCATTATGATATGATGTGAAAAGATCACATGAATTTTTTTTAAAATTCATTTTACATGATGTGAATATTAAAACTTTACCATCAGAGGAAAATGTAACTGAGCCCTCATTATTATCAGTATTTAAATATCTAAAGATCGATATATTTCCAATAAAACCATTGTCCCCAATACCAAGAGTGTAAATATTCTCATCATCAAACATGCCAAATCCATCCCTTGCCGTAAAAAATATATTTTGATCTACTAAGTTGTAGGATGGAGAATACTGCAATGAAAAACCATCTACTGAATCAATTTCTTGATGATCAATTATTATATTTTGATCAAATTTTTTAATAAAACCTATCCTATCTATTAGTTCATTATATGAATCAAAAACTTTTTTTTCCTTGATTTGAGACAGGTGATAACTAGATTTAGAGATCCGCCCAATGCCTAAAAAATAATTTGAAAGTTCAAAATGAACTAAGTCCACATTCTTTGGACAACTTAACTCTGAATATTTTACAAAATAATTTTTAAAATCATTGAACTTCTTTAGTTTTTTATAAGCTAATCCAAGTTTATATATAGCATCACAATTTTCTGGATCAGATTTAAGAATTTTATTATATATATCTACTGCTAAGTTAAATTCACCAATATCATAATTATAATTTGCATCCTTAAAAAGCTTCAAATTTCTTTTTGATTGTCCCATCAGCTGCAATGAAAAAAAAATAAAAAATAAAAATGATAAATATCTAATCAACTTTAAGGTATTTATGAGTCTGTAAGGAAATTCTCCATGACGGATTTTTTTTTATGTAATTTAAAATATTTGTATTCGCTTTCTTTTCTACGGACCACTCAGGTTGTAAAATTCTCTGGGTATCTTTTTTCATCTTTGACGAAATTCTCTCTGCCCACCTAAAATCAGAATCTTGATAAATTATAACCTTTAACTCATCAGATATTTGATAATACTTTTCTAAAGGTTTTTTAAATCTCTTTGGAGATAGACATATCCAATCAAATGTTCCGGTAAATTTTTCTGTGCCTGAGGTTTCAACGTGAACTAATTTTCCTTCCTCTTTAAGGAGCTTAGTTAATGGACCTAAATCATGACAAAATGGCTCTCCACCAGTTATAATAATTAAATCTGTAGGGTGTTTATTAATTTCATTAACAATATCCTTAACATGTATAAACTGATCATCAGTGCTAGACCATGAATCTTTCACATCGCACCAAGTACATTTCACATCACACCCTGCAAGGCGAACAAAATATGCTGGTTTTCCTGAGTGATAACCCTCTCCCTGGATGCTATAAAATGACTCCATTACCGGAAGATTTACACTACCCCTCTTCATTATTTTTATGAGCTGTTAAAGTATTTTGAATCAATGAAGCTATAGTCATTGGACCAACTCCACCAGGCACAGGGGTTATCATACTCACTTTAGAAAAAACATTATCATAATCTACATCTCCAACAATTTTAAAACCTGATTTTTTGGATTTATCACGTACCCTAGATATGCCAACATCAATGATTACAACACCATCTTTAACCATGTCACTGGTAACTAAATTTGGCTTACCAACTGCAGAGATAATTAGGTCTGCCTTTTTAGTTATGTTCTTAAGATTTTTTGTTTTACTGTTACAAACAGTTACTGTCACTTCTTCTCTCTGCATTAGCATCTGAGCTATGGCTGCTCCAACATTTCTACTTGATCCTAGTATAGCACAGCTTTTAGATACTAAATCAATTTTATACCTTTCAATAAGAGTCATAACACCTAAGCCAGTGGCAGGAAGTAATTTTTTAATATCAGATGTTATGCTACCTATATTATCATTTGTGAAACCGTCAACATCTTTATCAGGGTTAATAGAATCAATTACATTTTGAACATTTATCTGATCAGGCAATGGCAACTGAACTATAAATCCATCCAATGACTTTTTATTATTTAATTTTCTAATTAAATCAAGCAGTTCTACCTCTAAAATGTTATCGTTTAAAGATATTAATTCAACATCAATCCCTACCTCTTCACAAGCCCTAATTTTAGCATTTACATATATACTACTAGCTGAGTGATTACCTACAAGAACGATACTCAGTGATGGTACCCTGCCACCTCTTTGCTTTATCAAAGAAATTTCATCTTTTATCTCCTTTTTTATGTCAGAAGATATCTTTAAGCCGTCTATTATTTTATTCATCTATTTTCAAAACTGCAAGAAAAGCAGACTGAGGGATTTCCACATTACCGACTTGCCGCATCCTCTTCTTACCCTTTTTCTGTTTTTCTAATAATTTTCTTTTTCTTGTAATGTCACCTCCATAACACCTAGCAGTTACATTTTTCCTTAAAGCTCTAACTGATTCTCTAGCAATAATCTTAGTGCCAATAGAGGCCTGAATAGCAATTTCAAACATCTGCCTGGGTAGTAACTCTTTTAGTTTCTCACATAATTTTTTACCCCAAGAGTAAGCTTTATCTCTGTGAACAATTGCTGACAGAGCATCGACCTTCTCTCCGTTGAGCATGATATCCAGCTTCGACATTTTAGACTGTTTGAAATCTGAAAATTCATAATCTAATGATGCATATCCCCTAGAAATAGATTTTAATTTATCGTAAAAATCAAAAACAATTTCTGCTAAAGGAAGAGTAAAAGATAACTCAACTCTATCTTTAGAAAGGTAAATCTGATTTGTCAGACTTCCTCTTCTGTCAATACAGAGTTTAATTATACCACCAATATATTCAGATTTAGTTATAATCTGAGCTGATATCATTGGCTCTTCTATCTTTAAAATTTCATTTGGTTCAGGCATTTCTGAAGGGGCATATATACTTACTTTTTCTTTGTTAGTTTTATAGCAAAGAAATTCTACAGAAGGAACCGTTGTAATTACAGACATATCAAACTCTCTCTCAAGCCTCTCCTGAATTATATCCATATGTAACATCCCCAGGAATCCGCATCTGAAACCAAACCCTAGAGCAGCAGAAGTTTCTGGTTCCCAGACTAGGGAAGCATCATTTAACTGAAGCTTCTCCAAAGAATTTCTCAAGTCTTCATAATCCGAACTGTCAACAGGATAAATTCCAGCAAAAACCATTGGTTTTACATCTTCAAATCCTTTAATAATTTCAATTTTTTCATTTTCAGAATGAGTTATGGTATCACCTACTTTGACCTCTTTTGCATTTTTAATTCCCGAGATAAGATAACCAACATTCCCTGCAGAAATTTCTTCGCATGAGCTCTTATCAAATTTCAAGATACCTATCTCGTCTACATTATATTCTTTTCCTGTATTTACAAATTTTACTTTATCTCCCTTTCTAATCTTCCCATTAAAAACCCTAAATAATACCTCTATACCCCTAAAAGAGTTAAATACAGAATCAAAAATCATTGCCTGTAAATCATCACTTGAATCACCACTTGGGGATGGTATCTTGCTAATAATATTCTCTAAAAGAGTATCAATTCCTAATCCATCTTTAGCACTAACTTGTAATATATCTTCAATACTACAGCCTATTAAATCTACAATTTGGTCTGAGACTTCTTCAATCATAGCACCGGGAAGATCAATTTTATTTAAGACTGGGATTACCTCAAGTCCTTGCTCAAGAGCAAGATACAAGTTAGAAATCGTTTGAGCCTGAATTCCCTGAGCAGCATCAACAACTAAGATCGCACCTTCACACGAAGCAATTGATCTTGATACCTCATATGAAAAATCAACATGGCCTGGTGTATCAATCAAGTTTAGTGTATAACTCTCATTCTGATGAGTATGGATCATCTGGATAGCATGTGACTTTATGGTTATACCTCTTTCTCTCTCTAAGTCCATGTCATCTAGAAGCTGATTTGTCATGTCTCTTTTATCAACAGTCCTTGTAAACTCTAACAATCTATCAGCTAGAGTACTTTTTCCGTGATCAATGTGAGCTATAATGCAAAAATTTCTTATTTTTTTCATATTAAGGAGATCAAAATTAGATAATTTATAATTAAAAAATCATATATCATCTTGCGTAAATTTCCACCTATTATGGGTCCAAAGCCATTCATCTGGCTTTGATTTAATTTGGTTTTCTAATTTGAGGACATATTCAGACAATATATCTTTTTTTGAATTTGAATTAGGTTCACTAATCAAATCAAAATTTACAGAATAATGGCCCCTATTAGTTCTTTGCATTGATGCAAAATATACGTAGGAATTCATAATCCTAGGTAGATACTCAACTGACTTGAAAAAGGCTGTATCTTGATTTAATAGCTTCCTCCATGACTTTCTGTTCTTTTTGATCGGTGACTGATCGGCCACAACAGCTAACACATTAACATCTTTTAAATTTCTTTTTAAATAAAGCAAAGCCTTTTTTGAATCAATCAGTACTGAACCAAACCTTGAGCGTGAATCCATCATAATTTTATCAAACTTTTTATTAGAAATCCTCTTATATACAACATTTAGAGGTGTACTTAAATTTAGCTGAGATGCAAGGAGGAGCCACTCCCAATTACATTGGTGGGAAGCAAAAACTAGAACTTTTTTATTATTACTTAGCTTTTCATTTATCACATTAAAATTTTTAAAATTGACTCTATTACTGAGTTCACTTTCTGATATTGAGTAAGACTTTATTGTTTCGAAAAAAAGATCACAAAAATTAATATAAAAACTATTATGTATTTTCTGTATCTCTTCCTCAGGCATATCAGGAAATGATTTCATGAGATTTTTACGAACTATCCTTCCTCTATAAATAAAAGGCAGAAAAGTTGATAAAAAAGTTGACAAAGAGTATAAGATTTTAAGCGGAAGAAAAGATATTAGACTGTATAAAGATGACATCTATTGGATATAATTAACATTCTAAAATTAGATATTAAACTCTCATAAATGAACATATCTAAAGTATATTTGTTTAGGAATGAAAATATCAGCCTCATTATACTCAAATAAAAATAAGAAACTAGAAACTCTTACTGAGGAGCTTGACTCGGTAAATATAGATATGTTTCATATTGATTTTAATGATAAAAAAATTGGAATTGATAAAATAGAGGATGATATTAAAAGGATAAGAAAGGTCAGCAATACAACTATAGATTTACATATAATTTCTGAGAAACCATCTGAATATGACAATTTTATACTTAGAAATAATATAGAACGCGTTGCATACCAGTTTGAAGATATAAAAGAAAATGAATTTGAGATACCTAACTTTGAAAACACCCAATTCGGACTGGCAATAACGTCTAAAACTAATATTGAAGTATTTAAAAAATACTCAAATAATTGTAGCTATGTTCTATTAATGACTACTACACCCGGGGAAAGTGGTGGAAAATTTAATATGATTAATTTCAAAAAAATTAGACACTTTAAAAGGTTATATCCCAGCAAATCAATTCATGTGGATGGTGGAATAAATGATGAGATAGGATTTGTAATGAGAATATTGGGTGTGCAATCTGTGGTATCTGGATCTTTTCTTGTTAAAGAAAACATTGCAAAATCACTCCTAAAGTTGAAATCTTCAGTAGTAAATTCCGAATTGAAAGTTAGAGAGTTTATGATATCAAAAGAAGAATGTCCAATAATTGACGAGGAATCATCTATACCTGATATTCTTAAAAAAATTAATGACTATGATTTCGGATATGTTTTAGTTGAAAATTCAAATAAAGAATTCGTTGGCATAATAAGTATGGCAGATGTAAGAAAGGGTTTAATAAAAAAAAAATTCGATATAAAAAATATAGAAGCAGGTGATATTATTAATAATAACCCAGTAACAATTGGGACATATGATAACATTAATTATATGTTAAAAACTATTCAAAATCATGATTTTCTAATATCTTTCATCCCTGTAATTGACAATAAAAAAATAAAAGGTTCAATTACTTTTTTTAATCTTATAAATAGTGAATCATGATAGTTCATCTTAAAGAAAATATTAGAAAAGAATCTGCAGTAGATATAGCAAATGATATAAGTGGGAAACTCATATATGATGAAAGTAAATATGTAATTATAACCTCTTCTAAAAATAATATAGTACCCAAAAAATATGAAAATAAAGTTGATAAGTCTTTTATTGTAGATAGCGACATTCAATTGTCTAGTAAAAAGTATATTAAAGAAACAAGAAAGGTTAAAATAAATAATATTGAAGTTGGTGGAGATAGTCATAATACTTTAATGATAACAGGTCCCTGTTCAATAGAAAGTAAGAATCAAATAGAAAAGTGTGCTGAATTATTAAAAGAAAACGGATTAACCACGCTTAGAGCAGGATGTTTTAAACCAAGGACATCACCATATTCATTCCAAGGTCTTGGCCTTGAAGGATTAAAGATGTTATCGGATATAAGAGATAAATATGGTTTTAATATAATATCTGAAGTTAAAGACGCATCCCATGTTGGAGATGTTATTGAATATACGGACATAATACAGATAGGAGCTAAAGCCATGTATGATCACGGAATTCTAAGGGAGACAGGAAAGCAAAAAAAACCTGTTCTTCTTAAAAGAGGCTTTGGTTCAAATCTTCAGGAGTTTGTACAAGCAGCAGAATTTATTTTATCAGAAGGCAATCCAAATGTTATGTTATGTGAGAGGGGGATTAGGACATTCGAGACAAAGACTAGGTTTACTCTTGACCTATGTGGTGTTTCATTCCTAAAAGAACACACTAATTTACCGATAATACTTGACACAAGCCATGCTATGGGTTATAGCTATGGGGTCCCAGATCTGACTAGAGCCTGTGTTGCTATGGGAATTGATGGTCTATTAATAGAAAGTCATCCTAATCCATCAAAAGCTTTATCTGATGCGTCTCAACAGCTTAATTTCAAAGAATTTAATGAAATGTACGACTCTCTAAAGCCTATTTGTAAGGCTGTAAATAGAAACTTAATATGAAGATCCCTAAAATAAAATTGCTGGTATTAGATGTTGATGGGACCATGACTGATAACGGTATTTATATTGATGAAAATGGGGTTGAATCAAAAAGATATAATGCAAAGGATGGAGTAGGAATCTATGAATTAATTAAAAATAATGTCAAAATAGGAATAATTAGCCACTCAGAGAAAGGAGATGGGATAAAATCTAGAGCTTCTTATCTAGGGATAGATCACTGTTATGTTGGAAATGATCCTAAAGATAAAGTTCTACTTGAATGGATAAATAATGAAAAGATCTTGATTAAAGAAGTAGCTTTTATTGGAGATGATATAAACGACATGAGTATAATAAATATTGTTGGATTTAGTGCTTGTCCTGCTGACGCTTCAGATCCAGTTAAAGATAAAGTGTCTTTAATTCTAGAATCAAAAGGAGGATATGGTTGTGTTAGGGAATTTAGTGACTTATATTTGAGCCAAAATAGTTAAATGAGCATACTAGTTAATAAAAATTCTAACGTTATTGTTCAAGGATTCACTGGATCAGAAGGAACTTTCCATGCTACTCAAATGATAGAATATGGAACAAATATAGTTGGAGGAGTGACACCAGGAAAAGGAGGAAATCAACATCTTAAAAAACCAGTTTATAACACTGTTTATGATGCTAAAAAAGATACAGGAGCTAACGTATCAATAATTTTTGTTCCACCAGCTTTTGCAGGAGATGCTATATTAGAATCTATCGACTCTGGCATAGATGTAATTGTAGCAATTACTGAGGGAATTCCTGTTAAAGATATGATTAGGGTAAAATCTCAGATTAAGAACTCTAACAGTACTCTTATTGGACCTAATTGTCCTGGAATAATAACTCCAGAAGAAGCAAAAGTAGGTATTATGCCAGGGTTTGTATTTAAAAAAGGAAATATAGGTATAATATCAAAGTCAGGTACCTTGACCTATGAAGCTGCGGATCAGGTAGTAAAATCTGGCTTTGGTATCTCTACTGCAATTGGAATTGGAGGAGATCCAATTGTTGGCACTTCAACTTTAGATGCTATAAAATTATTTATGGATGATGATGATACAGATGGAATAGTCATGATAGGAGAAATAGGAGGAAATTATGAAGCTGAAGCTTCAAAATGGATTAAAGAAAATGGAAACAAAAAACCAGTTGTAGGTTTTATAGCGGGTCAGACCGCTCCTAAAGGAAAAAGAATGGGCCATGCTGGGGCTATAATAGGAGGTAAAGACGATACAGCTGCAGCAAAAATGCAGATAATGAGAGAATGTGGATTGATTGTTGCTGAATCACCAGCCAATATCGGAGAGCAAGTAAAAAATAATTTATAAATGAATTACTTCATCATATGCAGCGGCAGCAGCTTCCATTATTGCCTCTGACATCGTTGGATGGGGATGAACTGACTTAATAATTTCATGTGCAGTAGTTTCTAATTTCCTAGCGGCAACAACCTCAGCAATCATCTCTGTGACATTATAACCAATCATATGACATCCTAACCACTCTCCATACTTTTTATCAAATATTACTTTAACAAATCCATCAGAATGACCAGAAGCATTAGCTTTACCAGATGCAGTAAATGGAAATTTACCAACTTTAATATCATAACCTAAATCTATAGCCTGCTTTTCAGAAAAACCTACTGATGCAACCTCAGGACTGCAATATGTACATGATGGTATGTTGTCATAGTTCAAGACACTCGGGTTTAGACCACCTATCTTTTCTACACAAATTATTCCTTCTGCAGAAGCTACGTGTGCTAATGCCGGTCCTTTAACTACATCTCCGATTGCATAAACACCCTCGATATTTGTTTGATAATAATCATCTACATTAATTTTTCCATTCTCTACAATTATACCAAGTTCTTCAAGGCCAATATTATCAATATTTGTCTGAACACCAACTGCTGAGAGTACAATATCACAATCAATAACATCTTCTTTATCACCACTCTTAAAATTAACTTTACAACCTTTTCCTTTAGTATCAACAGAAAGAACCTCCGTATTTGTCATAATATTTACACCTGCTTTCTTGAAAGATTTTTCAAGTTGTTTTGAGACGTCAATGTCTTCAAGTGGTAATATGTTTGGGAGATATTCTACCAATGTAACATCAGTTCCAATACTATTATAAAAGTAAGCAAATTCAGAACCTATTGCACCTGAGCCAATTACAACCATTTTCTTTGGCTGGTTTTTTAGCGTCATTGCTTTTCTGTATTCAATAATTTTTTTTCCATCAATTTTAACATTTGGAAGCTCTCTTGATCTTCCTCCGGTTGCTACAATTATATTTTCTGTTTTATGAATATTTTTTTTCTTGTCATTAGCTGTTACCTCAACTTCATTCTTAGAAATAATTTTACCAAAACCGTTTAAAATATCAATTTTATTTTTTTTCATTAAAAAGTTAACTCCTTTGCTCATGCCATCAGCAACTCCTCTACTCCTATTAATAATAGTATCAAAATCAATACTTGAATCTTTAATTTTGATGCCATAGCTTTCTGAGTGATTAACATAATCAAATACCTGAGCACTTTTTAGTAGTGCTTTAGTTGGTATACACCCCCAGTTAAGACATATGCCACCAAGTGATTCTTTCTCGACAACAGCAACCTTCATTCCTAGTTGCGATGCTCTTATGGCAGCAACATAACCTCCTGGGCCCGATCCAATAACTATTAAATTATATGACATATTTTTTTTGACAAATTTAAAGTCTTATTACTTATTATAAAACTATTGATTATTATATCTTGTTTATAATTGTATTAAAATTAATATTAGTATATGTTATATAACTTCAAAAATAAAACCGCTTTAATTACTGGAGGCTCAAAAGGTATAGGCAAAGACATAGTTAAGAAATTCGTAAATGCAAATTGTAATGTTGCTTTTACTTATCTATCTAGTGACGAAGAAGCCGCAAAAATTGAAAAAGATTTTAAAAAAAATGGATTAAAAATTAAAAAATATAAATCAGATGCATCAAATTTTGAAGAAAGCATAAAACTTGTTGAAGATGTGATTAATGATTTTGGCAGCTTAGATATTCTCATCAATAATGCTGGAATAACTAAAGACAATTTAATACTTAGGATGGACGAAGAAGCATGGAAAAAAGTTATAGATATTAATCTCAACTCTTGCTTTAATTTAACTAAATCTTCTGTAAAAGAATTCATGAGAAAGAAGGAAGGTGTTATAATTAATATCAGCTCAATAGTAGGTGTTAAAGGTAATCCTGGTCAATCAAACTATGCTGCTTCTAAGGCTGGAGTTAATGGCTTTACCAAATCTATTGCTTTAGAATTAGCTTCAAGAAATATTAGATGTAACGCAGTTGCTCCTGGGTTCATAGAAACAGATATGACTAATTCAAAATTACTAGATAAGTGGATTGAATCTATTCCTCTAAAAAGATCAGGAAAGGTAGACGATGTTTCAGAGCTGTGTCTATTTTTGGCATCTGAAAAAGCTTCTTATATAACTGGACAGGTAATAAACGTAGATGGAGGATTAGTTACTTAATCTTCTTCTTTGAATCTAACTTTTTGATTTTAATCTCTTCCTTTTTTGAATCGAAATCAGCACTTATAATATCTCCTTTTTTCAAGTTACCAGATAAAATCTCTTCTGCAAGGACATCTTCAAGATACTTTTGGATAGCCCTTTCTAATGGTCTTGCACCATACTTTGGATTATAACCCTTTTTAATTAAAAAGTCTTTACATTCTTTTGATAACTTAATTGTATAACCAATTTCATTAGCTTTTTTATAAAGCTTTTCAAGATTGATATCGATTATTTTATACAAATTATCTCTAGTAAGAGAGTTAAAGATAATTATATCATCTAGTCTGTTTATAAACTCAGGATTAAAAGTTCTTTGTAAAGCTTTATCAATAGTTGATTTAAGGTTTTCATTAATATTATCAGCTCTAGACTTTGTCTCAAACCCAATCCCAGCACCAAAATCCTGAACATCCCTAGCTCCTATATTTGAAGTCATTATCATAATAGTATTTCTGAAGTCAACTCTATGGCCTAATCCATCAGTTAAAAATCCTTCATCAAGAATCTGAAGTAACAAATTGAAAACGTCTGGATGAGCTTTTTCAATTTCATCTAAAAGAATTATACTATATGGTTTCCTTCTTACTTTCTCACTAAGTTGACCCCCTTCTTCATAACCTACATAGCCTGGAGGAGCACCAACTAATCTTGAAATTGAAAATTTTTCCATGTATTCTGACATGTCTACTCTGATGAGAGAATCATCTTTGTCAAAAAGATATTTTGAAAGAACTTTAGCAAGCTCTGTCTTTCCAACTCCGGTTGGTCCCAAAAATATAAATGAACCTATTGGTTTTTTAGGGTCTTTAAGACCAACTCTATTTCTTTTAATGGCTCTAACTAGCTTATCAATTGCATTATCTTGTCCAATTACTTCTTTTGATAATTCTTTTGACATACCTAAAAGTCTGCTACTTTCATTCTGAGCTATCCTCTCAACAGGAATGCCAGTGACCATTGACACTACTTCAGAAATGTTTTTTTCATTTACTTTATGTCTCTTCTTCTTTGATTCTTCAAGCCACTTTTTTTTCTGAACATCAAGTTCAGCTAGTAATTTCTTTTCAGTGTCTCGTAACTGAGCTGCTTCTTCGTATTTTTGATTTTGAACTACTTGATTTTTTTGATTTTTAATCTCTTCAATTTTATTTTCTATATCGATTATAACTTCAGGCACGTCAAGATTATGCATATGAACTCTCGAGCCAGCTTCATCCATTAAATCAATTGCTTTATCTGGTAAAAACCTATCACTTATATACCTGTCAGAAAGGCTGACGCAAGCTTCAATAGCTTGTTGTGAGTACGTCACATTGTGGTGTGATTCGTATTTATCCTTAATATTATCTAGGATATTCTTAGTCTCCTCTGTAGTTGTTGGATCTACCACCACTACTTGAAATCTTCTAGCTAAGGCCCCATCTTTTTCAACATATTGCCTGTACTCATCTAAAGTTGTAGCGCCTATGCATTGTAATTCACCTCTCGCAAGAGCTGGCTTAAACATATTAGAGGCGTCTAATGAGCCAGAGGCTCCACCTGCTCCGACAATAGTATGAAGCTCATCAATAAATAGAATTACATCATCAGATTTTTCTATCTCAGTCATTATAGCCTTCATCCTCTCCTCAAACTGACCTCTGTATTTGGTTCCTGCAACAAGAGATGCAAGATCAAGAGTAACCACCCTCTTATTATGAAGAATTCTAGAAACTTTTTTCTGAGTTATCCTAAGAGCTAATGCCTCTGCAATTGCTGTCTTACCTACTCCGGGCTCACCAATAAGTATAGGGTTATTTTTCTTTCTCCTGGTAAGTATTTGTGCAACTCTATCTATTTCTTTCTCTCTTCCAATGACTGGGTCTAATTTATCTTTTGCGGCAAGCTCTGTAAGATCTTTACCAAAATTATCAAGTATAGGTGTTTTTGATTTTTCTTTAGATTTAGATGTTTTTGAAGGTGATATTGGCCCTTTTGATTTTGGCAGGTCGTCATCTTCCAAAGGTTCTGATGAGGTAGTCCCTTGTGGCTTACTTGTCTGATACTCTAAAAGTTCCTTAACAACGTCATAAGTCACATCAAATTTATCTAATATTTGTGTTGCAATATTATCTTCATCTCTAAGTATAGATAGAAGAAGATGCTCGGTGCCAATTAATTTACTTTTAAAAATTTTGGCTTCTAAGTAGGTTATCTTTAATACCTTTTCTGTCTGTCTTGTTAGAGGAATATTTGACATATTTTTTAAATTACTAACACTTGTATTTTTAGTGTTGTGCTCAACTGATGCTCTCAAATCTTCGAGACTAATTCCTAATTTTTTCAACAAACTTATAGCAACTCCTTCTCCCTCTCTTATAACTCCTAGCAACAGGTGCTCTGTTCCTATGTAGTCATGACCAAGGCGTAGCGCTTCCTCTCTGCTAAGAGATATAACTTCTTTAACTCTATTTGAAAATTTTGCTTCCATATTATATATACGTAAGGATAATCTATTTTAGTAAAAAAACACAATTATTTTTTTTTAAAAGTTTCTTATAAAGAAACCACTTTCTGGTCCTTTTAAAAAAAGTAAATCAAGTACACTAAGTTTATAATCAAAATTCTTGCCAAGAAAAAATTCTTTCCTCATTATATGCACATCATTAGTAGAAGATAAACTAGTTTCAGCATTAAATATTGTGTTTTTATTACTAAAACTATCAGCTAAAGGTGTTTTAGAAAGTTTTTGGTCAAAGTTTAATAAATCTAAAAAAAGTGACAATAAGTCATAATTTAGGTCTACCAAATAAGTATGGTTACGGTTAAGGATATTCTTAATGGAGTCTATATAAAAAATAAAGTAAGGGAATTTTCCATAAGAAGATTGTAGAGACTGCGTATGGCTATTAATCCAATTTTGTTTATAATCTATTTTAATATCTCTTTGAAATTCAGAATTAGTTTTGATTATTGTTGGTACTCTAATTGAAAAAAAACCATTTTCATTACAGAGATGGGCCTTATCAAAAAAATTTGAATGATCAGATTTCAAGTTGACTTCATATCCAATATTTTTATTCGATAGATCTTTAAAGTAGTTTACTCTCGGCAAATATTCTGGTTCAAGTAAAATCATTATTTTTATCTTTACAAGTAAA